>Ga0118677_10001440_pt1 | contig 50526 bp, 26 predicted proteins | sample AliMusrvi5mmetaG_FD_86154 | JGI IMG/M metagenome (GOLD analysis project Ga0118677, IMG submission 86154) | reverse complement strand
GGTCAGCGCTTGGAACCCTGGCTCCGGCAAGGACAGCAGCCAGGCTTGCAAAACCGGGTGGTCGCCCAAATCGCACGCAACCCAGTCGCGGAATTTGACCGGTAGGGCATGCCGCTTGCGAAACGATGCCAAGACCGTTTGCTTGATCCGCTTCAAGCCCGTCCGGCAGGCGGTCCACAACGCACCCGGAAGTGCCAGTATCTGCTGCTTAAGCAGTTCCGGTGCTTTCCAGTAGCCGCCCAACAGCAGCGCTAAAGCCGCTACAAATCCTAGGGCCAGGGCCATGACCGCAGTGATAAAAATGCTCATCAAAACACGCCAAATAAGGTGTGCGGCTCCGCTGACGGTAAGCCGCACACTGTTCAAATGGCCGCTTATACGGCGGCGGGGGTGGAATCGACGGGCGTTTCCGCAACGGCTTCCTGGACGGTCTGAGCGGCTGCCTTGTCTTTTTTCAACAGCCGTTGGAACAAGTCCTTCACCTGCTTCGGATCGAAGTCCAATAAGGTGCCACCGGACTCGAAATGCCTGATGAACACCTCGCCAACCGCATAGGTCACCGACGCGCCGCTGATGGCAATGCTGCCGCTGGCCAGCGTGCCCAGCACTGGGATGGCCTTGGCGAGGCTGACCAGCCCCTTGACTAGGAGAACGGACGACGCGCCGGACAGCAACGCGGCGACCAGCGACTTGGCGATGTTTTCCTTGAACGGCACGTCGTAATGCTTGGCGAGGCCATGCACCAGCTTGACTTGCACCGCCGTGATGCCTGCCAGGTCGAGCAGCGGCAACGGTACCAGGGCGATGCTGGCGGAGGCCAGCATATAGTTTTGGACGAGGCTGTGGGCGCGGGCCAGCCTCTCGGCGCGGGCGGCTGCCGTGAGCTTGTCTTCAAGCGAGATTGCAGAATCGGGTGTTGCCATGGGTTTTTACTCCAGTTGACGGGCGAGTTGAAAAAACGTGCAGTATCGGGGCACTTCTATCGGCAATTTATCGCAACTGTTTGCAATGGCCTTGCCCCGGTCAGGCCGATTCGTTGCATTGAATAAAACTCATATAAGGATAGCATTGTACATGGATCATGGGGAAGAACTTCCATTCCATCTGGTGCATAAATAACTGCATCAGCGAATGGCCAAAGCCCTCCAGTGCGCTGTAAGGCAGGCGGAACATGGCCTTCAGCGTCAACAGCGTTTGAATGGCGATGTCGGAGTATTCATAAGGGTGCGCCGCGCTTGCCCTTGGCGGCGGGACACCAGTGTTCGCGCAGAAACTCCTCCTCGAAAATGAAGTTTTACCATTTTTGGCTCATATCGTTAAATATGCGGCTTCCAGCCGCTTAAAGCGGCAAGATGCCGCTTCTACTTTTGGGGGTTTATTTGTAACGGCCTGAAATCAAAAACGGCTGGGACTGCAATCAGCGCATTTTCGGGACCACATTAATTGCAACTATCGCCGAGGCCGGGACAGGATTAATTGCAACTGAGACTGCAATCATCCGCTCGGGCGGATGTTCCCCCAGCCAGCAGGCGCAATTCTGCCATAGGTGTTTGTTTTTGATTTGAAAGTTGACGATTCGGCGAAATCGGCTACTGCCTACGCCGCCAGTTTGAGTGCTTTCGTCTTGGCCGGGAAGGAAAGCCCCAGGGCATCGAGGATTTTGGACTGGTGTTCGTCCGGGCGGGGCAGGCGGGCTTGGCGCTGTCCGTCGCGGCCCGTCGTATAGAGGTAGGTCAGCCGCCCCAGCGCCACCAGCGCGTCTTCGGGGGTGATGGCCGCGTCGTCTTCGCCGACGGTTCCGAAGCCCTTGCGCAGGCCGGCCCCGAACTGGCGGGTTATCTTCAACGCCAGCATCGCGACGAACACATGGGCCTTGGTGCGCTTCGCCTTGCGGACGAAGATCGGGCGGATTTCCAGGAACGTCGTTTTTATCGTGCGGAAGTTGCGCTCGACCTTTTGCAGGTCGCGGTAGCGCCCGTCCACCGTCGCGGCATCCATCAAGCCCTTGGGGACATCCGTCTCCAGGATGTAGCAGCCGTCGAGCAGTCCGTCTTCCTCCTTGGCCACCTCGTCGATGGCGCAGAGGATCACCCGCTCCTCCATCGTCAGTGTGACAAACTTGCCCAGCTTGTGGCTTTTGACCCAGCGCTGCAGCGCGGCCAGCCCCTTCTCCGCGCTGGCGCGGCTGGACTTCGCGACGAAGGCGTTGCGCTCGCCGACCTTTTCCTGCAACTGTTTCAGCTTGTCCGCCCGCCGCCTTTCCTCGCGCACCCGCACGGTGTCGTTGCGGCGTACGACCAGGCGCTTGCCGTCGTGCTCCACCTCGCAGAGGTGGGTGTCGAACAGGTCCGGCTGCAACACGCCCTGCTTGAGCAGGGTGCGCACCTGGGCGTCGGTCAGCGCGGTGATGTAGCGGAAGCCTTCCGCCGACAGGGCTTCCTTCCCCTTGGCCTTGATCATGCCCCGGTTCTTGCCCTTCTTGCCGTCGCGGTTGTAGCCGTACTCGGCCAACTCGTTGGACTCGCCCTCGAAATAGCTGGAGGTCACGTCGTACAGGACCAGCGCCGGCGGCTTCCCGTGCCGCGCCACATGCGCCTGGTACAGCTCCCGCTCGATCCGCTCCTGCTGGCCCGCCAGCCAGTCCAGCGCGGCGTACAGGTCGTCCTCGTCGAACTCGCCCAGCCCCAGCACGTCTCCCACCGCGTGCTGCCCCGCCCAGCGCACTGCCGACAGTCGCGACCCGCCGTGGGCGATGCGCGCCAGGATCAGGAACAGGCTCAGCTTGCTTTCCGGGGCGGCGCCCAGCACCCGCGTGATGCCCGCCTGGTCGGCCAGGAACTTGAGGGCGAACAATACGCCGAAAATCTCGCCGCTGACCATGTCCTCCCCGGACCATCCGTCGAACTCGCCTTTGCACAGCCGTTCCATGGCCGCGAGCCGCTCCGGCGGCCACTTCGTCAGGTTGGCGATGGTGCGCGTCTTGACCTTGCCGCCCTCGCGGTAGGACTCGCGGAGCAGGATGGTGGGTTTTGAGTTGCGGTTGGGTATGTGGGCTATAAACATGGCGACATTATAATCATATATAGTCTGTTATGTCAATATTATAAATACAATATACATGCCTACATTTTAAGCGTTTTTCCGGTTCTTGTTATTTTAATCAATGACTTGAGTGAAATTGGCGGGGAAGATCCGTCAGGTAGCGTTGATGCCCCTGTGACCGGAGAAACGAACCAGTCAACCCGCTACACACCTTTTGGTTTAAGCCTGTCAGTGCATTTGGCTTATTCGGTATGACGAAATTTATCGGCAGTTCACTTACGTTGGCCATCCCACCCGAGCCTAGCCCCCTTCCGCCTTGCACTGGCAGATACACCTTGCCTTCACAGGCTTTGCTTAACCCTCGCGGGATGGGGTACATTGTCATGGCAGCTTCACACCGAAATCCGTTTCTGCATGTGCCATTAGGCTACTGCTGAGGGAACAGCAGGTTTTGTATTGACAGGCTTGCCAATCAAAACAGTTACCTACGCGACCTCATGTCGCACCGTTTCTGTACCGTTGGACTTCAAACCCCTACTTGGCCTGCGACAGGCCACTGGACTGTCAACCCTCGATATGTTGTTTCCAACGTGCTGAGAACGGAAAATCAAACGGTTAGCTGTATTTTTGCCTTGAGTTGCGGAAGCAGGGCTAGGTTTTTAAGAGATAGGTGTTCAGCAATGTTGCCACATCCCCCACCAACGGCGACTGTAATATAGAGTAATGGTCACCCCCAAGCGAGTGTTTATGTAAACCCGCCGCCGCCAACGGGCTCCAACCAAGGTCGCTGTCTGCGGGATCAGTGTCTCCGTGGAAAAGCACCAAGGGTTGCGAGCAGGGTTTAGGAATGTAATGGGCTATTGCTTTTACATTGGCCTGAAAGACTCGCCACCATTGATGGATATACTGTAAATCCGGTGATGCTGGTGAAGGGGTGCCTATTGTTAATTCCTTCCATATACGCTCCAATTGCTCTTGTGGCAGCAGATGTTGCGATGACTCATCCGGGTTTAACCCCTGTCCCATGACCTTTTTTAAGTCTTCAAGGAAGTGAGCCAATAAACGTTCCTTATCTTCGGCTTCCCGCATCAAGTCTGCGCGTACTTGACCGTCCAAAAAGGCATGGCTTTCGATCAAGGCTAGCAAGGCTATTTCTTTGCCCACTTCGATCCACTGTAGCGCCATCTCATAAGCAATTAAGCCCCCCATCGACCATCCGACCAACGCATAAGGGCCGCAGGGTTGTAGGGTTTCAATCGCCTCACGATAGTACCGCGCCATTTCCGCGATATCCGCGAGCGGTTCTTCTCCTTGTTGCAGTCCTTTCGCCTGTAAGCCATAAAGAGTTTGCTCCGGTCCCAGGCAACGGGCCAGCCCCCGGTAACATAGCACATTGCCCCCCACTGGATGGATACAAAACAAAACGTTTCTGGCGGTTTGGGCTCTGCCCGGCTGGATGGCTACCAAGGGCGACCGGTCTACCGTAGTGCCACGTGCGCGTTGGCGCAGCAATATGGCGAGTTGTTCCACTGTGGCCGCTTGTAAAAAAGCGGCAAGTGGCAAAATTTGTCCAAACTGTTGTTCTATCCGGTTGAGCAGACACACAGCTAGTAGCGAATGGCCTCCCGATTCGAAAAAGTCGGCGCGGACACCGATGCGAGGCAGTTGCAATACCTCCGCCCAGAGTGCGGACAAGCTTTGTTCAATTTCATCCCGCGGTGGGATGAAATCATTTTCGAACACATCGCCTCCCGCCAAGGGCAATGTTGACAATGCTTGGCGATCCACCTTGCCATTGGGGGTGAAAGGAAGTGCGTCGAGTGCAAGCCAAAGAGACGGGATCATGTAATCCGGCAAGGCATTGACCAAAGCCCGGCGCAGTTCCTCCGTGGTAGCCGGTTGGGTTGGGCTGGCCGACCAGTAGGCCACCAAGCGTTTTGCCGAGCCTTCGCCCTGCACTACAATGGCGACATTCTGGATGCCTGGCTGTGCCATCAAGCATGCTTCAATCTCTCCCAACTCGATTCGATGGCCTCGCACTTTCACCTGCTGATCAATTCGTCCTAGGAACTCAATGTTGCCATCGGGCAGGTAGCGGGCCAAGTCGCCTGTCTTGTAAAGCCGTGTCGCAACACGGGAATCGCCGCACACCGAGTCTAGCGTACAGCCAATGAACCGTTCGTCAGTCAAGGCTATACGATTCAAGTAGCCGCGCGCAACGCCCATGCCGCCGACATGGAGTTCACCCGGTACTCCGATAGGCACAGGCTGGTATTGCGGGTCAAAAATATAAATCTGGACATTGTCCATCGGGCGGCCAATGGGCGGGGCTTGCCCGTTCACAAGGCTGGAATCGGTACATTCCATGATGGTGGCGCAGACGGTAGCCTCGGTGGGTCCGTAAGCGTTGAAAAAACGCCGCCCCGCCACCCAGCGTTTGGCCAGATCGGCGGAACAGGCTTCGCCCGCCACGATGAGTGTGCGCAAGTCCGGCAATGAAACCAAGGGCATAACCGCCAGGGCCGAAGGGGTCAGCGTGGCATGGGTAATGGCTTGTTGTTGCAGCAGCCGCACCAAGGATGGACCCGGTTGCAACTGGGCTTTATCTGCCACGCATAGTGTCGCACCGCAACAAAGCGCCATGGCCATCTCAGACAGCGATGCATCGAAATTCAAGGAAGCGACCTGGAGTACCCGGCTGGTTGAATCCACATCGAATTTTTGGCTTTGCGCCAAAGCCAGATTGCCAAAGCCAAGGTGTTCGACTAGAACACCTTTAGGCTTGCCGGTCGAACCTGAAGTATAGATCACATAGGCTAAGTTGTCGGCTGCCACGGGCCAAGTTGGATTTTGCGAGGGATAGTGCTCAATGTCCTGCCAAGTCGAATCTAGGCAAATTAACTGGAATTCCTGCGCCGTTTTCGGCAAACTCTCGATTAGCTGCGGTTGGGTCACAATCGTGGTGACTCGCGCATCTTCCACCATGAAAGCAAGGCGGTCCTGGGGATAGTTTGGATCAAGCGGTAGATACGCGCACCCAGCCTTCAAGATGCCGAGCAAGGCCACCACCACCTCCAACGAGCGATCAGCATAGACACCGATGATGGACTCCGCGCCCAGAGAACCTTCCCCACCCTGGCTGTGCAGGCGATAGGCTAGTTGGTTGGCACGGGCATTAAGTTCGCGATAGGTCAGATTCTGCTGCGAATTTGAGCCGACAAAGACCACTGCGGTGGCATCCGGCGTACGCTCAACTTGAGCTTCAACCAGATTGTGGAAACAGATATCTGGAGGGATGGCACGGGCAGATGCGTTCCATTCGACCAGCAATTGCTTCCGCTCCGTTGGCGCCAACAAGGGCAGCATCCCGATAGCGGTGTCCGTTGCCGCGACGATGCCTTCGAGCAAAGTTTGCCAGTGGTCCGCCAAACGGACAATGCTTGGCGCAGTAAAAAGGTCGGTGTGGTATTTGAAGGCGCAAGCGAGGGGGGCATCCGCCGTTGCGGCATCTTCCTCCAAGGTCAGGACTAAGTCAAACTGCCCTTCCATCTGGCGCGTTTCCAAAATCTCAAAGGCGGTATCCGTAGCCTGGGACTCGGCAGCATCCGTTTCCAAAATCAGGTTCTGGAAAACAAACAAGGTTTGAAACAGGGGGGACCGACTGGGATCACGTTTCGGCTGCACATCGTGGACCAACAATGGAAAGGGATAAGCGTGGTGGGACAACCCCTCCAATACGGTTTGGTAAGCTTTGCGCAAAAAGCTCTTGAAGCTGGGATTGCCGGACAAATCAAGCCGGATTGCTATTGGATTGACAAAATATCCCACTGTGCGGGTAAATTCGCCTTGACTGCGGCTAATTGACGTAGGAGACCCGATGACAATATCGTCCTGACCCGTGTAGCGGTGTAACAACACAGCAAAGGCCGCCAGCAGCAAGGTGTAAGGCGTGACGCCTTCCGTGCGCGCCAAAGTTTTCAGTCGAAGTGAAAGGTCTTGAGAAAGATGGAAGCCATGCGTCGCCCCACGCAGATTGAGCACGGGTGGACGGGGCCGGTCCGTCGGTAGATTCAACACGGGCGCGGCAGCCAATTGCTTTTGCCAGTAAGCGGCTAGGTTGCTTCCTTCCCGACTCAACAGTTCGGATTCCCAATGAACATAGTCGGCATACTGCTTGTCCAGCGGCTGCAACATGCCCAGCCCTAACGGTTTGGCATAGAGCTTACGCAGATCGTCAAGCATGACCTGGGTAGACCAGTCGTCACAGATGATATGATGGGCGCAAAGCAATAATACCAGCGTGCCATTGCAATGGAAGAGTGTGGTGCGCAATAGTGGACCTGCTGCCAGGTCAAACGGATGTTGGGCATGGGCATAGATTTGCACCATGGACTCATCGTAAGTCCAGGCGGTGTCTATTTCCTCCCAAGCAAGTTGGGAACGATTGAAGATTTTTTGTAGCGGCCTGCCCTGATGCGTGATGAACACTGTGCGCAGCATGGGATGGCGGTCAACCAATGCCTGCAAGCTCTGTTTCAACCTCGCGACATCCAGTGCCTCAGCACGGATGCGCAACGGGACGGGGATGTTATAAGCCGTGTTCATCGGATCGCTTTGCTGGATGAACCACAGTGCTTGCTGGCCGTGGGCAAGCGGCAGGTAACGCCCCTCGTCGGCTAGGAACTCTAACAGCGCCGGTTTGTGTGCTTGAAGCTGTGCAAGCCGGACGGGGTTCATCACAGCTTTCGGCCCACGATAGCGTAATTTACCGTTTTCCGCCCACAGTGTCACGCCTTGGATGGCGATATCTAGCAAGATGTTTTCGATGTCGTTCACAATTCGCCCTCGACTAATTCTGCCTCAGGGGAATTAACCATCCCAGCCGGGGATGGTGCTGCGGCCAGAGTAACCTTCAGGCCGAGTTCCTGGTCGATCAGTGAGGCTAAGTCCATGACGCTGATACCTTCGAGCAATCTCGCAATCGGTAGGTCAACGGCGAAAGCCTGCTTGACTTGGGTACGGATATCAATCGCCATCAACGAATCCAAGCCAAGAAGATTGAGCGCTGTCAGCATGTCCATCTCGGCGCTAGGTCGGCCTAGGCTGCGCGCCGCCAGCTCCCGCAAATGCGTCACCAGATAGTCGTGCCGCGCCGCCGGCTCCATCACCTCCATCGCCTTGTGCTGGGGCAATGGCTGCCGGGAGGGGGCGGACGGGGCTTGCCGTCGCGCAAAATTCTCCAACAGCGCGGGAGGGCCATCGGGAGAAAACTGTGCGAGCAGCCGCGTCCAGTTGATATCCATGACACCCAATTGCGCCAGGTCCTGGCCGAGCAAATAGGCAAGGATCTCCAAACCGGCTCCGGGCGAGATCAAGCTTTCTCCTTGCTCCTGCAAGCGAGCGCGATGTTGCTCGCTCAGGCGCGCCGCCATCCCCACGTCGGCCCAAGAACCCCAATTGATGCTCAGGCTTGGCAACCCCAAGCCTCGGCGATAATGGGCCAAAGCGTCCATGAATGTGTTTGCGCCAGCGTAGCTGCCTTGTCCTAGCCCCCCCAGCAGCGAAGCCATCGACGAGAAATAAACCATGAATTGCAGCGGACAGCCCTGGGTAAGATGATGCAAATGCCAGGCACCAAGCACTTTTGGGGCCATTACTTGCGCAAGCTGGCTAGGCGTCTGCTGTGCCAACACCCCGTCGTGGATGACACCTGCTGCGTGGATGACACCGCGCAGGGGTTGGTGGCAGGCCGCCAGTACGCGGGCCACATCGTCGGCCCGGCTCACATCGGCTTGCATCACCTGCACGTTGATGCCTTGTCGGGTCAGTTGTTCAATGGCGGCCAATGCATTGGCGGATGCCGGTTTACGCCCGACCAATATCATCTGGCGTGCGCCTTGTCCGGCCAGCCAGCCGGCTAGATGCAGGCCCAAGCCACCGAGACCGCCAGTAATCAGATAGCTGCCCTCGCTATCTAGCAGAAAAGGGCTTGGTGGTTTGGCGACGTGGCGGGCAAGGCGGGCCATGTAACGGCTTCCCTGGCGAAACGCGATGTGTGTTTCCCCAGGGTACTGCTGTAGTTCAGACAACAACTGGTCTGCCTCTTCCATCGCCAAAGCAGGCACGGGATCCAAATCAATGCAGGTGCAGTTCAATTCTGGATGCTCCAGCGCTAGCGTCCGGCCCAAGCCCCACAAGCTTGCCGCGACCGGGGCGTTCAGCCCAACCCCGGCGACTGCTTGCGTTCCGCGCGTTACTAACCATAGCCGGGGTGGGGGGGTGGATTCCGCCAATGCCTGCGCCAAGGATACGAACACTTGGCAGTGGTGGATGGCTTGTTTTGGAACTTCGCCCCAACGGGCGTCTTTTGCCAGGGTCTGTCCGACCCCCCACAGATAGACGATACCGCGGCAAGGTAAACGACCAACGGCCTTGGTTTCACGCAGCAGACGCTTGAAATCACCGGGTTCGGCGGGGTTCAGTGTCACTCGGCTGGCTGCACCCGGATCGGCAGCGCGTTGATACGACTGACCGGCTTCGATGGTGATGCAAGATTGTCCCTGCCCCTCCAGTCGTTCCGCTAGTCGCGCACCTACGCCATCGTCATCGGCAAAAATCAGCCAAATCCCGCTTGTGCCCGCCTCGGCCCTGGAGTGATGCGCCGACGGTAGCCAGTCGATTTCATATAGCCAATCCCTCCAGGCCGCAGGGTTGGCAAAGGCGGCGGAAGAGGCTTCAACAATTTCATAGCCCGACAGTTCGGCAACCATGCCCCCGGTCTCATCCACCAAAGCCAAATTCCAGCGTTGCGCACCGGCGGGCTCGGCATGGCACCATAGCGTGCCATCCCCAGGCTTCCGATGGAATGAAAAGCGGCTGACGGCAAACGGCACAAAGGTGCGTTGCGATGTCGTGGTGTCCGCAGGCCGGATTCCAACAAGTTGGAAACAGGAATCCAGCAGGCCGGGATAGAGCAGGTAGCCGTCGGTGTCGGACAAATTGACCGGCTTGTGCAATTGGCCTAGGGTTTGCCCGTGCTCGCTCCACCACGCCGTTTCTAGCCAGCGGAAGGCGGGACCCCAGTGCGAACCGCTATGTTCAACTTGAGCATAAACATCCTCACCCGAAATGGGGTTGGGGCAAGCGGCCCGCCAGTCTTGCACCGAGTATTGCTGCTGCGCTGGCGGGCGGGACGGCAACACAACGCAGCCCGTGGCATGGACGGTCATTGACCGCACCTCCCCCATCTCGGCCACTGTTGGCAAGCTGATGAGTTTGAACGAGAATGCCCGCTGCCCCTGGGTGTCTTCTTCCGGGCGGAAGACCAGTTGTACCCTAAGGGCCGTTTGCACCGTCTCCGCCCCGCCGGACGCTGGTATGGGCATGACCAGCGCCTCGGAAAATACCACATCCTCCAAGTGGCAAGCCGTAGCGTCAAAAGCCAGTTCAATGGCGCTCAACACTAAGGCCAAATGACCGGCGGCCGGGATGACGATTTGACCGCGTATCTGGTGATCGGCTAAGAAGGGGTGGGTATGCAGGCTGAGTTCCGTCTCAAATAGGGTTTCGGCCAACAGCGGTGAGCGCACCATGCGATCAATCAGCGGACGCAAGGGCGCGAAGCCTGCCTGTGGACGAATTTGGCCTGTTAAGGGTGGCAACCAGTAACGTCGATGCTGGAAGGGATAGGTGGGCAAGCGTAGCTTGTGCCGCTGCTGATTGGTTTCTGCCGCCTGTGCAAAACCTGTCCAGTTGATGTCAGCCCCCCGGACATAGAGTTCGGACAGGCTATTGAGTAACACCTGCCCATCGTCCTGTCCTTGGCGCAGGCTAGGCAACCAGAGGGTGGATTTGACTTCATTTTCCAGACATTGGCGACCCATGCCCAGCAAGGTCGGTTTCGGGCCAATCTCCACGAAGATGGCGATATTTTGCTGGTTTAAGCTATGCATACCAGCGGCAAACAACACGGGTTGGCGCACATGGTTCACCCAATAACCCGGCGTGGCGATTTCTGCACCGGCGAGCTGACCCGTAAGGTTTGAGATGATTTTACGGTTGGGGACGGCATATTTTAGGCTAAGCGCCATCTCGGCAAATTCGGCGAGCATGGGTTCCATCAAGGGCGAATGGAAGGCATGGGACACCGCGAGTCGGGTGGTTTTGATGCCGACTGCTTCAAAATCGGCGGACAGTGCCTGCACACGGGCGGCATTACCAGAAATGACAATATTTTGTGGGCCATTGACTGCCGCAATCGCCACTTCGCCGAGGAAGGGAGCGATGGCTGCCACCACACGTTGTTCGTCAGCAGCCACGGCCGCCATCATACCGCCCTGCGGCAACGCTTGCATCAAACGGCCACGCGAGGCGATGAGTTTAAGGCCATCTTCCAAGCTGAACACATCAGCAAGGCAAGCCGCTGCATACTCACCCACGCTATGACCCATCATTATTTCAGGTTGAATGCCCCAACTCAGCCACACCTGGGCTAAAGCATATTGCAAAGCAAAGAGTGCGGGTTGTGCGTAAAAGGTTTCTACGAGGACGCTACTATCCCTGCCCTCGCCGAAAACCACCTTTAGCAAAGGCTGACCTAGCAGCGGTTCCAATATCTCGCCGCAACGGTCGAGCGCTTGTCGGAAGACGGGCTGCGTCTCGTACAGACGGCGCCCCATGTCCGCATATTGCGATCCCTGCCCAGTAAACAAAAACGCAAGCGGCTGTGTGTTCCATTGGGATTTCTGACCACTGGCCACAACCTCGGCTGCGCCGATGGAAAAAGCAGCCAGTTTTTGCGCCATTGATTGCGCCGATAGTGCCACCGCGCCTAGGCGGTGCGCATGATGGACGCGGCCGGTGTTGGCGGTGAAGCACACATCGGCCAAGGACGGGTTAGGATGCGCGGTCAAATAGCTCGCATAGCGCTGCGCCAATTCTTGCAGTGCGGCAGGCGTTTTGGCGCTTAACGCAAGGAAATGCGGCTCCTCGCTCTGATCCGGCGGTCCGCCTTCGTCCACCCCTGTCGGCACTTCACCCAACACCACATGGGCATTGGTGCCCGTCATGCCAAAAGAACTCACACCGGCTAAACGCGGACCCGACAGCCAAGGTGTGCAGGAGGTCGGCACGGTGACTGGCAAGTTGGCCCAGTCGATATGCTGGCTGGGTTGTTGAAAATGCAAGTGCGGTGGGATCATGCCATTGTGCAAACCTAGCGCCACTTTCATCAATCCCGCCACACCGGATGCCGCTTCCAAATGACCAATGTTGGTTTTTACCGAGCCGAGGATCAAGGGTCTGTCGGACGCACGCCCCTGCCCCAGCACACGGCCTAAGGCGCGCACTTCAATCGGGTCGCCGAGGGGTGTTCCAGTGCCGTGTGCTTCGACATATTGAATAGTACCCGGAGCCACCTGCGCCGCAGCCAAGGCTTGGCGCAGAACGGCCTCTTGTGCCGGACCGCTGGGTACGGTCAAACCGCCGCTGGGTCCGTCGTGGTTTACCGCTGAGCCGCGAATCACGGCGTAAATCAAATCCGCGTCAGCCTTGGCTTGGCTGAGGCGTTTGAGCACGACCATGCCGCAACCTTCCCCGCGACCATAGCCGTCGGCCTTGGCATCAAAGGTTTTGCAGCGGCCATCGGGTGACACCGCTTGCACCAGACTGACATACATTGTGGAATGGGGGGTCAAGTTTAGATGGACACCGCCGACCAACGCCAAATCGCATTCTTTGGCATTAAGTGCTTGGCAGGCCAAGTGTATCGCCACCAGAGAGGAAGAACAGACGGTGGCGATCGTCATGCTGGGCCCTTGCAGGCCCAACAGATAAGAAAGGCGTCCGGCAAGTGCGCTGGCATCCACGCCCAATCCGACATATTGGTCAAGGCCAATCTGGTCTGTGGCTAAGATGGCATAGTCGGCGTTGGACATGCCAACGTAGACCCCTGTGCGTGATTGACGCAGCCGGTCGGCGGGGATGTTGGCATCCTCCAATGCCTCCCAACTGGTTTCCAGCAGCAATCGCTGCTGGGGATCCATGCTATCCGCCTCATGCGAAGTGATGCTGAAAAAACCGGCATCAAATAGATCCACATTGTCGACATAGGAACCCCGCTTGACATAGATCTTGCCCGGCAACCCTGGCGTGGGATTGTAGTAGGGCTCCATGTCCCAGCGATCGGCAGGATGTTCGCGAGAGGCATCGACACCCGCGCATAGCATCTGCCAGAATTGCTCTGGATTGTCGGCACCGGGAAAACGGCAGCCCATCCCGACGATGGCGATCGGCTCTGCCTGGTGTTGCTGAGCCTCCCGAAGTTTGGATTCAAGTTTTTCTATGGCGCGGTAAGCCTGCAAAAGCGCAGTGCGTTGAGAAGAAGACTGGAGGTTAGTGTCGTTCATGGTCGATTCATTCGCAGGCTATATGAACCGCCCGTGATTCACTAAATCGGCGGTGCGTGACTATGGATTCCAGATCAGTATTTTCAGCAGAGTTTGAGGCCGCTTCCACCTCTTCGGGGAAGGTCGGATTCCGTTCGTCCAGCATTTCTTCCATACGCTGGCGAATCAGAAATTTCTGTTCGGGATGGGTGAAAATGTAAAATTTCCCGCTACGGATCGCGGCAAAGACGCAACCCGCCACTTGCTCTGGCGGCATCCCGGCTTCAAGTTGGCGGCGCTGTTCTGCCAATGCGGCTTGGGCTAACGGCGGGATATTACGATCCACTTTAAGCCCGGAAGGTCGGTTGCGTTCGGCATCCATGACGCGGCTGCTTACCCATCCGGGGCATAAAACCGACGCTTTGATCTTTGCCTGTTGGCGCGCCAAGGAATGATGCAGGTTTTCAGAGAGCGCCACCACCGCATGTTTTGATGCATGATAAGCCGCACTCGGCTCATATCCGACGACCCCGCCCATCGATGCGGTATTGACGATGTGGCACTCCTCGTCCTGGGCCAGCATGATCGGCACAAAACTGCGCAATCCGTGGACGACCCCCCACAGATTGACACCCAGCACCCATTCCCAATCTTCCCGTTTGCTGCGCCAAACGACACCGCCAGCACCCTGCCCGGCCACGCCCGCATTATTGAACAGCAAATGGACTGCGCCGAAGGTATCCAATGTTGCCCGCGCCAATCTCTCAACTTCATCAGCTTTGGAAACATCCACAGGCAAGGCCTTGACGCTGCCACTCTGCGCCAGCAGGTCTTTTGCCGTGGCGGCTAGGGCATCCCCCTCGATATCGGCTAGCACCACCTTCATTCCTTCCCCGATGCAACGTTCCGCGATTGCGCGGCCAATACCGCTGGCGGCACCGGTTATAACAGCTACTTTGTCGTTAAATTCTTTCACGATGATTTCTGCCGCGATTTCCTGTTGCTTGACTATAATGCCGCAATTTTCAGCATCAATTGCGCTTCTAATTCTTCGTCCGACAGCCCGTCCAGGTTGGCTTCTTGTTGAATGCCCTCGATCTTGCCTTCTTGCGCTTGCATCCCTAGCACCTCATCCCACACATAATCGGCGAGTTGCCCGATTGAAGGATAGTCGAACACGAGTGTGGCGGGCAGGGGGCGCCCCGTCAGTGTTTGCAAGCGGCTGCGCAGTTCCATCGCCATCAGCGAATCAATGCCCGCCTCAAACAAGCGCTGGCCGGGGGCTGGCATCTGGCTTGGGCTTAACCCTAGCACAGCGGTCACCTGTTGCCCCACCTCACCAACCAACACTTGGTGTGCTTCATTTTTCGCCAAGGTACACAATCGGGGTAGCAACGCCTCAGCCGGACTGGCTACCGCTTGGGTCTGCAGCCAGTCTGGACGCGCTTGGGTAAAGACTGGCAAACCGGCAATGCGGAAGGTTGCCCAATCCACCGGCAGCACACCGACTTGGGCTTGCCCTGGCCGGTTGACCAAATAGGCAAACACCTCGGCACCCTGTCGCGCACCGATGAACCGCACACCTTCGCTGTTGCCCTCTACTTTTTGTCCGGCCTGCACCGCCATGCCCACCTCGGCCCATGGTCCCCAGTTGATGCTGAGGGCGGGCAAGCCAAGTGCCAGGCGATGCTGCGCCAGCCCGTCCAGAAAAGAATTGGCGGCGGCGTAGTTGCCCTGGCCTGCCGAGCCGACGAGCGATGCCAAGGACGAGAAGCAAACGAAAAAGTCGAGGTCGCAATCTTGGGTCAGGGTGTGCAAGTGCCAAGCGCCTTGCACTTTGGCGGCCATCACCCGGTCAAAACGTGCTGCCGATTGCTGCAGCAAAATGCCGTCATCCAGTATGCCGGCGGCATGGACTACCCCGCGCAATGGCGCAATCGTCCGGCATTGCCCCAAGGCCTTGGTCAATTCCGATGCATCGGCCACATCGACCTTGAACACACTCACTTGTGCACCTGCCCGTTCCAACGCTTCCACCGCCTGCTGGATGGATGGGGACGCGATGCCGCTGCGTCCAAGCAAACTGAGGTGGCGGGCACCCATTTCTATTAATCGGTGCGCGATGGTTAACCCCAAGCCGCCTAAGCCACCAGTGATCAGATAGTTGCCATCGCCACTCAGTTTTAATGGCAATGCCGGCCCCTGCGGGTCTTCCAATGGTACTAGCCGCACCGCGTAGCGCTGACCCGTCCGCCAAGCGACCTGATTTTCGCCATCAGTCGCCATGAGTTCGTGTAAAACGGCTTCCGCATCCTCGTCCTTAGCTTGTTGCCTGCCCCCCCCCTCTAAATCTATGCAGGTGCAATGTACTTCCGGTTGTTCCAAAACAATCGTGCGGGCTAGCCCCCACAGTGGAACTTGGACGACGTTCGTCCGTTCACCGGCAATGACGGATTGGGTGCCATGCGTGACCAACCACAAGCGGGTGTTGACTCCCAGCGTGGCGATGGCCTGGATCAGGTGCAAAATCGGGTGGCAATGCGCTGATACCTGTATGGACATCTCGGTGTTGATCTGCGGGCCAGCGCCGTTAAAGTAGACAATCCCCAGATCCAACCCCGCCAACCGCTCCCTGCTCTCGCGCAGCAATCGGCTAAACACCTGCGGCGTGGCGCCGGCGAACTGTCCGGGTGGGATACAAAGCGCGGATTGGCTCTGTGCAGCCAGCAAAGCGGCAGTTTTTTCGGCCAAGCCCTCGCCATCGGCCAACAAGACCCAACAACGTCCTGATTGGATCGTGCGCTCGGCAGCAGCGTCTCTGAGTTGCCAATCCAGCTTATACAGCCACTCTTGCCAAGGCAGTTTTTCCTGCTGCGCGGCCCTTTGGCCTTGGGTGTGAAATGAGGGTCGTAGACGGTTCCAGTAGCGCTGGCGTTGGAAGGGGTAGGTAGGCAGTACCGTTCTCTGCTGTCTGGCTTGGGAATGCGCAAACCCGGTCCAGTCGACGGCGATGCCTTGAACATACAATTCCCCTAGGCTGGCGAAGATTTGTTTAAGTTCGTCTTGACCCTGCCGCAGACTGGGCAACCAGAGTCTGGGGAAAGATGACCCGCCGGCATCTGCAACGGCACCGTATTCTAGGCACTGCCGCCCCATGCCAAGCAATACTGGGTGCGGTCCGATTTCAACAAAGATTGCATAGCCCTTCTTGCGCAGGCTCTCCATACCGACGGCAAACTGCACGGGTTGGCGCACCTGTTGGCGCCAATACGCAGGGGTACTGACCGCATCGGTGGCAGTCTGGCCGGTTAGATTGGAAATCAGGTTCAAGCGCGGTCGCCGGTAGACGATTTGTCCGGCTATCTGTTCGAATTCGGCCAGCATCGGCTCCATCAAGTGTGAATGGAACGCATGGGACACTGCCAAGGCTTTAGTTTTAATGCCTGCCGCATGCAATTTTGCGACGAGCACCTCTAGTGCGGTCTGCTCTCCCGAGACGACCACGCTATGAGGTCCGTTAATAGCGGCAAACGCCAGCCTTTCCCCGTCATTATGCAGCAGGGCAGCGACTTGCGACGGCTCTGCCTGAACTGCGACCATCCCACCATTTTGCGGCAAAGCACCCATCAATCGGCCTCGCGCCGCTATCAAGCGTAAGCCATCCTCCAAACTGAATACGCCGGCCACGCAGGCCGCCACATATTCGCCTACGCTGTGACCCATAACCGCCGTCGGCTGGATGCCCCATGAGCGCCATAGTTCGGCCAGCGCGTATTCCAACGCGAACAAGGCGGGTTGTGTATAGGCCGTCTGGTCGAGCAGTGCTTGCTTCCCCACCTTACCCTCGTCGTCGCCGAACAGCGCTTCTAGCAAAGGCCGTTCAAGACAGGGAAGAAGAATTTGACCGCAACGGTCCAGCGTTTCCCGGAACACCGGTTGTGTCTGATAAAGACGATGCCCCATGTTGACATACTGTGCGCCTTGCCCTGTGAACAGGAAGGCGATTTTTGGCGGTTCGTCGAGTTGGGACTGTCCGGCGCAAACCGAACTCGGGACGCCGACGTTAAATTGGGCCAAATTCGCAGCCAATTCGGCATTTGACTGGGCGACTACGCTTAAGCGGTGCGCAAAATGGGCGCGACCAGTGTTAGCGGTGAAGCATACATCGGCCAGACGCGCCGCGTCCGGACCGTGCAGATAATCGGCGTAGCGTTGGGCTAAATCAGCTAAAGCTTTGGCTGTTTTGGCACTTAAGGCAAGCAGATGGACATCCCCGCCCCCGCTCGCCGCCTGCACACCCTGTGCATTCTCAACGTGTGCGGCTTCCAGGATGACGTGGGCGTTCGTCCCGCTCAGGCCGAACGCGCTGATGCCAGCCAAGGATTTTTCCGCTGGCCAGGTCGTAGGCGTGGTGGGAACGGCAAGTGCGAGCCGGGCCCAGTCCAAGTGCGGATTCGGTTGGTGAAAATGCAGGTGCGGCGGAATTTCCCGATGTTGCAGGGCCAGCACGGTTTTAATGAGTCCGGCCATACCCGCAGATGCCTCCAAATGGCCGATGTTGGTCTTCACCGAACCCACCCACAACGGCTGCTCCCGCCCCTCTCCGTATATGCTCTGCAAGGCGCGCAGTTCAATCGGGTCGCCCAACGCCGTGCCAGTGCCGTGTGCCTCAATGTAAGCGACCTCGCCGGGCAGCGCCTGGGCGCTTTTCAGTGCCTGGCGCAACAGCGACTCTTGGGCCAATTTGTTGGGAACCGTCAAACCGCTGCTGGGACCGTCGTGGTTGATGGCTGAACCGCGGATAACAGCGACAATGTTATCGCCGTCGGCGACGGCCTTGGCGAGGCGTTTCAGCACCACCATGCCGCAGCCTTCGCCCCGGCCATACCCGTCGGCCTTTGCGTCAAAGCTCTTGCAGCGCCCGTCGGCGGCAAGCGCCTGTGATTTGGCTAGCATAACCATGGTCTCGGGCGACAAATTGACCTGTGCGCCGCCGACTAGCGCCATCTCGCACTCATCGTTGCGCAGGCTTTGCACGGCTAGATGCACGGCCACCAAGGAAGATGAGCAGGCGGTGTCCAGCGCGACATTGGGACCTTGGATGCCGAAGATGTAAGAGAGACGCCCGGAAGCGAAGCATAGATCGTTGCCTGTGCCTTCGTAGGCGTCGAGTGGAGTGCAGGGTGGCAAGGGCAGATTGGCGTAATCGTTTTCAGTCACGCCAATGAAGACGCCGGTCTGCAATGGTGTGTGCGGGGGCGCATAGCCGGCGCGTTCCAAGGCCTCCCAGCCCACCTCCAGCAACAAACGCTGCTGCGGGTCCAAACTCATGGCTTCGCGCGGCGAAATCCCAAAAAACAGGGGGTCGAATTGATCCACTTGGGACAAAAAAGCGCCTTGCCGAGTGTACATCTTGCCCGGTGCGCCAGGTTCTGGATCGTAAAATTCATCCAGATTCCAGCGGTCGGGCGGAATATCAGCCACCGCGTCCACACCGTCGCGCAAATTTTGCCAAAACGCCTCAGGCGTGTCACTGCCTCCGGGAAAGCGGCAGGCCATGCCAATAATGGCGATGGGGCCGGTTCTGGCCAGTTCCAAGGAATCAAGCTTGGCCCGCATTTGCTTTAATGCCATTGTCGCCCGTTGCAGCGCGTTAAGTTCAGTGGTCTGCCTAAGCCCCTCATTCATTGGGACGCTCCGGTAAATTCCGCAATTTCTTGGTCGATCAAGGCTTCCAACTCGGCTTCCGACATCTGTCGAATGGCGGCAAGCTCGTCGTCGCGCCCACTGGCAGCAGCAACAGCTTGGATGCCCGGAGTCGGCAGTTCGTCGAAAGCCGGCATTTGTTCAAGCAAATAATCGGTCAGCGCTTCCACGCTGGGGTATTCAAACACCAGGGTGGAAGGAAGCACGATGCCCAAAGAGGATTGCAGGCGGTTGCTTAGCTGCAATGCCATCAACGAATCCATCCCCATGTCGAAGAATCCACGGCGTGCTGCCGGCAACTCTTGTGCGCCCAACACCCTAGCCACTTCGATTTTAAGGTGGTTACGTAGCAAATCGATGCGTTCATGGGGTGGCGCATCGCGCAGTCGAGGCATGAAACTCAGTGGCGCAGCCGTGGGTGCTTGCACCAACATGGATAGAAACGGTGACGAGGTTTGCAAAGCGTCGGCAAATGCCGGCCAATCCATGTCGATGACACCGACGCAAGCGGCTATCGAGCGTGTCGCCAAGGCGGACAGCACTCTTTGCAAGATACGCATTCCCATGACCGGTTCTAGCAAACGCTCGCCCTGTGAGTTCCCCCGCACACCCATGCCGGAATTTGCCCAGGAACCCCAGCAGATGCTGACCGCAGGCACGCCTTGCCTGCGTCCGTAGGCTGCCAACCCATCCATGAAAGCATTGGCGGCGGCGTAGCTGCCTTGGCCTGCAGAGCCTAGCAGCGAGGCACCGGAGGAGAACAGCACGAAGAAATCGAGTGCAAGTAAACAAGTTTGCCTATACAGGTTCCAACTGCCCGCGACTTTAGGCGCCATCACCCTCTGAAATTGCGCCCACGTTTGTTGCAGCAAAATGCCATCGTCAAGCACCCCCGCGGCATGGATTATTCCGCGCAGAGGCGGCATTGTCGCGTTGATTTCCTCCAACAGCATCCCGACATCCTCCGCGTTGGCCATGTCGGCCTTGCGGACTTGGATATCGGCATCGCGCAGCAATGGCTCGATCACTTCCCGCCTGCCTTCCAATCCGCTGCGGCCTGTGAGTACGAGATGCCTGGCACCCTGGCCAATAAGCCACTCAGCCACTTGCAAGCCGAGTGCGCCCAAGCCGCCCGTGATCAAGTAAGTCGCGTCGGCGCAAACGGCTTGCGCTTGCGGTAAGGCAAAATCGACGGTACTGTGAACCAGACGGGCGACATACCGTTGTCCGGCGCGGAAGGCCAATTGGTCCTCGCCTTGGGCATCCCACAATTCCGTCAGCAAGATACCGGCGGCATCCATGCAGGATTCTGCGTCGGCAAAGGCAGTTTCTGGGTCCAAGTCTAAAATCCCGCCCCATAGTTGCGGTGTTTCTAGCGCGACGACCCGTGCCAGTCCCCATAATGAGCTTTGCGCAACACCCGTGGCGGCGTTTACCACGGCCACGGCACCTCGTGTGGCAAACCACAAACGCGGTTGCAGCATCCGTTGCCGTAGAGCTTGCAGCAAATGCAAGGTGCTGGCGCACACTAGGCATTGTGCGGCCTGCAACTCGGAATCCGTCAAGGCATCGGCTGTAGCAGCATCCAAACTCCACAGGTGGATCACCCCCTGCAAAGGCCCGACTAGCGCAATCTCCGCCAGCAAACGCTGAAAATCGTCAGGCTTGGCCGGGTTTAATATCCACACTCCGTTTTGTTGGTTCCAGTTTTCGCCGGCATAAGCCAGGTGGCAATCCTGTCTTTGTTCGCGCAGTAATGTGGCCAGTGCCGCCCCCACGCCAGTGGGGTCAGCCAAGATCAACCAAGCCCCGGAGGGTAATAGGGGAAGTGAACGCTCTTGGCGTTGCATCACCCGCCATTCGACCTCATAAACCCGCTCGGCCATGTCCTGCGACCCCATCCCGGACTGTTCGGCGACATGACGCTGCTGTTGCCGGATGAGCGCCTCCGCAAGTTGCGGCAACAGAGTGTGCTGTTGCTCGGAAAACTGGCCGCTGTGTCGCAGCAGCGCGGTTAGTTGCTGGGTATCGCCTTTGTGCAGCAGGCCGATTAGCGGCGTATGCAGTTCGCCGGTATTGGACTCCTTGTAGCCTTGGGCATGCCGCTTGATCCAATGGCTGCGACGCTGGAAGGGATAAGTCGGCAAGATTACCCTGCGATAATCTTGGCCTGCATCGACCCGCGCCCAGTCAATCGCCACGCCGTGGGCATAGAGGTGTGCCAGTGCGCCGAACATAGTTTGCCAGTCGTCCTGAGCCTTGTTCAGGCTAGGCAACCAGAGTAAGGGATTTTCGCTGGGAACACCGGGCTCCAGACACTGCCGCCCCATGCCCAATAACACCGGCTTGGGGCCGGTCTCGATGAAAACGGCACAACCTTGCCGTCTGAGGGTTTGCATGCCTGCGGCAAAGCGCACTGGCTCGCGGATATGGCGACACCAATAACCGGGGGTGGCGATATCGTCAGATGCCGGTTCCCCGGTCAGATTCGAGATCAGTTCAATTTGCGGCGGTGCATAGTGTACCGTTCGTGCCACCTCGGCAAACTCTTCCAGCATAGGCTCCATTAGCGGGGAATGGAAGGCGTGGGACACCGCGAGCAGGGTGGCTTTGAAACCGGAGGACTGAAAATCAGCGGCTATGGCTTGGATGCGCCCGGCCTTGCCGGAAATGACGGTGTTTTGTGGGCCGTTGACGGCGGCAATCGCCACTTCGCCAAGGAAAGGGGCGACGGCCGCCGCCACGCGTTGCTCGTCTGCCCCCACGGCCACCATTGCGCCGTCCCTAGGCAGGGCCTGCATCAAACGCCCGCGGGCTGCGATAAGCTTGATGCCGTCATCCAAGCTGAAGATCCCGGCCAGGCAAGCGGCCACGTATTCACCCACGCTATGGCCTATCATCACATCGGGCCGGATGCCCCAACTCAGCCACACTTGGGCGAGGGCGTATTCCAACGCAAACAGCGCGGGCTGGGTATGGCAAGTTTCCTCAAGTGCGGTTTCGCCTTGGCCTTCGCCGAACATCAACGCCGTTAGAGACTGGCCCAGCAGCGGCGCCAATAGTTCTCCGCAACGATCCAGCGCTTGCCGGAAGATCGGCTGTGTTTCATACAAGCGCTTGCCCATGCCCACATACTGCGATCCCTGCCCGGTAAACAAAAAGGCAATTTTGGGCGGCGTGGGAGCGGACACATCCCCTTGGACGATGCCTAAAGGCATTTCACCACGGACGAATGCCTCCAATCTGGCCTGCGCCTGCCCCAGCGTGGCGGCGGCCACGCCAAGACGGTGAGCAAAGTGGGCGCGACCCTGATGGGTGGTAAAGCAAATATCCCCCAAACACCAGCCATCCCCCCTGTCGGCGGCGGTCTGTTGCCGCTTGTCCAAACACTCTGCGTAATGTTGCGCGAGTGCCCGCAAAGCCGTCTCGGTTTTGGCACTCAATGTCAACAGATACAGCGGAGGTTCAATCGCGGCTGGCCGGGCTGGCATGGCAGGGGCTTCCTCGATGATGACATGCGCGTTCGTCCCGCTGAGGCTGAACGAACTGATGCCCGCGATGCGTTTCTTTAGGCGTGGCCATGGGCGGAGCGTTGTCGGCACGACCATCGACAATTGATCCCAGGCGACATGGGGGTTTGGCTCCGTAAAATGCAGATGCGGCGGTATCTGTGCGTGTTGAAGTGCCAATACGGTTTTGATCACACCGGCCACGCCGGCTGCAGCCTCCAAATGGCCAATATTGGTTTTCACCGAGCCTAACACCAGAGGTTCCGTACGTTCGCCAAAAACCGCATGTAACGCATCCACCTCAATCGGGTCGCCTAACACAGTGCCCGTGCCATGGGCTTCGATATAGCCAATTTCGCCAGGGGTTAATTTGCCGTTGGCCAAGGCTTGGCGGATCAATTTTTGTTGGCTCACGCCGTTAGGAACCGTCAGGCCGCTACTGCGCCCGTCATGGTTCACGGCGGAACCGCGAATGACCGCCAGAATCTGGTCATGGTTGTTGACGGCGTCCGCCAGCCGTTTCAACACCAGCACTCCGCAGCCCTCGCCGCGACCATAGCCGTCGGCGGCGGCGGCAAACGCTTTGCTGCGCCCGTCAGGTGCCAACGCACGGGCCCGTGAACCGATGATGCTCATGTGGGGTACTAAAATTAGGTTGGCTCCACCCACCAAGGCCAATTCACATTCTGCCACACGCAGGCTTTGCACTGCCAGGTGCAAAGCGACAAGGGAGGCCGAGCAAGCGGTATCGACGGTGAGTGTCGGGCCTTGAGTGCCAAGGAAATAAGCCAAGCGTCCCGAGTCCATGCTCGGCATGTTGCCAGTGCCGGTGTAGACGTTCGCCTCGGATAGCGGATAAAAAGCCTCGTGTAAATAATCGTGATGCTCAGACCCGATGAAGATTCCAGTTTGGCTGTTGTGCAATAGCAGCGGGGAAATGGCAGCCCGTTCGATGGCCTCCCAACTCACTTCTAACAGCAAACGCTGCTGTGGATCGAGCATCTCGGCTTCGCGCGGAGAAATGCCAAAGAAGTCGGCATCAAAGCCGTCGACCCGGTCGATCAGGCTGGCCCTGCGCACATACATGCAGCCGGCAGCTTCTGGGTCGGGATCGTGGTAAACATCACAATCCCAGCGCTCCTTAGGTATGTCCACGGTGGCATCGACACCGTCACGCAAGGATGACCAGAACAGCTCGGGATCGTTGCCGCCGCCAGGGAAACGGCAAGACATGCCAATGATGGCGATCGGTTCGCTGCGAGCCTGTTCAAGCACCCCGAGCTTGGCCTGCAATTGTTTGATGGCCAATAAGGCACGCTTAGTCGCACTATCATCATGTGTTTGATGAGTGTTCATGTTAAAAATCCACCTTATCCAGTTCGGCCAGCAACAAGTCTTCCGCTTCTTCGGCGGAAAGTTGCTCAATCGCCGCCGCCCAGTCATCGGGGCTGTCTGCTTGGCTCGCTTCCTCTTGGTTTGCGGTTGCATCCAAATCTAACACAGTGTGCGCCAGATGTTCAGTCAACGCGGCAATCGTCGAATAGTTGAAAGCGAGTGTCGCCGGTAACGCGCAGCCTAGGCTGTTTTGCAGATAATTGCGCAGTTCGATGGAAGTGAGCGAGTCCATGCCTGCATCAAAGAAGCCTTGCTGCAAACCCAGTCCTTTGCCGCTTGGACCACGCCCCAACACCTTCTCTACCTGTTCTTGGATATGGGCAAGCAAGAAGCCACGGCGTTTGCTGGGTGCCGTCTCTTGCAACTGCTGGCGGAAGTTTGGTTGCGCCGCCCTCCGTTCCTTCCCTGCCGCACCTTGTCCAAGGCCTGTAGACTCGCGTATGAACTTCGCGTAAAAGGGGGTGGGCACGGGCCATTGCGCCAACCATTTGTCCCAGTCCACTGCCAGCACGGCTGCCTGGGTCGCGTTGTCACGCAGCAACAAATCCATCGCTGCCACGCCTTGTTCCGGGGCGATCAAGCGGATGCCGTAACCTGCGAGCCGATGCAGGTCGCGCTCGCCGAGGCGGGCGGCCATGCCGACTTCGGCCCAAGATCCCCAGTTGATCGACAATCCAGGCAAACCCAAGGCGCGGCGATGGTGCGCCAGAGCATCCAAAAAGGCGTTGGCGGCGGCATAGTTGCCTTGGCCTGTCGAGCCTAGCAGCGCGGCCACCGAAGAAAAACATACAAAGTGGTCAAGTGGCATGGTTTGCGTCATTTGATGCAAATGCCACGCACCCGCTGCTTTCGCTCCCATCACCCTAGCCCATTTGGCGAGCGATTGCTGTTCCAGCACACCGTCATCTAACAGTCCAGCCGCATGGAAAATGCCTCGCAAGGGTTGTGGACACTGCCTCAGCAGGCTTTCGACCTCATCGGCGCGACTGACATCGGCCTTAACCACCACCACTTCGATGCCTTGTTGAGTCAAGTCACTGACCAGTGTTTGCGCATCTTGCGTGGCCGCGCCTTTGCGACCCGTCAGCACGATCCGCCGTGCGCCGCTGGCTGCTAGCCAGTGCGCCACTTGGCAACCCAAACCGCCCAGTCCTCCCGTCACCAAGTAACTGCCATCGGTCCGAATCACATTACCGGCAGCAGACGAATCTGCCGGTAGAGTCGGCAAAGTAATGACAATTTTGCCAATGTGCTTGGCCTGTTGCATAAGCCGGAAGGCATCGACCATGTCTTGGATGGGGAAGGCCGTGTACGGTAGCGGTTGCAACTCGCCCTGCCCAAATGCCGCCATCAATTCACTCAAAATTCTGAGTGTCAGGCTATTGTCGGCCTCGGAGTCCTCTTTGAAGTCAAATGGCAAATACACTGCATCAGGGCGCTGCCGACGCATTTGTTCGTGCGTCCACACGCCAATCTTGCCCAGTTCGACAAAACGGCCCCCCTGGGCTAGGATTGATACGTTTTTATCGATGAACTCGCCATTCAAGCTGTTAAGGATGACATCCACCCCTTGTCCCTGGGTCATCGCTTGAATGTCGCCGGCAAAATCGAGGGTGCGCGAATTCAGGATATGAGCGATACCGCTTGCTTCAAGATGCCTCCATTTGGACGGACTAGCCGTAGCGAAGATTTCCGCCCCCGCCCGCCGCGCCAACTGCACCGCCGCTTGACCGACACCTCCGGCTGCTGCGTGAATCAATACCCTGTCGCCGGCTTTCAGCGGGGCCAAATGACATAGTCCATACCAAGCCGTGGCGAAGGCCACGGGAATCGTCGCAGCCTCAGCAAAATTTAAATGTGCGGGTTTATGGACGACATTATTTGCCGACACAGTCACAAAACTGGCCAAGCTGCCGTCAGCCATCGCGATGACTTCGTCACCCACTTGCAAACCCGCGACTAGTCCGCCTACTGCGCTGACCACACCGGCGCACTCAAAGCCCAGAGGCACATCTCTGGCCTCGGTAATGCCCAGGGCCTCGGCATAATACTCTTCCAACATGCCCAGCACATTCAATACATCGCGGAAATTCAGGCCAGCGGCATAAACTTGGACCTCCACTTCGTGCGGACCCGGTGCTTGGCGAGTCAACGGGATCAGTTGCAGCTTTTCCAACAAGCCATACTGCGCCATCCTCACGCGGAATGGCTGGCATGGTGGCTGGAGCCGCGCCCCACTCCTAGCCTCATAGCGTTGCAGGCGGGCGACATGGCGGATGCCGTGGCGATAGGCAATCTGTGTTTCCACATCGGATGCCAGTAGTTCTTGCAACAACGGCTGCACCGCCGCAAACGGCTCGACCTGCATGTCCAAATCCACTATCACGCAGCCAAGCTCTTGATATTCTTGACGTATCACCTGTGCCAATCCCCATGTCACGGATTGTTGCAACTGTAGCGTGGACGGATAGCCCACTGGCTGCGCTCCGCAGGTAACCAACCATAGCTTGGCGGGAGGGCTGGTTTGCGCCAGTGCTTGGGCCAGATGCAAGCCACTGGCGTAACTCAGCGAACTTTCCAAATTTTGCGCCGTGCTGGCATCGTCCAAGCTCCACAAGTTGATTACATTTTGCTGTGCAGCCCGGTGGACATGTGGCAACGGCGAATCCCGCAGTAGTTGCCGGAAATGCTCTGGTTCGCACGGATTCAGGCGATATTCATTGGCATTCACCTGCTCGTACAGCAGGCCTGGCCGGACGACCACCACGCGCTGCCCTAGCTGTTCAAGCCCGTCGGAAAGTTCATCGCCGATACCGGTCTGGTCGGTAAACACCAACCACTCGCATTCCTTGGTGTGTGGCAACCCGGCACATTCCCGGGATTCCCAATCCACGGTGTAGAACCAGTCGGGCAACGGTTTTTGGATGCCCATGCCTGATGTCCCGTGATGACGGCGCATGGAAAAACCGGTCCATGCAGCCACGATTTCGCCTTGCTCATCAAACAGCAAGGCATCGCCAGTCAGCAGGCCGCCTTGTGCAGCCTCTGGACGGAGGCGTGCGTGGCTCCAAAGGCGCGCTGGGGGACGGGCAAAGATTTGGAAGCGTTCCACCAACATCGGCAGATAATCCCCTTGCGGCATCAGCACGGCGAGTATATGCCCGCAAGCATCAAGCAAGGCTGGATGCAGATGATAATGCTCCACGCTGGCAGCCAAGCCAGGCGGTAGTTGGATAAGCCCCAGCACTTCCTCGCGGTTCTTCCATATCTGCTCGACGATTTGAAAAGTTGGACCGTAGTTCATGTGATAGGCGGCATACATATCCGCCGGGGCGATGCGCTGCGGGCAGCGGGCAAGCAAAGCGTCCACATCAATCCTTTCTGCCGGTTTGCTCCCGGCTCGAACCAGTGGCGACGGGGCCGTGTCTTTCACACTCTGCAATTGCGCGGAAACGCATAGTGTCCAAATTGACCGCTCCGATTGGATATGCGGCGGGCCACGGCTGAAAACTTGCAAAGTGTAGCCACCGTGCGCGTTTGGTTTGACAACGGTTTGAACCGTGGTCGCAGTATCGGCGGGAAGTGCCAAGGGTTGGTGGACGAACACATCCGCCACTGTAAATTTATCATCGGCACCGCGCTCCTTTGCCGTGAAGACAGCATTCCCGGCAGCCCAAGCCATGTCTAAAAAGCCCGTTAACGGCATCAAGATCGTCTGCCCGACCCGATGGTCGGCGACCCAGGCCAATGACGGCCAAGCGGGATTGATACACCCTTCAAACCGCATTTCCTTTGCATAGGGGGAATCATCATCTGCGTCGGTGGCCAAGTGCAAGGGCCGCCCCAACAGCGGATGCACGTTTTCTTCATGGTTGCCGCCGGGTAACACGGCATTGGCCGTTCGCTGGCATGCTTCGATCCAGTGGCGCTGGCGTTGGAAAGGATAGGTCGGCAACGGCACTCTCCGCCGCGCATAATCCCGGTCAAATCCTGCCCAATCCACCTTTACCCCTGATTTATATAAGATTGCCAGACTGTTCAGCAACACCTGCCAGTCGTCATGTCCTTGGCGGAGACTGGGTAGCCAAACAGGCAGAAGCGGACTGGCGCTTTCTGGGTCCACGTCAGTCGGTGCAAGGGGGCTGTCGATACATTGCTGCGCCAGATTTAGCAAAGTTGGTTTAGGTCCAACCTCAACGAACGCGCCTATGCCTTGCTGGCGCAGATTCACCATGCTAGCGGCGAATTGCACTGGCTGGCGGATGTGATCGCGCCAGTACGCTGCCGTCGTGATCTCCTGATCGGCCAACGCGCCGGTAACATTGGAAACGAGCGCAAACTTGGGGGGTGCAAAGCTCACGCTACGCGCCACCGCCTCAAACTCGGCCATCATCGGCTCCATCAAGGGAGAGTGGAAGGCATGGGAAACGGTTAACATTTTGGCTTTGATGCCAGATGCGGCCAGTGCGTCGCAGATTTCCCGCAGTGCTTCCCGCTCGCCGGAAATAACAATATTCTCCGGGCTGTTGAAGGCGGCAATGGCAACGCTCGCGGGATAAGATGCCAACACCTCGACGATTTGTCCCTCATTGGCAAACACAGCCGCCATCGCCCCGACAGGAGGCAGGGCTTGCATCAAGCGAGCGCGGGCAGCAATCAGCTTAAGGCCATCTTCCAAGCTGAAGACACCGGCAATGCATGCCGCCACCCATTCACCCACGCTATGCCCCATCACTGCGGCGGGCTGGATGCCCCAACTCAGCCATAATTGCGCCAAGGCGTATTCTAGGGCGAACAGCGCTGGCTGGGTGTAGGCTGTCTCGTCAATCAAGGCTTGACCGCCGCCCTCCCGGTCCTGTGGATACATGATGCCCAACAGTGACTCTCCTAAGTGCGGACGGAGGATTTCGTCGCAACGATCAAGCGTCTGGCGGAAACTGGGCTGGGTTTCGTAGAGTTGGCGACCCATGCCCACATACTGCGAACCCTGGCCGGTGAAAAGAAAGGCGATTTTCGGCGTGTGCGGATGCGGTGTAAATACAGGTGTGTCCACCACTTCCAACAGTTGGGTGCGCAACTGATCGACTGACCGGGACGCGAAGGCCAGCCGGTGGTTGAAATGCTTGCGTCCAACGTTGGCGGTGAAGCAGACATTGCTCAAAGCTGTGTCGGGGCATGACTGGAGGTAATCGGCGAAATGTTGCGCCAATATGCGCAGCGCTGGCTCGGTTTTAGCCGACATGGCCAACACACACCACTCGCGCTCGCAAGTCACTTCCAAGACTTGCCCGGTCATCGGCGCCTCTTCCAAGATCAGATGGGCATTCGTTCCACCCATGCCAAAGGCACTGACACCGGCACGGCGCGGGGTGCCATTGACCGGCCAGGCGGCCAGTTGCGTATTCACATAAAAAGGGCTATTGGCAAAGTCGATGCGTGGATTCGGCCTGACATAATGCAAGCTCGGCGGCAGCAAACCCCTTTGCAGGGACAATGCGGTTTTAACCAAGCCGGGCATGCCGGCCGCAATCATCAGATGGCCAAAATTGGTTTTGACGCTGCCAATGGCGCAGAAGCCAGTTTGTGCTGTGTCTTGCCGATAAGCGCCGGACAGGGCTTCCACTTCCACCGGATCGCCCACGGCGGTGCCGGTACCATGCGCTTCAACATAACTTATGCTAGACGCACTGACTTGGGCTGACCTTAGAGCGGCACTGATGACCTTGCTTTGTCCGACCACACTGGGCGCGGCGTAGCCGACTTTGGCGGCACCGTCGTTATTGACAGCCGAGCCGCGTATGACGGCATAGATATGGTCGCCGTCGGCCAAGGCATGGTCCAATAATTTGAGCACCACCATGCCTGCGCCATCGCCGAAAACAGTGCCTTGGGCACTGGCATCAAAAGACCGGCAATGGCCGTCGGGGGCAAAGATCATCCCTTCATGATGGAGATAACCGATGTTTTGCGGCAGGCTAATAGAGACCGCGCCGGCCAGTCCTAAGTCGCATTCACCATTGCGCAATGCCTGGCAGGCCATGTGGACGGCCACCAGCGAGGTGGAACACGCTGTTTGCACGTTGACGCTGGGACCGGTTAAGTTTAGCTTGTAGGAGATGCGGGTGGGCAAAAAGTCTTTTTCATGCCCTAGCGTCAGCGCTAGGTCATGCATCGGCTGCCAAAAGCCGCGCCCGTGGGCAAAGCGGTGTGCGGGGTAGACATTGTTAAGCAAATAGGTGTTCGGTCCCGCCCCCGCATACATTCCCACCCGTCCAGGGTAAGCATCGGGTGTATAACCGGCTTGCTCCAAGGCCTCCCAAGCGCATTCCAACAAGATGCGTTGCTGAGGGTCCATCATTTCTGCTTCCTTGGCACTGTAGCCAAAAAAATGCGCGTCAAACAAATCGACACCGTTCAAGAAAGCGCCAGCCTTCACATAGTTAGGCTGGCCCAGCAAACCCCGGTCAGCCGCGTACACCTCGCCGTCGGCAAAGCGGGTGATGCTCTCCACGCCTTCGCACAGGTTCCGCCAAAACGCTTCAACATCGTTCGCACCGGGGAAACGGCAACTCATGCCAATAATGGCAATGCTGGCATCTGCCAGGGGCAGATTATCCGCCTGCGAGAAATAGTGGGCCGCTTTGGCCGGCTGGCTTAAATAGGCAGCCAGTGCCTGGATGGTGGGATATTGGTACAGAGACACGGGTGAAAGCGTCATGCCCAGGCTAATGCTCAAGCGGTTATGGAGCTTCACCAACAGCAGTGACGTGCCGCCGACATCAAAGAAGTTGTCGTCCAGGCCGATAATATCGGTTCGCAGCACCTCGCGCCAAGCCGCCGCGATTTGTTGCGTCAAATCAGTTTGCCGCGAGGCATTGCCGGTTTGCGCCGACGGCACGGTTTGGCGGATTGGTTCGGGAACCGGCAGGGCCTTGCGGTCGATCTTGCCGTGCGCGGTCAACGGCAAATGCGGCAAGACCGCCCACGCCGTCGGCATCATGTAAGTCGGCAAGCGCGTCGCCAAGCGCTGCCTGAGGGTTTCCAGATTCGGGCTTGTTCCGTTCGCAGGTACAATATAGGCGGCCAAATATTTCTGCCCTGGCTGGTCCTCGCGGGCGATGACTAAGGCTTTACTAACTTCGGGTTGCTGGACTATGATCGCCTCGATTTCGCCCGGCTCGACGCGGAATCCGCGAATTTTGACTTGGCCATCGACGCGCCCTAAAAACTCGATATTACCGTCTGGCAGGTAACGCACCAAGTCGCCGGTTTTATACAGCCGCCCTTCCCCAAAAGGATTGTCAATGAAACTTTGTGCAGTCAGGTCGGGGCGTTTGTGGTAGCCATGCCCGACACCGTCTCCGCCGGCGTACAACTCACCTGCCACGCCGATGGGCACGGGCTGGCGATTGTGGTCTAGGATGTAGACTTGGGTGTTGGCAATTGGCCGGCCTATAGGCACCGATGCGCGGTGTTGGCTGTCTGCCGGGAGGGGGTAAAAGGTAGTGACGACCGTGTTTTCGGTCGGGCCGTAAAGGTTGGTCAGTTGGCATCCGGGCAAATCACCTAGCACTTTCTGGGCATGAACCAAAGACATCACGTCCCCGCCAGTAAGCAACTGGCGCACCGTCCCCAAGTCTTCCAATCGCTCCTCCACCATAAGGTGGAAAAGGCCTGTGGTCAGGAACAGCGTCGTTATCTCGTGGTGACGGATCGCCTCGCCCAACTCGGCCAGAGAGGGCTGCGGCGGCGGCATGATCGCCAGCTTTCCGCCGTTGAGCAAGGGCGACCATATTTCAAGCGTTGCCGCGTCAAAAGCGATGGGGGATAGTTGCAGGAAAACCTGCCCGGCATCCAACCGGGTGAAGTTGGAGTTCTTGACAAACCGCGCCACATTCCGATGGGTAATGCACGCCCCCTTGGGCCGGCCTGTGGAACCGGAGGTGTAGATAATGTAAGCCAGGCTGTCGGAGGAGACCGTGCAAGGCAGATTTTCTTGGCTCTCGCAAGCGATGTCGGCCCATTGTGTATCCAGTGCAAGGACTGCACAGTCCGTCTTCGGCAAGTTGTGGCGCAACTTTTCCTGGGTCAGCAGCAGGTGCGTTTCGGCATCTTCCAAGATGAACGCGAGCCGTTCTTGCGGATACTTGGGATCGACCGGAACATAAGCCCCGCCCACTTTCAAGATCGCCAACAACCCCACCACCATCTCAATTGAACGCTCCACGCAGATACCCACCAAGGCATCCGCGCCTATGCCCTGTCGAATCAGGTAATTCGCCAAACAGTTCGCCTTCTGGTTCAGTTCCCGGTAAGTCAGGCGTTGGTTTTCGAAAACCAAAGCAACGGCATCGGGTGTACGCTCGACCCTCTCTTCAAACAGTTGGTGGACGCACTGGTGTTTGGGGTAGTCGGCGGCGGTGGCGTTCCATTCGACTAGGATTTGATGACGCTCGACCGCAGTCAAAAGGGGTAGGGCCGCCAAGGTCTGCCCCGGATTGGCGGCAATTTCCTCCAATAGCATCCTGAAATGGCCAGCCATGCGTACCATGGTCGACTCGGCAAACAGATCGGCGCTGTAAAGGAAGGCCGGTGCTAGTTGGTCCTCTGCATCGGTCACCAACAAGGCAAGTTCCAATGCATGATCCAGCCCGATCTGGCCTTTGTGGGCGGGTGGTACGCTGGCCTTTGAGGCATCGCCTACTTGCCAGAGGAAGGCCGTCTGCACATGGGCTGTTGGGTTGCCTCCTTGCGGCAACGGTGTGGCGGACGACAGGGCTTTCCGCACCTGCCGAAGCCAAGCGGGCCAAGTGTCGTCGCCATCAATCTCAAGGTCCACAACATCCCAAGCCAGGCCGTCATCATGCCCAAACCGGGCAATGCCCATTGCCATTTCATCATGGCCTGTGTAGCGATAAAGCAGAACCTGAAACGCAGCCAAGAGCAGGGTTGATAAGTCTGTTTCGGCAGTGGCGGCGAGTTGTTCCAGTAACGGTGACAAATCAACGGGTAGTGTGAAATGCAAGGCCGCCAAGTTCTGACCCAGCACGGACGGCCGACTAAAATCCGTCGGCAAATTCAGCAAAGGCCGTTCGTTGACGGTGGCGGGTGCGGATGGGTGCGCTGCGGGGAAATGGGTCAATTGCGTACACGCGGCCGTCATAGGTTCTCTGCCAGATTTAAGGTTTGAACGATTGCCTGCAAAAGCGGCGTTTGCGCCGTTTTGAGAAAAAAATGCCCTCCGGGGAACATCCGTTGGGTAAAAACAGAACTTGTATACGGATGCCATGCGGTAAGTTGGGCCCGATTGCTTAAGTGGTCTTGCAATCCGCCGAAGGCGCAGACCGGACAGGCCAGTGGCATGCCCGCAACGTAAGTGTAGGTTTCGTAAAGGGTAAAATCAGCACGCAACACCGGCAAAAATAAGCCCATCATTTCCGGGTCTTGCAATATGGCCTGGGGTATCTGCTGATAGCGGTTTTGCAGCGCGTCAATAAACTCTCCATCCGGCAAACTATGCATCGGCGCGGGCCGGGGCGTTTCCGGGGCGGGACAGGCGGACAAAAAAAAATGAACCGGTTGATAGCGCGGGGGCAGGCATCGTAACCATTCAAAGGCGATGAGTGCGCCCAGGCTATGGCCGAATAGGGCAAAGGGTTTGTCCAGCCAAGGCACTAAGGCGGTAGAAAGCTGTTCGACCAAATCAGGCATGCGGGTCAGCGGCATTTCGCCAAGACGATTTTCTCGACCCGGCAATTGAACGCTGCAAACCTCCACCGAGGAGGGTAGGGCTTTTGACCAAGCACTGAAAATTGATGCGCCCCCGCCCGCGTAGGGAAAACAAAATAAGCGCAAATGCGCTTCTGTAGAGTGTCGCTGTACGGTCAGCCAAGGGCTGACAGAATTAACATTTATCAAAAGAGCCATCCTACTGTCATTGCTAATTGTTATGTGCGGCATGAACGCTTTCGTTCAAGCTTCTATCCAACCGATAAAATTGGAAGCATCAAATATTCTGTCATTAGAATCATAGACCCAATTGGCATTTGCAAATGCCGTTCGGTTATAATAATTGTATATCAATCCTTATGCAACTGCTTTAGGCAATGAAAAATACGGCTAAACCAATGTCGAAATAATCTATCAGCTTAGACTCGCCTGATTCAGCAAGACATCCCCCCCCAATCCTTAATCTGTCAGTAACAGATTATATATAAAGGAAAAATAATGGTCCGATTAGCCTGGTTTGAGATTCCCGTCAACGATCTGGAACGGGCGGTTAGTTTTTACAACACAGTGTTCACTACGGAGGTGGTCATTCTGGACAAGCGTGCCAACTATGGAAGCATGGTAGGGCTATTGATTCAGAGTGACACCCTGATCGGCACATTGACTCAAAACATTCCCTATGTGCCTAGCCAGCGCGAGGGCTGTATTCTGTATCTCAATGTTGATGACGAGCCATTACAAACTGTTTTACTGCGGGTGGAAGCGGCGGGCGGGCAAGTGCTGTTGCCGGTCACACCGATTGATCCCAATCGACCTCTAGGCCATGTGGCTTGGATTTTGGATAGCGAAGGCAACCGTATTGGATTGCATAGCAGCCAATGAAAAACAATAATGAATGAACCTAGCTTGGGTTGACTATGCAAAACGATAAAACGCTTGTGATTGGTGCAACGGGTAGCATTGGCGCACCATTAGTACAGTACTTGCTTGAAAAAGGGGGGAAGGTTAAAGCCGCCACACGCCGCGTGGAAGCCTATCCGACTCTGCCCAATGTAGAGGCAGTGTATTTTGACTATGATGATCCGGCGACAATTGCGCCTGCGCTGTCCGGTGTCAACCGGGTCTTCATGCTTGCCGCACCGACCGACCCCGATGCGGATCAAAGCTTGGGGCGCGTCATTGAACTAGCGGGGGCATCCGGTGTCGAGCGGATCGTGCTGGTGACCTCCCTGCGCATCAAGGCACCTCGGGATGCCGGGGGCTTTTTGTGGGGCGAAAAAGCCTTGCAAGAATCTGGCATTGCCTACACGATCCTCCGGCCTGGATGGTTTATGCAGTCGTTTTCGTCTGGCTTCATTTTGGCGATGATTAAACAACGCAACGTTCTCTCCCTGCCGGCCGGTCAGGGGCGCATCGGCTTGATTGACGCACGCGACATCGCCGCTTGCGCCGCCTGTGCGCTGACCGAGCCGGGTCATCACGGGCAGACCTATCTGTTGACGGGAGGGGAAACACTGGGGCTCCTCGAGATTGCCCAGACCATTGCCGAGGTACGCGGGCATCCGCTGCCCTATGCCGATGTGAACATGGAAGAACTGCAACAAATCGTTGCCGAAGGGGAGGGCTACCCGGGGCCTATCGAACATATGACACCCTTTTTCAATGCCGTGCGCGACGGCATCTGGGATGTGAGTTTTGACACAGTGGCTAAGTTGACGGGGTGTCCGCCCATAAGCTTTGCGCAGTTTGCCAAGGAACAGGCTGCCGTGTGGAGTTGCGTCTAAACAAGGCAGCACCCGTGGCATAGAAGCCAAACGGGCTGCCTCCACGTAACCGTTCAGCCCCCCTGCCTTTTCCTAGGAGCGCGGTCATCTTGGCCGCAATTTTGGCGGGCGGGACGCCCGCGCTCCAAGCGGGGTGAACGGTTGCGCCTCCACTCATTAAATAGTGTCTTGCAAAAACTCCACAACGCCAAAACCCACGCCCTGCGGGTCATGCAATGCGGCAAAGCGCCCCATGCCCGGGATGTGAGTAGGCGGGATGGAGACGCCACCGCCCAATTTCTCGGCGCGGTCAGCCACTGCGGCGCAATCGGTCACGGCGAAATAGACCCGCCAAGCCGATGCTTGCCCTAATTCCTCCGCCATACCAGCCACGCGCTGTCCCGCCTGGCTAAACAGGGTGTAGCGTTCGCCCGCCATATCCTGCGTTTGCGCATCCCAACCTAGCAAGCGGGTGTAGAACGCCTCGACTGCCGACGGATCGGGAGTTGCCAATTCCACCCACGCCAGTGCGCCGGGCTGGTTGAGCAATTCCGCACCACGGTGCAGGCCCGGTTGCCACAGGTAGAAAGTGGCCCCGGACGGGTCTTGCACGGCGGAGGTCCGCCCTTGGTCGCCCACGTCAAACGGGCCGCGCAGCACCTTGCCACCCAGCGCCTTGACCTGTTCCGTGCAAGCATCGACATCCTCCACCCAAAGATACGGCATCCAAGCCACCGGATAACCAGCCGTCACCTGGCCCGCTGCCATTTCATATAAAGCAGCGACCTGTTTGCCGTCAACAGCGAATTTGACATAAGTCCATTGCCCCACTTGGGTGGCTTGAACTTCCCAGGCAAACAGGTCCGCGTAAAACGACTGCGCCGCTTCATAATGCGTCGTCCCCAAATCGACCCAAAAGAAGGTGTTAGGGGTATGCTGGGTTAATTCCATTAGAGCACCTGATAGACATAGGTACGCGGTGTCAACGGCTCGCTCCAACCCGCACCGGCATCCAACGCTTCGCTGACATCGACAGACTTCCATTGTCCAGCGGCCTCCAACTCCGCCAGTTTGTCGAGATAGCCCAGCTTCTCAGCACCGGTCACAATCAGCGTGAAGATGACGTAGCCGCCCGGCTTTGTCACGCGGATCGGCTCGTTGAAGGCGACATCGACCGAAACCGCCGTCGGGTCGGGCAGCATGTTGATGCAGGTGGTCGCGTCAAACTCGCCGTCGGCGAAATCCCAAGGTTCGCCTAGAGCCTTCTGATAAAACGCCGTGTAGACGTTTTTCTTGCGCGCCTCTTCCAACATGCCAGGCGAAATGTCGAGTGCCTCCAGATTGCGGTAGCCGTGTTCGTTAAACAAAAATTTGCCCATCGAGCCTGTGCCTGCGGCGACATCCAAAATGCGGGCGTCTTTGGCGACGTATTTGGCGACATAGCTGGCGGCCAGCGCCACGCCGTCCATCATGCCGATGCCGTCGGTGATGGTTTCGTACAGGTGGGCGATCTGGCCGTAGCGCGCCCCGCGATCCGCTGTATCTTTGGCCGCCAGCAACCAAAGGCAAATGATTTCATATTCGGACTTATTGTAAATTGCTTCGACTTCTTTGTAGCGGGCCAGCATTTCCTCGCAGGTCGCAGCCTCCAATACTTGGCTTAATTTCTCTGGTTCCGGCTCGCCGTTGGTAATCCAAGCCATGGCATCAAATTGCGTGGGTACTGTCGTCATTACTTATATCCTCATGATTGTAAAAGTTGTGAAGGTTTACGGGGCTACTACGCCCAATTGGCGCAGAAAACCCAATTGGTCGGTGTTGGCCCACAGCTCGACGATTTTGCCGCCGTCCAGCCGGAATATCGCGATTTCGGTAACCGTAATTAATTTGTGCGTAGGGGACGCACCCATGAATTCTCCTTGGTGCGTGCCGCGCCAGCCGCCGCGCAGCACCACCTTATCAGCGGCGGCCAGCAAATCCTCGATGATCACCTCGAAATCTGGAAAAGCCGCCCGGAAGCGGGCGACCATCCGTTTTTCCAATTCCAGGCTTTGCTCTTGGCCGGGTTCCAGCGTGTGGTTGAAAAAATCCGGGGCGTACAATTCGTCGATCAAGGCTACATTGCCGTTTTGCCAGACTTCTTCCAAGGCCCTGCGGACAATCTGCTTGTTTTGTTCGGACATGGGTAACTCCTCTGGAAACCATTATTGCCAAATAGCAGCATGGTCGTGGGCAAATTGGGCGAAGGTTATGGGATCACGCCCGGTCACTCCGCGCACGGTGGGATAAACCGCCTCCACCGCGCCGCTGCGCACGGTTTTGAACATCAGATCCAAAAACTCGATGGGACCAGGCCAGCCGCCCACTTCCGCGACCAATTGGCGCAGTTCTTCCAGCGAGGAGTCCACATAGCGAATGTCGCGCCCAGTAGCCTTGGCAATGGCCGCCGCCACGTCGGCAAAACTCAAGGATTCGCCGCCGGTCAAGGTATATTCCTGGCCTGCGTGGCTCTCTTCCGACAACGCGGCTGCGGCTACCGCCGCAATATCGCGGGCATCGATAAAACTCACCTTGCCGTCGCTGGCCGGCAAATAAATCCCGTCACGCTGCTTGACGGTCGCCAGCACAAAGGGGGTTTGGAAAATCTGCATAAACCACGTCGGGCGCAGAATCGTGTACGCCACGCCGGAAGCCATCAGATGCTTTTCCACGCGACGATAGCCCACGGTATCGGGTGCCTTGTCCACATGGATGCCGGTCATCAGCACAATATGCTCGACACCTGCGGCTTTGGCCTGGTCAACAAACGGATTCAGCGCCAAGTCGGGCGCGGACTCATCGTCTTTGCACATCATGTAAAGCCGCTGCACTCCTGCCAGGGCCGGGGCAAAGGTCTCCTCTTGGTAAAAGTCGTAAGGCACGGCTTCCACGCCGGGTACTGACCGGTAAGCGGGCAACTCAGGCGGATAGACGGCTGCTTTGACCGGGATGCCCTTGGCAGCGAGTTCGCGCACAATTTGACCGCCCACATTGCCGGTTGCACCCAATACTAGAATTCTGTCATGCATTGTTAGTAATCCTGATCTTCAGTTATTGGTGATAGGGTGAATTGGATAAGCATAGAATTGACGCAACACCCCGTTCGTGCTGAGGTATCGAAGGGATAGCGCGAACGGCCCAAGGTCGGCAATGTTGCGTAAGTCCAAAAATATTTAAACGGCGGCATTCTTCCACACTGGCGCGTGTTTTCTCGCGAATTGCGCCAACGCGGTCGGCCTACGGCCTAGCAGTTCGGCAACAGTGGGCGTCACTATTTCATACCAACCGGCACGCACGGCGGCGAAGTACCACATCATGTAGTCGATTGAAGGCGGCATCATGCCGACCCTGGCATAAATCTCACGCATTTCCGCTTCTGTGGCCGGTTCGTAACGCATCTCACAACCGGCGTTTTGCGCGATAATCTCGGCGCAATCGTCGAAATTGACAATTTCGTCGCCCGTCATCTCATAAACCTGTCCCCAATGTCTTGGCTCGGTCAGGCAGACAGCCGCCACTGCGGCGATATCGTCCGTATCGATAAAACTTAGGCGGGCTTCCCCGACCGGAGGGCAAAGCCGGTTGCGCTGGCGCGGGAGGTTCAAACCGCGGATGAGCAAGTTCATGAACCACGTCGGGCGCAGAATTGTGTATTCCAAGCCAGTGGATTGCAATAGTTTTTCCAGTTGAAAATGGCCGGGGTATTCCACGAGCCTTTCCACGCCAAACCCGGATATCAACACGACGTGCCGCACACCGCTTGCCTTCGCTTGCTCCAGCAAGGGCGAGGCTGTCGTGCATGGTTCCAAATCCAAACCGCGTGGCATTAGCACTAGACGATCAGCCCCAGCCATGGCGGGGGCATAGGTTTCCGGCTGGTCAAAATCAAAATCCACAGCTTCCACGCCTGAGTCGGTCGGATATTGACTGGGATGGCGCGTAGCGGCTTTAACCAATTCGCCTTGTTCCAGCAATAATCGCACTAGCACCCGCCCGATGTTGCCGGAGGCGCCAGTAACAAGAATAGACTTTGACATCAATACCCCTTTAATTTAAAAACGACAGGCAGCGTGGTTGTACCTCGGATGGCGATGCTTCGACACCAGTCCAGGTCTTCCGTCCCTAGGCGCAACTGCGGCAAGCGGCGTAGCAAAGTGGGAAATACAATTTGACCTTCAAGCCGCGCTAACGCCGCGCCCAAGCAAAAATGAACACCGTGACCAAATGCAAGATGACGGTTCGGTTGGCGGGTAATATCCAAGCGATCAGGTTCGGGAAAGTGGGCGGGATCGCGATTTGCTGCTCCAACCATGCCGAAAACCTTCTGTCCGGCGCACATCACTTGACCGCCTAAGGTAAGATCAGTACCGGTAATCCGCATGGCGAGCGGGCCTGGGCTTTCATAGCGCAAGAATTCCTCCACAGCGATTTCAATCAGTCCAGGATTTTCCTTGAGCATTTGACATTGATCGGGATGTTTTAACAAAGCCAGCAAGCCATTACCAATCATGTGCATAGTGGTTTCTTGTCCACCAAACAGCAATAGCAGCAGATTCGACAATAACTCCTCGTCTTCAAGCATCCTCCCGTCTTCTTGCACTCTAACCAAACCGCTGGTCAAATCCCCACCTAAATTTTGCCGCCGTTCTGCGACCAGCACCGACAAATAGGATTTGGCGGCATCAATTATTTGGTCAATCTCGTCAATCAGTTCTGGATCGTCAATATAGCCGATGTTGGCATCGCGCAGTTTCAATGCCCAAGCCTTGAAGAGATAGCGGTCGCTTGATGGCACACCGAGAATTTCGGCAATGACAGTGACGGCAAATGGGAAAGAAAAATCCCAGATGACATCCATTTCTTCGCCGTTTGCGGTTAATTCATCCAACAGTTCATCAGCGATAGCTTGAATGCGTGGGCGCAAATCCCTGATAGTGATTGCCTTGAATCCTTGACTGAGCAACTGGCGCAGCACTGTCTGGCGGGGCGGGTTTTGATAAATTACCCATCGCCCCAAGAATTCAGCAATCTTCTGCTGTTTGGCTTGTTGTTCCGTTGGCACATCTTCAGGAAAACTGACCGGGGAAACGACCAACATTTCCAGATGGTCGAGCATTGTTTTTACGTCGTCATAGCGAGTGAGTACCCAAGCTTCGAAACGTTCGTACCAGTATACCGGGGTTTCGCTACGCATCCGCCCGTATATGGGATAGGGGTTGGCAAATGCTTCTGCACTCAGCAGGTTATATGAATCGGACGAGTGAGCCATAATATTTTATTATATAGAACGATTTAGTTCTCTAAAAATGTGCCGGGTACAATAAAGTCAGCCCGATTAATTTCGTCATGCCTGCCAAGCAATGTCTGCACTCGCGCACGCAAGTTGTCTATCTCATCTGGCTCGAGATGGCGCTGCTTTTCACGGGAAAGCGGACTGCTGGTTTGCGAGTCTTTGTTAAATGCCCGAAAGGCCAAGCCCACGGCGGACTCGGGCAAGCCGCAATAATCGAACAGCGCTGCCAGCGTCGCCTGCCGGTTGCCGACTAAATCTTCGTAGCGCAACGCGAACAGCGGAACCCCAAGGCGTTGGAGTTTCATATAGCTATCCAGGCAAGAAAGCCACCATAAGATATAAAAATCCATCACCGGGTCGGCGAAGTCGATGATATCGGCATAGGATTTGATTAGCGGAACTACTTTTTGATAATAATCGAGATTAGCCTCCAACTCCGGCACGGTGTTGCGCAGATCGTCGCGAAACCGGGCAAAGGAGCAGATAAAGTCCACCGCATCGCGGTATAGAAAGACGAGTCGAGCCTGCGGAAACAATGCATGCATCAACCCTGCGTGGTGAATCGCCTGTGGGCGTGGCTTGATCACATAGTATATCGGTTCGATAGTCGGGGTCGGCTTGCACAATAACCGAGTGCTTCCGAACAAAACCTCGCGCAGGTCCTGGTCGCGGCTGCCGTCCGCCTCGCACATCAAGGCAATATCACAAAATACGTCAGGTTCTGACAAGCTAAGTGCCCCGTCTAATTGGCCAAACGCCTTGCTGAGCAGGGTAGAACCGCTCCTGCCCACGGAATAGATAATGATCAGATTCGCTCCAAGAGCCGGCAAGGACCGCGCCAACTCCGCCAGCGTGGAGTAAGGCATGCTAATCAGGTGTTGCGCATGGTCAAACTGGGCTTGGTACAAAAACGGCTTTTGCGACAATTCGATGCCCGGCGCGGTTTCAACGAAGATGGCCCGCCGGTTGGCATCGTCCAGGCAATACAAGCTGATGTTCGGCTGCTTCAGGACAGTCTGGGGGTCGATGGTTTCGCCCTCAACGGACTGGAAATCTTCGATGCTAGCCGGCACGACCGGATAGCGGGATTTGTTTTGAATGAGCAGTCTTTTAGTGTCCATGAGTATCCATCGTGTTTTCCGCTATGCTATGCGTTGCGGTGCTTTTTCAGTACCCAGCCGACCACCCCGCCGATAGGTCAGGGTGGGCGGCGAGGCAACTCTGCCTGGCGATTATTCTGCCTTGCCGTGTCCCAGCGCCAAGATGAGGCCGTTGTCCTTCACGTACTTATCCCAGGCCGCCAACAGCTCTTGGTACTTTTCCGGCTGTTGCTGGGCAAGGTCATGCTCTTCAGCCAAATCGTCCACCAGGTTGTAAAGTTCCCACTGGCTACTGCCAAATGGCTTTTCCACCCAAACCAACTTCCACGGTCCTTGGCGCACGGCACCACGACCCCAGATTTCCCAAGCCATGGCTTGGTCAGGCGCATGGACAAACTCTTGTTTTCCCGTCAGGTAAGGCACGACCGACGAGCCTTGCAAAGGCAGCACATCATTGCCTGCATAGTTTTTCGGATAACTGACACCCGCCAATTCAAGAATCGTCGGAGCCACATCCAGCACATGGACAAAGCTTTGGCTGGTTTTGCCGGTGTGTTTTAGGCCCGGCCCACTGATAACCAAGGGTGTGCGAATGCCACCTTCATAGGTATACCCTTTGTCCATCCTAAACGGCCCCGCCCCGGCTTGCGCCCAGCCTGGACCGTACATGACAAATGAATTATGGTTGCCGAGGTTGGCGACACTGTTGTCATAGGTCTTGTTGATCCAGTCGGCACCATAAAAATCAATCGTCTCGTTATTCGGCCCGTTGTCCGAGGCAAAGACGATGATGGTATTGTCATACAGGCCACTCTCGCGCAGATGGTCCAACAGCCGACCCATCTGGTAGTCCGCATTGGCAATCATGGCGGCGTAGACTTCCATTTCACGGCTTTGGAACGCCTGTTCGTCCGGTGTCAGCTTGTCCCAAGGCTTGACTTCCTCTTCGCGGCGTGCCGTATCCGCATCTTTGGAGATAATGCCCATCTTTTTCATGCGTTGCACCCGCTCCGCCCGCAAGGCTTCATAGCCGGCCGCGTACTTGCCTTTGAATTTCGCAATCCAGTCGGCCGGCGCTTGCAGCGGATCGTGCGCGGCGGTGTAAGCCATATAGCCAAAGAAGGGCTTGCCGTCCGCTTTGTGAGCGTCAATAAACCGTATCATTTGGTTGGTGTAGAACTCGGACGAATAGACATCCGCCGGCTTCTCGGCCGCTTCGCCATTGTGCGTAAACGCCGTCTGGTTGCCTGCAAAAGCGGGTGTGGGTTCAAAATGGCCGGAAAAACCATTTAGCACGGTAAAGGTTTCTTCAAACCCCCGGTTGTGCGGGTCGTTTTCCCCTTTGCCCAGATGCCATTTACCTGCCATGTACGTATGGTAGCCACTGTCTTTCAGCAACGAAGCGACGGTGATCACACGGTTGTTGAGATGGCCTTCATAACCGGGCTTGCCCTGTTGCTCGGGCAGCAAGGTCTCGGCCATGTTGCCAAAGCCAGTTTGATGGTTATCCACGCCGGTCAGCAGCATGGAGCGGGTGGGCGAACAACTGGCGGTCGGGTGGAAGTCGGTGAACTTCACACCGTTCTTGGCCAAGCCCTCAATGGTTGGCGTCGGAATCTCACTGCCATAAGCGCCGATGTCGGCATAACCTACGTCATCCAGCAATATTACTAAGATGTTTGGTTTTTTCTGCTGCAACTTTGCCTGCGCACTTGGGACTGGCTTCTGCGCCAAAGCGGACTGCATGCCGGCCAGCAGCAGCCCGAACACCACTAAACCCGAGATTACTTTCATTTTCATTTTCCGCCCTCCACTTTGATGATTATTTTTTATCTAACACGAACTAAACCGCACTGCGGGGCAAACCCTGCCGTGCCGCTTACGCTTCCCACTCATGCCGAAAATCATAGCGCCCCGGCGCTAGGATATCGTTGGGATCCAGTGCCTGCTTCAGTGTGCGCAGCAGATGGTTATAATCATCTTGGGCTGGCGGCAGCAAATTCATTGCGTGTGTACCCAAACGGTACGGCAGATAACCGGCCGCGACAAGCCGTCCGAGCAAATCCTCGTAACAGGCCATCGCACGTTCATCTTCCCCGGCTACCTCGCGATCATAGATGATCGCCGCCGTGACATAAATGTTGCGGGCATTAATGCAGTTCAAGGCCATGCTCGGCTCGTAGCCATGGGCCTGGCAGGTTTCTTCCACAATTGCCACGGACTCGCGCACACACGAGCCGACAAACGGCGTGACCGGTGCGCACCAGATGAAGCCGCAACGGTCCCGATCCGGATTCAGCGCTGCAGGCAGGGATTCCGATTTGCGCCAGTAGGTCATCGGAATGTCGGCATCGGAGGGGATGCCGCGTTGCAAATTGTTGACGAACCACTCCTGCACCTCGACCGGGTCATAGCCGGGCAGCATTTGCCGCAGTGCGTCAGGCTGTTGCACGATAGCCTCGTCAATGAAGTACAGCGAACTGACATAGGGACGCAATGCCGCATCGACCATGTTGCGCTCGATCTGCGCCTGCTCAAGACTCTGCGAATACAACGCCACCTCGCAAAACCACAGTCCGGCCTGCCATTTTTCCCGCAAGTTCTCGCGCAGATAGGCGGGCAGTGGCGTCTGTCCGCCAGTCTCCGCCCAAGGATATTGCTGCGAGTAGGAAAACATGCGGTAGTCATTGCTGAGCACAAAAGCGGTGTCCAGCGTACCGCGCAGCAACAGTGTGCGCAAGGTATCGAACAAGGGTTCGATCTGACTTTCTTCCTCCAGGGTAAAAATGCATATTTGGAAATGCGAGGCTATGGGCGACAGCAAAAAGGTCATTTGCGTCACAATGCCCAAATTGGATTGGGAAAATAGCCCGTCCAGATACGGGCCTACGCCCCAGCGGTGGGTTTTCCCGGCTTGCGCCTGTTCGAAGCGCCCAAAGCCCGTGTGGATGCACTCGCCCGTCGGCAACACAGCCTCCGTCCCCAGCACATATTGAAAGCGGTCTCCATAAGGCCCCTTGGCTACGCCGCGGTCCATAGTGGCACCGATCAAGCTGGAATCACGCGGGCCACCGGTAACGCCGAGAAACAAGTCGGATTGCTTCTCACGCAGGAAATCATACACTTGCTGTTGGGTGACACCCGGCTCCACCGTGATGTAAGCCAAGTCTTCGTCAAACGAGACAATGCGGTCCATCCGCCCCAAATCCAGCACCACACAGTTATCCCTCACCGGAACACTTGAACCATAACCCCAATTTTTACCCGTGCTGATCGGGTAGAGTGGGGTTTTGCACTGATTGGCAATTTTCACACAGGCTTGCACCTCGTCGCGATTAGCCGGGCGCAGGATGGCCGGTATCCGCTGCTCAGTAAGATAAGTTGCAGTCTCCGCCTGTTGCAGGTCGGCATCGGCGGTGATGACATGTTCTGTGCCGATGGCTTCTCGCCAAGCATAGAGGGCATTGGATAAATTTTCCACAGCTTCTCCAATCAATTTAAAAATACATTGACATCTAAATGGCACGGTTTCGTTTTCAACCGTATTGGGTCAATCCTTCGAAGTGTCGGCCTTTACCACGGGCAATTCCTCTGGATGCGAAAACAATGGCAAACTCGCTATGGTCAGTCCGGTCCCTAGGCCTACCGCCCAAATACCGGTTGCCCCGGCAATGCCTACCAGTTTTGTGTAGGCGCTGGCAAGGACAAGTACGCCCGCACCTATGGCGGTCGCGAAACCAAAACGCAGATTACTGTCGAATTCACGGCCTAGGTCAAAAGGAAACAGCAGTTGCTCCAAGTTTTGCGTCATCAACACGATTTGCGCGGTGTCGGTGGCGGCGGTCGCCGCACCCCGCAGCGAGATCGAAACCTGCGCGGTTTTCAGCGCAATCGCGTCGTTGATGCCGTCACCAACAAAGCAGACGGTGCGACCTTCCTGTTGCAATTGCTCGACCATGGCCGCTTTGTGCTCAGGCAGGGTGTTGGCGAAGTAGCGCGGGATTCCCAACTCCTGCGCCATTTTCCGCGTTGGTTGCTCTTGGTCGCCGGAGATGATGACGATATCCAAACCACGCCGCTGCAATTCGGCAATGACTGACTTGGCCTCGGGACGTAAAGTGGGACTGAGTTCGATGGCCCCGGCCAAGCGATCACCGACTGCCACCATCACCATGGAATGGCCTTGCGCGTGACAGGACTCCATAACCGGGAGGATGGCCGAAGGGATGGCGATCCCTTCGAGTTCCATGTAACGCTCGCTACCCACGCGCACTAGGATACCTTGCACCTCCACGCGGATACCGTAGCCCATCTCGTAACGACCTTGGTCAATGGAGGGGAGCACCAAGCCTTTCTGGGTTGCCGCTGTTTGAATGGCGCGGGCAATCGGGTGCGTCTGCCGGTGTTCGGCGGCGGCGGCATAAGTCAGTAGGGTATTGGCATCCAAGTCAGAGCACAGATGAATTTGTGCCACTTCGGGTTGTTCTTGGGTCAGCGTCCCGGTTTTGTCGAATATGACGGTATCCACGGTATGCAATAACTCCAGCGAGCGTCCGTCTTTGACCAATACGCCGTGCTTGGAGGCCACATTGAGGAAGTTGAGCATCGCAATTGGGCCGGTGATCTTGATGTTGAAGCCGACTGCGGAACCCAACACAGCAATCATTGCCTCATAGCTGACCAGCGGCCAAGCCAACAAGCCCAACACCAAGGTCGGTGGTGCCAATTGATTTGCCAATCGCACTCCTTTTGCCTCTATCGACAATTGATAGCCCGTGGTGCTGTTCAGAATATTGCCGATTTGCGCGGCCACCGTCTGCTCTCCGGTTTTCTCGATGCGGACATGGATTTTTCCCGCCAACATGACAGTGGCGGCAAACACCGTATCGTCCACCGACTTTTCCGCAGGCTGCGCCTCGCCGGTCAACACATGCTGGTCGATGGTTGCCATGCCATCGACAATCACACCGTCCGCCGGCACGGTCTCACCGGCATTGACTACAATCAGGTCGCCGGCCTGCACACATTCGAAAGGCACCTCCACCTCGACTCCATCGACTAGCTTCCACAACGAACGTGGCTGCTGGCGAAATACATTGATCAAGCTCTTGTGTGAACGGTCTTGAGTGATCACGACCAGCTTTTCGCTAGAGAAAAAAACCACCAGGCAGAAACCGCCGCTAACAAAAAAGCCCCCGAACCAGGTACCCACCAAACTGAGTGCCGATATCGTCGATATTTCAATGCGCTTTTTTCTGGCAAATACTCTGCTGGCCACAATGATTGGTCGGCGGGTGAGGTAGAGGCCCAGTGCAAACGAGGCTAGGTAGAGCGGTGGAAAGTAAGCTCTGGCGGTCATCGCCGTCGCCATGGTTAGGCAGGACAAGGCAATGTCGCGATTCAAGCCTTTTTCATAGTCGCTGATGTCCAAGGCATCTTGGCCTTCGGACAATTGTTGAATGAGTGTGTAGCGTTCTCTCCCAAACAACGGATCGACATGGTTTGCCACGAACTGCTGGAAATTCGAGTCAATCTTGACCAAGCCGCACTGCGCCTCGTCATAGAAACCGCCGAGTCCGTCACCCCCCGGTCTAGCAAATCGCCCGCCGCCTTGATGCCCCCCTTCAATCCCTCAACAATTTTGAAGCCGAAAGAAAACCCACTATCGGATGCGGATGTTGGTCGCACGAAAGCCATACTGAAAGCTCCTTGAGCTAAAAGCGCAACTTGGATTGCGACAAGACTCGGTTACGGTTTATATTCGACAACGGTTTTAACCTCTGCGGCTCCTTCCTTAAGCTGTTTGGCGTAATAATCCTTGGCATGCTGCGGGTCAAAATCTAAAAATGTGCCGCCTGATTCAAAGTGCCGAATAAACACTTTGCCAATGGCATAAGTGGAAGCACCGCCAAAAGCAGCCACACCGATCATACCCGCCGCCGTTCCCACGCCAGGTACTGATTTTGCTAGGCTTTTCGCCAGTTTAGACAAGTTGGAAGATAACGACAAAGGGACTCCGCCTCCCACCAAGGAAGCAATTAGCGATTTGCCGAGTTGTTCGGAAAATTGGATTTGGTAAAGCGTGGCCAGCCGGTGTAGCATTTTTAGCTGAAGGCTTGATAGCGCGACAAGGTCCACGATAGGCAGCGGAATTGCACTGACCAGTACCGATGCCAACGTATAATTCCTAACGATTTTAATGGCTTCGTTTGTGTCAATTACTATTTCTGCCATTTATCGCCTCCAACCCCATTACGCAGATGCGCAAAATATTAAAATTTGATGACTGTCAACAAGCCGTGTACAGAATGGATTACAGCCACGCCTGACGAATTTTTTCATAAACAAACAGATTTTCACTAGATTCTTAGTCTATCATGTTATATAGATATTACGCAAACATTACAGGCAATCAGAATCATAGGGTTAGTTTTATGAATACCAATATCCTTTGGCACCGCGCCATTGTGGATAGGCAAAGCCGAGAACGGCAAAGCGGCCACAGAAGCTTCATACTCTGGTTCACCGGACTGTCAGGATCGGGCAAATCGACTCTCGCCCATCGCGTCGAAGAAATACTGCATCAGCGTGGCTGTAGGACTTATGTGTTCGATGGCGATAATGTCCGCCATGGTCTGTGCGCCGACTTGGGATTCGCCGACAAAGACCGTGCCGAAAACATCCGCCGCATCGGTGAAATGGGTAAGCTTTTTGTGGATTCAGGCTGCATAGCCCTAACCGCCTTCATCTCCCCGTTCCGGGCGGACCGCAACAAAGTCCGCGCCTTGCTAGAACCCGGGGACTTCATCGAAATTTACTGCCAAGCATCTTTGGATGTCTGCGAACAGCGCGATGTCAAGGGACTGTACCAAAAAGCCAGGCTTGGCAAGATTGCAGAATTCACCGGCATATCCTCGCCATACGAGGAACCTGAAAGCCCAGAAATGCTGGTGATGACAGGGGAACAGGACGTTGATACCTGCGCAGGTCAAATCATTGAGTATCTGGAGCAAACCGGCAAAATCCGGTAGTGCCCCTCATTGGTGGCAGAGGGCTTGCGGCCACGCCTCGTCGGCATCGCGCAAGGGGAGCCAAGTCGGCGTCACAGTGGGTTTAAGGCTTCAGCCCGGCGAAGTTTTTCCGCACATCTTCCTTGCCTTGCGCGTATTGCTGCGCATAGTAGTCTAAAACCTTGGGATGGAGTGATAAGAATCTCTCCTTGCCCTAACCGGTCATCCAGTGTACGGGAGCCAGGTTTCTTTTGCAAAAAGCACTAAAATCACTTCGGGCCATGCATGCCTTGCCACAACGGCTTTCAAGCGCCGCCGCATTTCTTATATGTCATCTGGAAGTGTCGCCGCAATTTGCCTGGATACTTCATGTCGGGTCAATGTGATACTGTCGCCTTCGGTTTATTGGCTTCATGATTCGTCTAATTTATAGCCAAACCCCCGCACCGTCTTCAGGAGTTTTATCGCATGGTCATCATCAATCTTACGCCTAAGCTGGCCGATGTGGACATCGACGACATTGGTCTGTGGATCGGTGTTGTAACCCCACACCTGTTCCAGAATTCGTGCGCGGCTGAGGACTTTGCCCTGCCTGCGCAGGAAAAACTCCAATAAGGCAAACTCCTTCGGGGTGAGTTCGATCAGCGACCCGCCGCGTTTGACTTCGTGGGTTTCCAGATCCAGCATGAGGTCGGCGAGTTGAAACGTTTCGGTTTCGGCGTTGCCTGCGGCCCTGCCCCGGCGCATCAGCGCCTCAATCCGGGCGAGCAGTTCCTCAAACACAAACGGCTTCTTCGCCTTGGCGATGCGCGACCAAGGCGTTGACGCAGAGGCAACGCCAAGGGCCAGCCGGGGCATCGTTAAGAAGCCAGAGAGCCAGGTCATACGCCATATTGAACGCGGCGACAAAACCCACAAACCGAGGACATCCAAGGTCAGAACACCTGTCCCCTTGGTCTAACCCAAGCGGTGGGTGTTAATGCTGAACAGCTTATAAATCAAAGAGGTGTCGACCATATGACACTGAAAAACGGCTGATGGCTTGGTGTGGCGGCTGGATTCTGAGATTATACCTTTTTTCGTCAGCCTAACCTTAACACTTGCCACCTTTGCCTGCCCAACCGAACGGTTCGAACCCATGCCCCAAATCCAACTTCCCTTTTTCCCCGAAGGCGTCACCCAGATCAGCGACTTGCTGGCGTTCCGCGTAGAGGACGGTCGCGTCGCCTACTTCAACGGCAACATGCCGGTGTTCATCCACGACAAGGACGACATCGCCACCTTCAGGATGATCACGGCGCAGTTCTGCGTGAACGGCAACGCCAAGCAGGCGGAGATTTCGGCGGTGTTTGGCATTCCCAAGGTCACCGTCAAACGGGCGGTGAAGCGCTACCGCGAGGAGGGGCCGAAGGGGTTTTACACGCCGCGCAAGCCCCGTGGCGCGGCGGTGCTGACGGCGGAGGTGATGGCCGAGGCGCAGGCGCTGTTGGACGAAGGGCTGGAGACGGCGGAGGTGGCGAGGCGGCTGGAACTCAAACCCGACACTGTCCTAAGG
>Ga0118677_10001438_pt1 | contig 50550 bp, 43 predicted proteins | sample AliMusrvi5mmetaG_FD_86154 | JGI IMG/M metagenome (GOLD analysis project Ga0118677, IMG submission 86154) | reverse complement strand
CCTACTGGGCCACCGTCAACTACCGCGAAAGCTACGGCATGCACGCCTCGAACGGGATCCTCTTCAACCACGAGAGCCCGCGCCGCGGCGAGACGTTCGTGACCCGGAAAATCACCCGCGCGGTCGCGGCGATCAAGCTCGGCAGGCAGAAGGAGATCTTCCTCGGCAACCTCGATGCCCAGCGCGACTGGGGGTATGCCCCGGAGTATGTCGAAGGCATGTGGAGGATCGTCCAGCAGGACGCCGCCGACGATTACGTGCTCGCCACCAACGAAACCCACACCGTCCGCGAGTTTGTCCAGGAAGCGTTCGGCCACGCCGGGCTGGACTGGAAGGAGTTCGTCAAATACGACTCCCGCTACGAGCGCCCGGCGGAAGTGGACCTCCTCGTCGGTGATCCCGCCAAGGCCAAAAAACAAATTGGCTGGGAGCCGAAAACCAAGTTCCGCGACCTCGTGCACATCATGGTGGACGCCGACCTCGAAGAGCTGAAATCAAAACCTTGACTCCGGCGGCGGCTCCATTAACCTGCCGCATTCTTATATGTCCAGAAAGTGCAGCATCACAGGAGCCAAACCCGTCCGCGGATCCAAAATCCACCGCCGGGGCTTGGCTAAAAAGAAAGGCGGCATCGGCATGCACGTCACCGCCGTCACGCCACGCTTCTTCCAGCCGAATTTGAAGACCAAGCGGGTTTGGGTGACCGAGCTGAAAAAGTTCGTCACCGTGAAAGCCACGGCGCGCGCCTTCAAAACCATCTCGAAAAACGGTGCCTACAAGACCCTGCTCGGCGCGGGCCTTGTCAAATAGCTTTCCACCCGCAGACAACCCTACATAGAAATCCCAAATCATGGCATTCAGCGTCCAAAGCAAAAAATCCGGTAAGACCTATTTCCTGCACCGCCGCCTCCAGCAGCTCAGAGGGGGCAGGGAAGTAACCCTTTATTATTTCGGTGGCGTGGCCGGCGAGGCCGCCATTGATGCCCTGCCGGACGGCTACATTGTCTCCGAGAACGAGCGCACCGGGCTTCCCCTTCTCAAGAAGGACAAGCGGGAGGGTTGATCTTCCTTCTCGCAGGAGGTAGTGGTTTTTTCCATGCCGCTCCTCGAAGTTAGCAACCTCAAGACCTGGTTTCCCGTGCAGGGCGGATTGCTCCGCCGGCAGACGGGGGAGATCCGGGCGGTGGACGATGTCAGCTTTTCCGTCGGGCCGGGCCAGACGGTCGGGCTCGTCGGCGAGAGCGGCAGCGGAAAAACCACCGTCGGCCGAACGATCCTCAAGCTGATCCCTCCGACATCCGGTCGCGTCGTTTTCGACGGCCGCGAAATCCTCCCGCTGCGGGAAAAGGAATTCCGGCCGTTCCGGCGCGAGATGCAGATGATTTTCCAGGACCCGTTCGGCTCGCTGAACCCGCGCTTCAGCGTCGCCGAAATCGTCTCCGAAGCCCTGGAAATCCATTTTCCTGAAAAATCCCGCGCCGAGCGCCGGGACCGCGTGGCCGAGCTTCTCCGCCTGGTGGGTCTCCAGCCGGAAATGATGAGGCGGTATCCGCACGAGTTCAGCGGCGGCCAGCGGCAGAGGATCGGCATCGCGCGAGCGCTTGCGGTCGAGCCGCGGTTCATCGTCTGCGACGAGCCGGTGAGCGCGCTCGACGTCAGCGTGCAGGCCCAGATCGTCAACCTGCTCCAGGACCTCCAGGAACAGTTCGGCATCGCCTACCTGTTTATCGCCCACGACCTCGCCGTCGTCGAGCACATCAGCGACCACGTCCTCGTCATGCACAACGGGAAAATTGTCGAGTCCGCACCGGCGGATGCGATTTACAACAACCCTCAGGCCGACTACACCAAGCAGCTTCTGGCCGCTGTCCCACAACTCGCCTGATGCACCCGATCCTCAGAAATTTCCTTCGGATGAACTGGGTCCTGTTCGCGCTCACGATGGCGATGTTCGCCTACGGGGTTTACGCGATCTACAGCGCGACCTGGATGCGGGACGGGCATTTCTGGACCTCCCAGATCGTCTGGATTCTGATCTCCCTGCCGATGTTTTTCGTGGTGTCGCTCATGGACTACCGGTGGGTGCGGTTCGGGGCCATCCCGCTTTACGTTCTGAGCATCGTCCTGCTGGTCGCGACGATGCTGTTCGGCCAGAAGCGCTACGGGGCCAGGAGCTGGCTCGACCTCGGGCCCATGAGCTTCCAGCCTTCCGAGCTGGCGGTCGCGGCGGGCATCCTCACCCTCGCGATTTTTCTGCAATACACCCGCGCCATGGCACCCTTCCTGAGGCTTCTCTGCTGCGGCGCGATCGTCGGGGCACCGTGGGTCCTCATCCTGATCCAGCCGAACCTCGGATCCTGCATCGTGTGGGTCCCGGTCGTTCTGGCGATGCTGTTTATCGGGGGCATCCCGAAGCGGTGGCTGACCACCATTCTGCTCGTCGGACTCATCATCATCCCCGTTTTCATCCAGTTCGGGCTCAAGCCCTACCAATACGCCCGCCTCACCACGTTCCTGAATCCCGAGGCAGACCCCCAAGGCGACGGATGGAACATCATCCAGTCGCTCATCGCCATCGGCTCGGGTGGGTTTTCCGGCAAGGGGTTCAAGGCCCCGAACACCCAGCTCGAACTCGGCTTCCTCCCCTCGACCGCCGTCCACAACGACTTCATTTTTTCCGTGATGGGCGAGCAGCACGGGTTCGTCGGCGGCGTGGCGCTCATCGCGGCCTTCGCGCTCCTCTTCGTGCTGACACTGCAAATCGCGATCGAGGCAGAGGATGACCTGGGGCGGCTGCTGGCCGTGGGGTTCACCCTGCTGCTTTTCACCCACACCTTCATGAACATCGGCATGACCATCTCGGTGACCCCGATCACCGGGCTCCCTCTGCCGCTGATCAGCTACGGCGGCTCGTTCGCGCTCATCACGCTTTTCGGGTTGGGGATCTTGCAGAGCATCTGGGTCCACAGGCGCTCGACAAGGTGAGGGCGGGCTATTTCAAGACCCTGGTTGCCCCGCTCGGCAACCCGGTCTTCCGGGCGCTGTGGATCGCTACCGTTTTTTCGAACGTCGGCACCCTCATGCACAGCGTGGGGGCGGCATGGCTGATGACGTCGATGACGTCGTCCCCTCTCCTCGTGGGCCTCGTGCCGGCATGCATTTTCCTGCCGACGTTTTTCGCGGGGATCTGGGGCGGCATCCTCGCCGACATGGTCGAGCGGCGGCGCATCCTGATCGTCACCCAGTTGGGCATGATGGTCGCCGCCGCCGTTCTCGGCGTCTTCACGGTCACCGGCCACATTTCTCCGCCGACCCTGCTGCTGCTCACATTCTGCCTCGGGTTTTTCAGCGCTCTGAACCTGCCCGCCTGGCAGTCGCAGATCCAGGAAATGGTGCCGCACAACCAGGTCGCCGCCGCGGTGTCCCTGAACAGCATGAGTTTCAACAGCGCCCGTTCGATCGGGCCGGCGATCGGCGGGCTGCTGGTCGCCGCGAAGGGGCCTGCGGTTGTCTTTTTTCTCAACGCCGCTTCATTTCTGGGGACGGTGTTTGTGCTGGCGGCCTGGAAACGCCCGCCGTTCCAGCGCCCGCGGAAAGAGGTTCTCAAATCCCTGCGGGAAGGTTTTGATTTTGCGTTCTTCTCGCCGGTCATGCGGGCCCCGCTCCTGCGCGTCTCTGCGTTCGCGTTTGCCGCGAGCGCCATCTGGGCCGTGCTCCCGCTGCTCGCCCGCGAGACCCTGAAAACCAACGCGCTCGGCTACGGGTTTCTCCTCGGCTCCTTCGGCCTCGGCTCCATCGTCACCGGCGGCCTTGTTCCCGGGATGCGGCACCGGTGGCACCCGGACCGGATTGTGGGGCCGGCCATTCTCCTGCTGGCCCTCGCATTCCTCGCCCTCGGCATCATCCACAGCTTCCCGGTCGCGATCTGCGCCCTCTTCGCCGGCGGCCTGGCATGGGTCGCCGTGCTGATCCAGTTCAACGTGGCCGTACAGGTCTCCGTGCCCGAAGCCATCCGGGGCCGCGCCCTCTCGTTTTATCTCGTGTTTTTCCAAGGAAGCATGGGGATCGGCAGCGCGTGGAACGGATGGGTTGCAACGCACGTCGGGATATCCTACGCCCTCGTTCTGGCCGGAGTCGTCCTCCTCTTCGGCCTGCCCCTGATCGCGTGGTTCCCGCTCCCGAAATCAACACCGCAGGACGACAGAATGAACCGCGCCTTGGGCAACGATGGCCATTTGAGATAATCTCCTGTATCCCGCCTGCGTGTATTTACACCATCTCTTGGAAATAAACGGACGATATGCTGCCATCGAAAAACAGGGGGCACATTGTTTGCTTAGCAACAGCGAGCGGGCGGGAGGCTGTTTTGCTTCCCATTTTCGGAAGTCACGTGAGCCGTGATTTCGCGTCGGATTCGAGGGCTTTCCACAGGTTGGAGAGCCCGGCTGTGACGCCGGCTTTGGCTTCGGCGAGTTCGGCCGGGGAAAACCGTAAACCATCGGAAGGCTTTCTGGCGGCGAACATGTAGTATTTGATTTTCGGTTCGGTGCCCGAGGGGCGGACAGCGATTTTGCGTCCGTCCGCGAGGGTGACCATCAGCATGGCTTCCGGCGGGATGCGGTCGCCCTCGACGTCGCGGATGGTGTCCTTCGCGAAATTGACAATCGAGACGACTTGCGACCCGTCGATCTCGGCCGGCGGTTTCGCGGCATACGAGTCCACGAGTTTTTTGATCTGGGCCGCACCCTCGGCACCGTCCATCGTGAGCGATTCGCCGCGTTCAAGGAAAACCCCGAACTCCGCGAAAATCTCATCGAGCAGTTCCGGGAGCGTGAGCTTGCGCGACTTCGCGTAGGCGGCCGCCTCGGCGATGAGGACTGCGGCGCTGTTGCCATCCTTGTCGCGCACGAAATCCGAGGCGCTGTATCCGTAGCTTTCCTCGCCGCCGAAGATGTAGAGCGTCGAGTATTTGAGACGGAGCTCGCGGGTCTGGGATTCGGGGAGACTCGGGTAGTTCACGCGGAGGTGCTCCGGGATCGCCGACTCATATTTGCCGAGTTTTTCGCCGATGTATTTGAACCCGGTGAGGGTCTCGACGCAGCGGATGCCGAACCGGTCCGCGATCGCTTTTTGGAGGTCGGTGGTGACGAAGGTTTTGATGATCGCGGCATTTTGGCGGTTCGCTTCGTTGAGGATCCCCAACTCGAAGTGTTTGCTCGCGCGATACCATGCGAGGATCGAGCCGATCTGGTTGCCGGTGAGAAGTTGCATTTTTCCCGAGGCGTCGCGCGCGGCGATCCCCATCCGGTCGTCGTCCGGGTCGGTCGCGATGACAAGATCGGCACCGGTCGCATCTGCCTGTGCGATCGCCATGGAGAGAGCCTCGGCATTTTCCGGGTTGGGGGACTTGACCGTCGGGAACCGGCCGTCCTGGATCTCCTGCTCGGCGACCCCATCGCACTGGAATCCGAGCCGCTTCAGCATCGGTTTGATGATGACGGCGCCGACGCCGTGGAGCGGGGTATAGACAATTTTGAGCGAGTTCTCGCGCTTGATGAGTTCCGGGTCGAGAGGCAGGGTCGCGAGGCGGTCCATGTAGGCCTCGTCAACCTCTGCGCCCATCGGAATCACGCGGCCCCGGCCGCCGAGCGGAGTGTAGGCTTCGGATTGGATCGCATTGACCCTGTCGATGATCGCGGTCGCATGAGGCTCGACGACCTGGCACCCGTCCTCGAAATACACCTTGTAGCCGTTGTATTGGGGAGGGTTGTGGCTGGCGGTCAGATTGATCCCGGCCTGCGCGCCGACATGGCGGACGGCGAACGAGAGCTCCGGCGTCGAGCGCGGGCCTTCGAAAAGCCAGGCATCACAGCCGTGGTCGGTGATGACGCGTGCGGCCAGCTCCGCGAATTCGCGCGAATAAAACCGGGTGTCGTGGCAGATGCAGATGCCCGGCCGACCGGGACGACCGGATTTTTCAAAGTGTTCCCGCACGTAGGCCACCAGCCCCTGCGTTGCCCGGCTGATGTTGTAGGTGTTCATCGCGTTCGTTCCCACGCAGGGGAATTCCGGACGCCCGAGCGGCTGCGGCGAACCCTGCTCGGCTTTGGTCACAATGGCTCCGATCGTTTTTCCCCGCAGGCCGCCGGTGCCGAACGCCAGGGTGCGGAAGAACCGGTTATCGAGTTCCTTCCATTGGTCGGCCGCCACGAGTTCGGCGATGGCTGCCTCGTAAACCGGCGACGAACTGCCCGAGAGGAGCGAGAGAATGTTTGTGGCGGAGGAGGCCAAAAGCCTGCCGTCTTCGGCTGCCTTTCGGATGGATGGGATGATCTCGTTCATGCGCCAGCAGACCTACCAAATCCCCCCGCCGCTGCCAACTGAGTTCCGCGAGGCCCCCCAAATCATTGCGATCTCACGATGCACAAGTTTATGGCACAGGCTTTCCATGCTGTGTTTTCCAGCCTGTGTTTGAAGCGGTTCACAGGCTGGAAACTCTCCAGCACCCGTCTGCCATGGTCGTCAGAATTGGGGCGATGTCTCGAGAATGCCGGACTTGCTCAGCGCACCGATCCCAGAAATGGGGCGACGACACAGGAGAGGCCGAGCAGGGACAAGAACGCGAGTGTGATGATTGGGAGGATCATGCGGAAAACTTGCTCCAGAGAATCGGCTATTTCAACGCCAGAATCGCTTTTAGTTGACCGGCGTCAAGGACAGTGGCAGATTTTCCTGTGAACAACGCCCCCGATATGAATGACTTTCTCCGTCCCTGCAACTGCGTTCATCCGGCCGGGGAGGACTGCGAGAAGTGCATCGAAGAAGCATCCGTTGAAAAGTTGCCCGATCCCCGCGCGGAAAAGGTTCCGCAGAAGAAGGAGTCAAAGACCGCAGAGAGCCAACAAACAACCTGAGGGGCCGAAGTCGGGCGGTTGTTCGGTGGAAAGCATCGTTTCCCAGGCGTTTTTTCGAATAGCGCCCGTGGCATGGGTATCTTTCCCGTGTGCCACAATCCAGCAAGACATGGGCAAGATGCCCATGCCACGGAATGTTTTCGACAGGGCACCGGGCAAGCATGCCGATCTTGTCACTTTTTTTCCGGGAAGAGAGCGAGGATCGACTGTTCGGTGGCGCGGCAAATCCCGCGTTCGGTGATGAGGCCTGAGACAAGGCGCGAAGGGGTCACATCAAAGCCGTAATTGGCGGCCTGGCTTCCGGCGGGAGCCACGAGCACTTCGTGGCGGCATCCGTCCGCGATGCCGTCCGCGTATTTGACCTCTTCCGAGCCGCGCTCTTCGATGGGGATTTCTTTCAGCCCGTCGCGCATCGTCCAATCGAACGATGACGAGGGCAGTGCGACGTAGAACGGGACTCCGTTGTCGCGGGCGGCAAGGGCTTTCAGATACGTTCCGATTTTGTTCGCGACATCACCCGTTCGGGTGGTGCGGTCGGTGCCCACGATCACGAGATCCACCATGCCGTGCTGCATCAAATGCCCCCCGGTGTTGTCCGCGATAATGGTATGGGGAACCCCGTGCTCGCCGAGTTCCCACGCGGTGAGCTTGGAACCCTGGCCGCGCGGCCGGGTTTCATCGACCCACACATGCACGGCGATGCCTCGATCGTGGGCGGCATAGATGGGAGCGGTGGCCGACCCGTAATCCACAAACGCGAGCCAGCCGGCGTTGCAGTGGGTCAGGATTTGAACCGGTCCGCCGTTTTTTGCATGGCTGATCCCCTCGATCAAGGCCAGGCCGTGTTCGCCAATGCACCGGCAGGCGGAGACATCTTCCTCCGCGATGGCTTCGGCCGTGCTCAAGGCGAGGGAGGCCATCTCTGCCGGGGTCGCGGCGGCTGCCACGGCGCGCTCCTGACGGTCAACGGCCCAAGCGAGATTGACAGCGGTTGGCCGGGTGGCCTTCAGTTGGTTTCCAGCCTCATGAAAAAAATCTGCGGCATGGCCGGATGCCATCGCCTCCCTGGCGGCAAGATACATGCCGAAGCCTGCGGTGGCTCCGATGAGCCCGGCCCCGCGCACATGCATGTCCCGGATGGCCGTGGCGACTTGCTCGACGGTTGAAAGATCTTCGATGATCCAAGCATGGGGGAGCGCGCGCTGATCAATGATCTGCACCACGGCTGGGTTCTGCGGGTTAAGCCAAATGGTTCGGGTGGGTTTGCCGTGGACGTTCATAAGTTCATTTTGCGATGAATGGGCATGCTACGCTATTGGCGGCTTCGGATCACTCAGAAAACGGCGGCATGACCCGAGGCCGAGCGTTTTTGTTTGAATATGGGTCGCAGGAAGAGGAAAAGCATGCTTGTGAGACGCAAACAAAGGTCTGGATTGGGCTGGTTGCTGCTCCTTCTTATCCTCGGATTACCCGCTGCGGTTTTCCTTGCGTGGAAGGAACAGAATCCTTTGCCTGCCCGACGCGAAACCGAGAACCCCTCCTCCACTGGTCTTGGGACCTTGCCGGGGGAAAATGTCCGCGAGGAGTCTTCGCCCGCGCAAACACCGGTGCCGCGAGCCGGTGTCCCTGGGGCAGAGCCGGGAAAATCGCCTGTCTCGGCAGCGTCCACAATTCCCGAACCCACGCCGCCAAAACCGCCGGTGAAGGTCGCGTCCACGCCGGCACCGCCCGAGCCTCCGCCTCCGCAAAAGCTGAACTGGGCGGAGATCGCGGCAAACCCGGAAAGGTGGCCGTCTCAAACACTTTTGAAGGCCCCGGTGGATTTTCCGATTTCCGTCGGCGGCAAGCGATCCGGATCAACCCGCGTCCCGCCCGGAACCAGCGTGAAAGTCGTCAAAATCACGGGAGAGGGAGCCGAGATCGCATTTGCCGAATATACGGCAAAAGTGCCATGCGACCAAACCACCCTCGAGGAGCAGATGAAGAGTGGCGAGTCCCGGACCCAGCCACAAACGGCGGAAAAGCCTCCAGCTCCCATGGCGGCTCCGAAGGCCGCCGCCACCCCGCCCAAAAATGACGGCACATCGCTGATCCCGCAACCCAACTGGTGCAAGTCCCCTGGCGACGAACGCGTCAATCTGATCGAGCTTCTCAAAATCCTCGACCACGATTCGCAGGCGGACAAATCATTGGAGATTTCCGAGCATCCCGAAATCCTGAGGGGAGTCACGCTGATGATGCCCATTCGGGAAGCCATGGCGAAACTCGGCATCAGCAAGGAACCCATCCCCTCGCGGTCCCCGGTTTCGCATCCGGGAATCCCCCTGTATTTCAGGACTTTTCCGTGCAAGTATTCGCTCGTCGGGGAGCCCGATGACTATTTCAATCTCCTCACCGTGATCACGGATGCCGAAGACCGGGTCGTCGGACTCCAGTTCGTCTGCGAAAATCCCAGCAGCAAAATGTATTACCCGAAGGAGGATTTTCGGACCTACAATTTCGTCAACAACCGCAGGAAATCCTCGACCAAGCTGAAGGTCGGCTGCGAAGTGACCCCCGCCAGCGATGACGTGCTCCTGATCGAGTCGTGGCTCTTCGACGAGCGACGCGACAAGAGCCGCGAGATTGTCCGCTGGTATCTGCCGAAACGCATCGCCAACTTTCTCCGGCAAGTGGTCGAGGCCCGGCTGGATCTGGCGGAGTGAGCGAAACCTACCCCTCGATCTTCGGAACCCGCGGGGCGCGCAGACGATGGGGCTCCGGGAAATTCGAGCCGACCAGCGGGCGGCAGTAGCTCAGGAACTCCGGGGTCACGTGGTTGCCGTCGGGGATCAGGAATTCATCGGGCATGTGTCGCGTCTTGGCCGCCACTTCGCGGATGGGTACGAGGTCGTAGGACGCGCTGTAATTCAGGACCGGGCGCCGGATGACAACCGATCCGTCCACGTTGTCCCACATCGCATATTGGACGGCGATCTCGCCGACCTCGCGCGCCTCGTGGGCATCGCGGTTGCTGACCACGCCGAGGAAGGATCTCTGGAGGTAGCCGAAAGTGTCGGAGCGCACGCGCTTGATCTTGAGCTTCGCCTTCACCTCGTCGCCGAGCAGGTCGCCCAAGGCCCCGGTGCCGGAAAGCTGCACGTTGCCGTGGGCATCGCGCTCGACTTCCTTCGCGAGTTTCGCGGCAATGCTTTCGCCCTTCTCGTCCTGGATCCCCTCGGAAACCGCGACGATGCAACGCCCGTATTCCTTGTAAACGCGATCCACATCGGCGAGGAAGCGCCCGATCGAGAAAGCGCGCTCGGGAACATAAACCAAGTGCGGGCCGTCATCGACATACTTGCGGGCCAGCGCCGAGGCGGCGGTGAGAAAGCCCGCGTGGCGGCCCATCACCACGCCGATCAAAACCCCGGGCAGCGCGCGGTTGTCGAGGTTCAGGCCCATGAACGCCTGCGCGACAAAACGCGCGGCGGAACCGAAGCCGGGGCAGTGGTCGTTGACCGCCAGATCGTTGTCGATCGTCTTGGGCACGTGGATGGCGCGGAAGTCGTAGCGCGCCGCTTCCGCCTGCTCGTTGACGATGCGGACGGTATCCGACGAGTCGTTGCCGCCGACGTAAAAAAAGTAGCGGATGTCGTGCTTCTGCATCGCCTTGAACATGCGCGAGCAGTATTCCTCGTCCGGCTTGTCGCGCGTGGACATGAGGCCGGAGGACGGGGTGGCCGCGACCTGCTCGAGGTTGTGGGTCGTCTCGCGGGTGAGGTCGATAAAGTCCTCCTCGATGATCCCGCGCACTCCGTGGATCGCGCCATACACGGCTTTCACCTGGCTGAATTTCCGCGCTTCGAGTGTGACCCCGACGATGCTTTGATTGATTACCGCCGTTGGCCCGCCGCCTTGCGCCACCAGCACTTTGCCTTCAAGTCTGCTCATAAGCCGGAAATACTTGCCAGCGAGTTGGCGGTTGCGCAAGCCATCTTCGCATTTGAAGCAAAAAATCCCCGGTTTCCGAACAATTTCTTGACTGGAATCATGCGCGGTGTCCGAGGCAGCCCTGCGTCCCGTCCGGGTCAATAAAAGGGCTCGTCGCCCCCGCGAGCGCCCCGATAGCCGGGACCAGGGGCGTCAAGAAGAGGCAATTTCTTTGGAGATAGAGTTTGTGAGCGGCGAAGCTCTTCATTCCACGGATCCACGCAGTTGCTTTTGCTCGGGGTGATACCGAAGGTTGGCGTGGAATACAAATCGAGTTGATTCCCTTTGCCCGGATGCCGGGGCTCCGCTGAAACGATGTCTATCCCGCGAATGCCTCGGCATGGATAGCCGGGACCAGGGGCATCAAGAAGTGGAGCCTTTTCGAGTATCTCTTGAATTGAGGAATTGTCAGCGGAAAATGCCGCCCCGGCAATAACCAGCAGGATCGTCGTGATGATCTTCATATGGGCGAGGCAATTGAAGCTATCCCCATTTCGGAAGCGTGGCAAGTCGATGCAACCGCGACAGTCGATGCAACCGCGACACTCGATGCAACCCAAATCCGCGGAAATTTCGTCCTCGATATTCTCCCGAGGATTTCCCCGCGCTCGCAGCCTCATGGGATACCGTTCTCCGCTGTTTTCCTTTACACGCGGATTTGCGGGATCCGGGGCACAAACACGTGTGCCATTCCGGCGGCCTCTGCGGCTGCGATGCCGGTCGGGCTATCCTCAAAAACCACGCAGTCGCTCGCCGGCACCCCTAGCCGCCGGGCCGCTTCCAGAAAGGGATCCGGAGCCGGTTTCCCATGGACGTAATCCTCCACGCAGACCACCGCATCGAATAACTCCGTGATGCCGAGCGCCGCAAGCGTCGAGTCCACCAGCTCGTGGGGGCCCCCGGACGCGATTGCCATCGGGGCGGTCCCATAGATACTTTTCGCGTAATCCAGCACCGGCTGCACCGCCTTCACCTCCGGGACGAGCGCGAGGTAAAAGCCCTCTTTCATCTGGACCGTTCTTTCGACGTCCAGCGAAAGCCCGAACTTCGCGTTCAACTGCCGGACGATCACGTCGGTCGGCTTGCCGCCCCACGCATAAAAAAGCTCCTCGGGAAATCTCCCTCCGAGTTCCTCCATCGCCCGCGTCCATGCCCGGAAATGTAGGGGCATCGTGTCCGCGACCGTGCCGTCACAGTCGAAAATATATCCGCCGAACCGGCGCGTTGGAAATGCGATGTCCACGCGCGGGAGAATCGGCGGATCCCCCCGGCCTGTCCACTGTTCTTTGCGGGTACGAGCCGGGATTGTTGCGACAAATAACGGGGAAATGCTGCGTAGAAACCAGACCGCGGCACGGGCAACCCGCCAGCAGCTCATGGCGCGCGACACAATGGAGAGAGTTGTCCGGGGTGATTCCCCTGACCGAGGAGCTGGCGGATGAAGCGGGCCGTCTCTTCGACGCCACCGGGCGACGTTCGCGCTCCCTGGCCGACTGCCTGATCGCCGCAACCGCCATTGGCGCCCGCGCGAAACTCGCCACCAACAACCGCTCCGATTTCAAACCCTTCCTCGCACACGGTTTGGAACTCGTCTGATTTCAGGAGACAGAAATCTCACGCGTCACGGTGAGGGAACGTGCAAGGCCCGGGGAGCGCACGCGACCCGCGTGCTGCCTTCGGCGACTCGCCGAAAGCTCGATCCCGCACGCGAAGCGGGACTTGAAAGGTGGCGGCAAGGCCGCCCGTGCTAACGGGTTCCCGGCGGGTCGCCGAAAACTGCCTGCGGGTCGCAGTCGTTCCTCGGAACACTCCGCTCCGCGGTTTCTTTGAAATGTGAGGTGTCCGGTAAGGCGAAGGCCCTCGGTCAGCAGGAAAGCGCGAGCAGGCGGGCGATGATGTCGTCGGGGGCGAGGTCGGCGGGGCAGCCGTAGGCGGCGGCGACCGCAGCGTCGAGTTCGGCGTGCGCGGACGCCAGCCACGCGGGTCGCGCGTTGTAGAGCTTCGTCAGCGTACGGTCGGCGAACATAATGGCATGACAAACGCCCTGCGGCAGTTATGTTGCCCGTCAAATTCAAACCATCCAAGTGAAAAACACCAAACCACCCAGCAGCTCCGTCGCGCGGGCCGACCTGCGGCCGGAACACATCCGGGACGCGGTGATCCGGCTCGCGGGCAATTCGCAGGACGGGATCCAGAGCGCGGGGGCGCTGCTGGCCCGGCTCGCCGGCCGAAGCTCGCAGGACGTGATGACCTACATGACTATCCCGTCCACGATTTCGGGCGGCCCGTCGCTTTTCCAGGTGCGCATCGGCACGGGCGATGTCTTGTCGCCCGGCGACGAGGCGGATTTTCTCATCGCTTTTTACCAGCACAGCTACGTGGACAACATCGGGTTCCTGCGCGAGGGGGGCGTGCTCCTTTACGACTCGGACCATGTCCAGCCAGACACCGGCGACAAACGCTTCGTCTATGTCGGCATCCCGATCACCGGGCTGACGGTCGAGGCCCTCGGCGGCACCGCGAAGGACAAGGGAAAGAACGTTTTTGTGCTCGGGCTGCTCGCGAAGATTTTCGCTCTCGACCTCGAAAAAATGCAGCGTCTCCTGCGGGAAAAATTCGGCGGGAAAGACGAAAGCGTGCTGAACACCGCGTTGATGGCGTTCCAGGCCGGCTACGCCTACCCGGCCGGCAACGTGCTCTCGACCCGATACCAGTTCGAGCCGTCCGAGGACATGGGCGGGCGGGCGCAGGTGACGATGGACGGCAACCAGGCGATCGCCTACGGTCTGATCGCGGCCGGGGTGCGCTACGGCGCGGCGTATCCGATCACCCCGTGGACGACCGTCATGGAAATCCTGCGCGCCGAGCTGCCGAAATACGGGGGGCTTTTCGTGCAGTGCGAAGACGAGATCGGGGCGGTGTCGATGGCTCTCGGGTTTTCGTATTCCGGCCACCTCGCGGTCACGGGCAGTTCCGGGCCCGGGATCTCGCTCAAGACCGAGGCGATCGGCTGGGCGACGATGGCGGAGATGCCGCTCATCATCGTGAACGTCCAGCGCGGCGGGCCGAGCACCGGGCTGCCCACGAACGTCGAGCAGAGCGACCTCTACCAGGCGATCTTCGGCGGCCACGGCGACAGCCCACGGGTCGTGCTCGCGCCCTCGACGGTCGAGGACTGTTTCTATATCGCGCTCGAAGCGGCGCGCATCGCGCGAAATTACAGCACGCCGGTTTTCATCCTCAGCGACGCGTCGCTGGCCACGCGGATCCAAGCGTTCGACGAGCCGGATTTGAAGAGCCTGGTGGTGGAGTTCCGCCCGAACCTCACGCCCCGCGAACCGGGGTTCAAGCCCTACCCGCTCGATGCCGTCACCCAGCACGCGCCTCCCGGCACCAAAATGCTCGGCGGAATTTACCCCACCGTCACCGGCCTCGAACACGACGAGATGGGCCACCCGACCGGCAACCCGAAACTGCACACGGCCATGACGGCGAAGCGCCGGAACAAAATGCAGCGGCTCGCCGCGGAAATCCTGGTTCCGGAGGTTTTTGGCGACCCGGAGGGCGAGGCGCTGATCGTCGGATGGGGCTCCACCCGCGGGCCGATTTACGAGGCGGTGAAAACCGCCCGCGAGGCGGGCGAAAGCCTCTCCGCGCTGCACCTGCGGCACTTGAACCCCCTGCCGAACGGCCTCGAAAAGATCTTCGCGAAATTCCGCCGCATCATCGTCGCCGAGATGAACGACCAAGGAACTTACGGCTATGGCCAGCTCGCCACGATCCTGCGGGCGCGCTATTGCGACCCGAAAATCCGGAGCCTGAACAAAACCAGCGGCCTGACATTCCATGTGAAAGAAATCCTTGAAGGAGTATTGAAATGAGCGCGCCCACCACGACCGCCTGCCCCACGCCGGAAATGCTGACAAAGAAAGACCTGATCGCCGACCACCCGACATGGTGCCCGGGCTGCGGCGACTTTGCCGTGCTGTCCTCGTTCCAAAAATTGCTCGAGCGCCGGCAGCTCCCGCACGAGAGCATCGTGACGCTGGCCGGCATCGGCTGCTCGTCGCGGTTCCCGTATTTCGTGAACACCCACGGCGGGCATTTCATCCACGGGCGCGCGGTGCCCCTCGCCTCGGGGGTGAGCCTCGCGAGGCCCGACCTCCACGTGTTTCTCTTCGGCGGCGACGGCGACGCGTTTTCCATCGGGGGCAACCACCTCGAACACGGCGCGCGCAAAAACATCAACCTGACCTACGTCATCATGGACAACTACGTCTATGGCCTCACCAAAAAGCAGACCTCGCCGACCTCGCCGGTCGGATTCAAATCGAAAACCGACCCGAACGGCGCCGTGGACCAGCCGGTCAACCCGATCAAAAAACTCGTCACGGCGGGCGCGACGTTCGTCGCCCGCTCGCACGCGGCCCAAGTCAACCACATGATCGCGATGATGGAGCGCGCGATGGACCACCCCGGCTTTTCCGTCGTCGAAATCCTCTCCGAGTGCGTGGAATTCTTTCCCGGCGCATTCGATGCGGGAAATCCCCGCAAGGGTGGCGCCTTCCCCCTCATCGAGGAAAAAAAGCGGGATGGAACACCCGAGGACGAGACGCGTCACGATACCACGGACGAGCTCGCGGCCTACAAGCTGGCCGGCCTTCCGTTCCCCGGGTGCTTCGGCGTCTTCTACGAGAGCGACCGCCCGACAAAAAACGCCCTCGAAGCCCGCTGGATCAAGACCGTGCAGGCCAAACTCGGCGAAACCACCTCCCTGGAAATCCTGCAAAAAACGTTCGACCAGATGAAGTGATCCGTTCCCCGGGCGCGGTTCCAGGCATCCTGACGTGCAAGGGAAGCCTGTGGGACGGTGATTGGTAGAAAAAGGCACCAGTTCTTCCCTCTTTGCATTTGCCGAATCGGAACAGCGGAAACTTTTGATGTTCGCGTTTGGGAAATTCGGGTTCGACTCCGGCGGGCAGGTCGGCCAGAGTCTCGGCATGGTTGTTTCCGTCCCGCTCCGGCGCTCGCCCTATGACGTGCATGTCGGCCCCGGCCTGCTGGACCAGGCGGGGAGCTTGGCGGCAGGCGTGATCAAGCCCGGGAGATGCGCGTTGGTCACGGATACCCATGTGGCCCCTCTGTACGCGGAGCGCGTTTCAAAGTCGCTCGAAGCCGCAGGATTCGATCCCGCGACCTTGGTTGCACCGGCGGGCGAAAAGTCGAAAAGCATGGAGGAGGCGGCCTCGTTGTGCGAGGGGATGATCGTCTCTGGTCTGGATCGAAGCTCTGCGGTCTTCGCGCTGGGCGGCGGGGTTATCGGCGACTTGGCCGGTTTTGTTGCCGCCATTTACTGCCGGGGAATCCCCTGCATCCAGATCCCGACGACGGTCGTCTCCCAGGTGGACAGCTCGGTGGGGGGCAAAACCGGCGTGAATGCCGCCGGCGGGAAAAATTTGATCGGGGCCTTTCACCAGCCTCGGCTCGTCGTGGCCGACACCGGCACGCTCTCCACTCTCCCCGCCCGCGAATTCAACGAGGGGTTCGCCGAGATCATCAAGCACGCCGCGATCCGCGATTTCTCCATGCTCGATGCCTTGGACGACCTTCCCGCCCTGGTTGCGCGGAATGTGCAGATCAAGGCGGCGGTCGTGGCGGAGGACGAATTCGAAACCAAAGGCGTCCGCGCGCTGCTGAACTTCGGCCACACGATCGGACACGGGATCGAGAATGCCGCCGGCTACGGGCGCTACCTGCACGGGGAGGCGATCTCGCTCGGGCTCGTGGCCGCCTGCCGGCTCTCGGTGGAAAAAGCCGGCCTCGATCCCGCGGTTCGCGACCGGATATTTTCCGCGCTGTCGCATTACCGGCTTCCGATGAGCCTCCCCCCGGATATCAAAACCGGCGACATCCTGGCCGCGATGCGGAAGGATAAAAAATTTCACGGCGGCTCGGTGCGCTTTGTCCTTTTGAAGCGACCCGGCGAGGCATTTGTTGCGAGCGACGTGACCGAAGCGGACATCGTGCGCCAGATCGAGGCGCTGCGGGGCTGAAGCGGATTGCGCTTGACCGTGGCGGATGGGGCGGGAAGCTTCGCCCCGTGCCACAGAGGGAGACAAAAAGGTCCGCCTCGGATTTCCGTTCGTGGAACGAAACGTTCGGGGAGGACGGGGCTCCGCGCGAGATGTATCGCCCGCTGTTCGACCGGCTCGAGGGCCTGCCGGCCGCGAGGACGCGGGAGCTGGACGAGCAGCTCGAGGCCACGATGCGCGAGATGGGCGTGACGTTCGACATCGCGCGGGACCGCCCGTGGGGGCGGCGCCCGTGGTTCTGCGACCTGCTCCCCCAGATATTCACCCCGCAGGAATGGGAGCCGCTCGTTGCCGGAATCAAACAGCGCCTGCGGGCGTTCGAGATGTTCTTGCAGGATGTCTATTCGAAAAAGCGGATCCTCCGCCGCGACGACGTGCCGATCCAGCCGGTGCTGGGTAGCGCGTTTTTCCGCCATGCGGCCGCCAACCTGCCTCCTCCCGGCGGCGCCTACCTCCACCTCAGCGGCATCAGCATTTGCCGGCTGCCGGGTGGGGAATTCGGCGTCAAGCACCACTATTTCAGCAACGCGTCCGGCATGTCCTACATGATCCAGAACCGGCGGGCGCTCGCGCGCGTGATCCCGCAGTCGTTCCAAGAGACCTCGATCCACTCGATCGCCGACGCCCCGACGGACATTCTGGAAATGTTGAGGTCGCTGTCCGGCGTGGCGGAGCCGAGCGTGGTGCTGCTCTCGCCGGGCCCGGGGAGCCCGGTGTATTCCGAGCACAGCTTTCTGGCCAGGAGGATGGGCATTCCGCTGGTGCAGGGCGGAGACCTTCTGGTTCTCAACGATGCGGTTTACCTGAAAACCGTTTCCGGCCTCGAAAAGGTCGAGATCATTTACAGCCGCATCTCCGACCAATGGCTTGACCCGATGGCCTTCCGCCGGGACTCGGTGCTCGGCGTTCCCGGCCTCGTCCACTGTATCCGCAAGGGCACGGTCGCGGTCGTCAACGGGATCGGATCCCAGCTCGCCGATGACCGCAGCCTCCTCCCGCTGGCGGGAAATATCATCCGGCACTACCTCGGCGAGCGCGCGATCTTGAAGAGCCTGCCAACGTATTGGCTCGGGGACATTGACCAGCGGGAAATGGTGCTCGCCGATCTCGCGAACTACACCATCCGCCCGCTCTACGGAGAGCGGATCGCCATGGGCGGCGACGGCCGCAGGCCGGCCCCGGAGAAGCTCGCTGAGGTCCGCGCGGAAATCCTCGAGAACGCCTCGGGCTTTGTCGCGCAGCCGCAGGACTGCGACGCGGACACCGTCTGCTTCCAGAACGGCAAGCGCGCGATCCGCCGGCAGGACCACATTCTTTTTGCCCTGCGGCTCGGGAACGGGGACTACGAGGTTTTTCCCGGTGCGTTGACGCGTGTTTCCACCCACGAGACCCCCTATACCTCCTCCGAGCTCGGAGGGGGAAGCAAGGACACCTGGGTGCAGGTCGGGTTCGAGGAGGAACACCGTGAGACCGAAGTTCCCAGATACCCGGAGAGCGCCCCGCCCGCCCAGTTCGTGACAAGCCGCGTGGCCGAAGCCTTCTACTGGATCGGCCGATACCTGGAGCGCGCCTACAGCCTCGCCGGCATGGTCGGGGTCATCGAATCTCTCGAACTCGAGGAGCTCAACCCCACGGAGCGCACGCATTACCGGCCGATCTGGAACCGGATTCTTCCCATGCTCGAAGGCAGCGGCTCGGCAACTCGCCGGACCATCTCGAACGCCCCCGGACGCTACCGCCTCACGCTCGACATCGAGGAGCCGGGCTCGGTGGTCAGCGCGATCCTGCGCGCCTCGCGAAATGCCGAGGGCGTGCTCGAAACGTTGAGCCTCGAGGCATGGGGCGTCCTGAGCCTCCTGCGCGACCGTTTCCAGAAAACCCGCTTCCGCCCGGATGCGCCGTCCGATGCCCTCACCTCCTCGAGTCGGAAGCTCTGCGACTTCGCCCGCGCCCTGATCCCGCAATTTTTCGGGACCGCGGAATGCACGATGCTCGCGGATGGCGGCTGGAAATTCTGCGAGATCGGGCAGCTCATCGAACGCGCGGCGATCACGGCGAACGCGATCAACTCGATCTCGGGGCCGCTCCTGCAACCGGAGGGCCCGGGCAAAACCGAGCACGCGACCGAGATCCGCCTCTCCGCTTTCCTCCGGCTCCTGAACAGCCGGGACGTCTATCGCCGGGTCTATCAAATGCGCATCGAACCGGCCCCGCTGCTCGAACTGCTTTGGAAAAACCCCGTCGCGCCACGCTCGGTCTCGCGCTGCCTGCGCGGGTGCGCAGCGAGGATCGCCGAAAGCGAAGACGTCCGCTCCCCGGCTACCGGGCGCACGGTGGCCGCCATCGAAGCCTTGGTTGCAACCATCCAAGCGACCGACTGGGACCAGTTGCTCCGAAACCCGGTCCAGGGCCGAAGCAAACTCCCTCTCCAAGAACAGAGCGGGGATCTGCTGGCGCGCGTGCGGGGTATCCATGATCTGATTTCCGACGGGTTCCTAAACCACCAGATCCACATGCGGCATGAGAACCTGCCGCTCTTCCCGGGCACCCGAGAATGATCTTCGAAGTCATCCACCTCACCGATTACCGCTACAGCGCCCCTGTCAGCGAGGCTTACGTCGAAGCCCGGCTCACGCCACCGCACCGGAAGGAACAGCAAATCCTCGCCCACAGCATCGGCTTTTCTCCCGAAGCCGCGACCTCGGACTACGTGGATTATTTCGGGAACACCGCGACATTTTATTCGATGACCCTGCGTCACGAGCGGCTCGTCGTGACGAACAGGATGACCGTCCGCACGCGCCCGCACCACCGTCCGGAGGAGGCGCTCGCGCTGCCACTCGCGGAGGCCAGGCAGATCCTCGCTTCCTCGCTGACGGATATTTTCGACTACCTCCAGCCCACGCAGGCCGTGCCCACAGGGGGGGCTTCGATGGACTGGGCGAAAAAGTTTCTGCGCAGCGGCATCCCGCTGGGCGAGGCTGTCACCGGCCTGAACCGGGCGATCCACGAGCGTTTCGAATACAAGCCCGGTGCCACGGAGGTGAATACCCCGCTGGCTTCCGTCTGGAAAAAGCGCGAAGGGGTCTGCCAGGATTTCGCCCACATCATGCTCAGTGTGCTGCGGACGGCAGGTCTGCCCGCCCGCTATGTCTGCGGCTACATCGAGACCGACGGCCCGGGAAAACTGCTGGGGTCGAGCGCGACGCACGCGTGGGTCGAGGTCATGCTTCCGGGCTTGCAGTGGGCGGCGATCGACCCCACGAACAACCAGTGGTGCGGCGAACGCCACATCGCTGTGGCCCTAGGAAGGGATTTTGTGGACGCATCCCCGGTGCGGGGAACATTCAAGGGCTCGGGCACCCAGAGCATGAAAGTGCGCGTGACGATGAAACGGCTCGCGGAAAAACCATGAGACTGACGATCCGATACGAAGCGGTTTATGCTTATGAGAAACCGGCGTCGCTGTCCCCTCACCTCGCGAGGATATTTCCGAGGACCGACCTTTTCGTGCGCGTCGAAAAAACCGATTTCTCCACGCACGGATCGGCGGACGTGCAATGGCGGAGGGACCTGTTCGACAACCTCATCGCCTACTGCTTTTATCCCGGGCCCGTGAAGGACCTGCCGTTCCGCCTGGAGCTCGATCTCGACATCCGGGAGCGGAACCCGTTCCATTTTCTGCTCGATTCGCGCGGCCTGCATATCCCCTGCGACTATTCCGCGCACGAGCGGAAGCTGCTCGCGGCATTTCTCGAACCCGGCCCGCCATTCCCGCTCCCCTCGCCGCTCGCGCCGGATACCCCGCGCCCGACGGTCGAAACCCTCGTGAACCTCACCCGCTGGGTCCACGAAAATCTGGAGTATGTGCGGAGAGATGAGGGCGAGCCGTTCGCGCCGGCGGAGACACTCCGGCGCGGCATGGGCTCGTGCCGGGACTTCGGCCCGTTCTTTGCGGAAGTCCTGCGCCGGAATGGAGTCGCGGCCCGGCTCGCGAGCGGCTTCGTTTGGGAGGGGGACAAACCTCCCGGGGCCCGCCGCGCGGAGAGCGCGCTTCATGCCTGGGCCGAAGCCTATCTCCCCGGTGCCGGCTGGATCGGGCTCGACCCGACGAATGGCGTCTTTTGCGACCACCATTTCGTCACCACGGCTGTCGGGCTCAACCACTCGGATATTTCGCCGGTCACCGGAACATATTACGGAAAAGAGCGCATCGCGAGCAACATGGCTGCTCAACTCCAGATCCAAAAGTCATGAGCGCGTGGACGCTCCGTGTCTCGCGGAAATGCGGCGAGGTTTTTTCCGGTCACGGCGTCGAGATGACGCTCGGCGGCGAGCCGACATTCCTCCCCGTCAACCCGGATGGAGCCGAGTGGAACTACTCCGCCGTCGGCCCGACAAAACTCCGCTACGCGAAAAAGCTGGCAGCCCGGCTCCTCCGCCACCACCTCAAGGGCGGGGTCGATTTCTTTTCGCCGGGAAAATCGTATCCGGGCGAACTGAATCCCCGTTGGGCGATCCGGCTCTTGGCCAACCGCGACGGATCCCCGATCTTCCGCCCGAGATCAAAGGCCGCCCCCACAAAATCCTCGCTGGCAATATTCAGAAAGCTTGTCGCCGCCGGTCTGAATGTTGGCGCGAAATGGAAGCTCCTTTCCGACCCGCTCGACCACGACAACGCGGCATGGGCGCTGGTTGTTGACAAAGCCGACGGCGAGTGGAAATCCTTCCCGTGGCCGCCGGAGAAGCTCGATCTCACTTCCGCGCAGGGGCCGGCCGGGCTCCGGCTCCCGCTCCATGTTCTTCCGCCGGAAACCCCCAGGCGGGCGCTGGCTCTCGAATGGAAGGCCAACCGGCTTTCGATTTTCATGCCGCCCGTCCTGCAGGGTCCGTTCATTTCCCTGCTGGCGGCCATCGAATACGCGCTGCGCGGCGCCGGCATCGGGCGCGTCGAAATGCAGGGCTACACGCCCGCCGACGAATCGCTCGCTTGGATCCAGCTCGGCCTCACGGCGGATCCCGGAGTTTTGGAAGCCAACCTCCCGGCCTGCTCGGATTGGGCAGAGTATGATTATTGGCTGCGGGCGGTCACGCGCGCGGCTGGCGAATGCGGCCTGCGGCCATGGAAAAAACGTCCCGGCGCGCACCCGGAAGGAACCGGCGGCGGCAACCATCTGCTTTGGGGAGGGCCAACGCTTGACCGGAACCCGTTCTTTTCCCGTCCCGGCTGGCTGACTTCGATTCTCCGCTATTGGCAGCACCATCCGTCTCTCGCCTACCTCTTCACCGGCTGCTATGTCGGAGCCTCGTCGCAGGCCCCTCGCGCGGACGAGTCGGCCCGCGACCTCTACGATCTCGAAATGGCGCTGTCTTTTCTGGAGTCGCTGCCTGCCGGCGACCACCGGCACCTGATTTCCGAAACCCTCCGCCACCTCCAAACCGATGTGACCGGAAACTCCCACCGCAGCGAGTTCAGCCTCGACAAATTCTGGAATGTCGGCTGGCCCGCCGGGACGCTCGGCCTCATCGAGTTCCGCGCGATCGAGTCCCTGCCGAAGGCCGGATGGATGAGCGCGGTCGCCCTGCTCTGGAGCGCCCTGGCCGCCTGGCTCCTGGATCACCCTCAACGCCGGAGGCTCCGGGATTTCTCCGGCGATCTGCACGACCGGTTTTTTCTGCCAGCCATCCTCTGGCAGGACCTGGCGCACGTCTTTTCCGATCTCCGGGCCGACGGATTTCCGGCGGACGAAACCCTCTTCCGCAAAATCTGGGAATGGAAATTTCCCGCGCTGCTGAGCCTCCCCGGGTTCACCGTCCGGAAAGCGCACGAGAGCTGGCCGCTCCTCTGCGAAACCCCGGTCGATGGCGGCACGACCAGCCGGTTCGTGGATACCTCGATGGAGCGGCTCGAACTCGCCGCCGACCGCGAGTTCTTTGAATCCCACCGGATCCGCGTCAACAGCCGTCCCCTGCAACTCAAATGCCTTTCCGAGGGGCTCTTCATCGCGGGCCTGCGCTACCGCCGCACCAATCTCTATCCCTCGCTCCATCCGGGACTCCCGCCGCAGGTTCCCTTGGCGCTCGATCTTATCTCATCAACCGGATCTCGTCGCTTCATCCTCAGGGCAAAGAACAGGGCCTTCCGGCCCGGTGATTCGCCACGCCCAGACACGGCCGGAAAGCCCTGCAAGCCGGGTCGGCGCGGAGATCTGACTTACGATCTGAGAATTCCTTGAAGAATTGTGTAACCTCATCATTCCATGCCTGAAAAAGAATTTTTCGTGTGGCTCGAATCGGCATTGATTCTGGCCTGGCACCAAACGGTCGGCGGGGAGACGGTTTCCTTCCGGGTCGTCCTCTTGGCGGAAATCGCAGGCAAGGCGTATTGTGTCGCAAGATACGACTGTGCGCATGGGACCCCCCACCAGGACATTCTCGGAATCAAAGGAGGAACGCTTGCAAAACAATGGTTTTTCGATTCAAGTAGAAAGGAGGTCTTTCAAAATGCCATCAGTGATTTCAAAGCCAACGCAGAGGAACATATCCGTTTCTTTCGGGAAAACTGATGCCGGGCTCCCGTTTGTGGAGATCCCGCAAAAGGAAGATTCCTTCCCCGCCGCCGAGTGCGAACGCATCCTGCGCAAGAACGGGTTCCAGCCCATGACGGCGGCCATGCAGAAAAAATACGGCAAGTTCCTCCGGGATTGATCTGTTGATATGGGAATCGTTCCGATTTCATCGGAGCAGGTCACGGCTTCGCGAGGAATTTTTTTGCCTGAGGATCGAACGCGAGGCGGGATTTGTTCGCCTCGTACCATGCGATGAGGGCGGCTTCGTCGCCGGTGGCGACAGTGAATTTCAAAAGCGCATCCTTTGCCTGACGGCGGACAGAATTATCCTTGTTGTCCGTTTTTTGAAGGATGCGGACGGCGGCTTCGAGGGCATCCGCATGACCCTGGTCCGCTGCCGGGAAAAGCATGTGGGCGACCTCGTGATCTCTGCCGAATTTCGCCTTCTTCCATGCGATGTCCACTTCGGGGGCGAGATCGATGTTGGGGAGCTGGCTGATGATTTTATAGGTATTGTCCTGATTGCGGTCGCGGAGAAAGTATTTCTTGAGCGGCTCGTAGGAGGCGGGGTCGTTCAGATCGACGACGGCCTTGATCCAGTCGGGGGAGAGGTTTGCCTTTTCGTCGCCGAGTTTGAAAATCAAGGTGTCGCGGGCGTCCTGCTGCCAGCCTTTCTTCACCACGACTTCCACGAGACGGGGATGGGTGGCGAGTGCATCAAGGATGATTTTTTTGTCTTCTTCACGGGCAAGGCTCGAAATGGCTTTTTCGAGATAGGAAACGACGTTGGAATAATTGCTCTCATCCATGGCGGCGATGAGAAGGTCGAGATGCGCGGGGCCGACCTTGGCGAACATCGCGATCTGGGGATCTTTATCGTGGAAGGAATACTGCTGGCGGGATGCGATGACGATGGCCCGGATGTATTCGGAGACCTGCTCGTCGGTGGGATGTTCGGGAAGGCTGATTTTTGCGAGCGCCGCGACATCGGCCTTTCTCATTTCATTGCCGCCGGAATGTTTCCAGTTCGCTCCCCGCCCGTCGAGTTGGAAGGCGTCATCGGTAAACTGCTTGGAAAACTCCGCGACGGGAACCAGTTCGAGACGAACCAGCTCGGCGTCCGCGAGCCATTCCTGGTTGATCCGCGGAAAGAGCGGGCCGGAATTATTATCCTCCGGGCCAAAGTCGAGACGCAGGGGCTTGTTGACGAGGATGCCCTGGTTGAAAATGTTCATCTCGATATTGGTATTTCGCTTGGAGATAATCGCCTCGTTGCGCCGCGTGTTACGCAGCACATAAAGAACGGTCAGGCGGTCCATGCCGGGGATGGGCGATTCGCCGTTTTTTCGGTCAAAGAGCAGATTCAGCTTCCGCTCGCGCAGGAGGATCTCCACGCCATCGGGCTGCTGAAGGATGTCCGTGATGACGAGGTGGGTGGAGTTCTTGTCATAGGCGGCACCTTTCTTCAGCGGAAGCGCGACCATGACCTTGTATTGCGAAACAAGGATGTCGAGTGTCGCAGAAAGCCCGAGCGGCTTCGCGGCATACCGGCTGTAGGTGTCGGCACCGATGACAAAGAGGGAGGTGCTTGCGGTCACATAACGTGAATTGGCATTGATGATCGGGGTGCCGTGGAGGGCTGCTTCTGCGGCGTCTGCCTTTGGCTCCATATAATAGGAGGGTTGATTTTCTCCAACCACGAGCGCTTCGCCCCCCGGGGCAGTGAGTTTCGCGGAGACATTATTGACCCGGACCACGTATTCGGGAGGAATACCCGTGGTGGAAACGGCCGCGGAAATGTTTTTCTTCGGCGTTTTCTCGCCTCCCCGCATGGAAGAGACGTCATTCACATTGATGCTGCCGTAAAGCCCGACCTTGACCCCGGCGACATCAAACGCGACGGGCACGCTCATTGGCAGGGACGGCTTCAAAAAATCCCACGGCCAGAAACTTTGCGTGAGCACGACGAGCACGAGCGCCACCGATGCCCCCACGATGGTGCGCGCCGTCCTGCGGGTGAGAAACTGGTGCACAAGGACAACTCCGGCGAGGAGGATCATCGCCACGCTGCCCATCGTGGCCCGGGACTTCATCAGGGAGAAATCCTGCGCGGCACGCATCATTCTCTCCGGATGGAGGAACAATTGGCCGAGGCTGATGGAGACGGAGATGATGATCATCGAGACCATCAATATGGCACCCGCAATGGCGAACATCCCGAAATTCGGCGTGAGCGCGGCCAGCACCGCAACCGACAAAACGAGGCTGAGCGAACCCATCAGGATTTCCGGAAAGGCAAGAGCAAGCTGGCGAAGCGTGGCTCCGTTCACGGCAAGGACAACCAGCTCAACGACGAGGGGGACACTGACAAGAGCCAACGCGTAAAACGCCTTCGCGCACAGCAGGGTGGGCCGCTCGACGGGGCGTGTAAACCAGAACGCGGTGGTGCCGACCAGCGGCTCGCCATGCACCACGAGAGGAACGATGACAATGACGACCAGCGCTGTGAGCAGCGGGATGAGAAAGCCGACCGCAGCATAGACGGCCTGCATGACCTGGTCGGAAGGATTCACGCCGATGGCGACAAGCGAGAACTGCACGAGCACCATCGCCAGCCACAGGCTGATGAGAATGCGCGTATGCCGAAGGTCTTTTTTGAAAATGTGAAAGGGAATATTCATGGTGGTGTCGCAGGGTTATTTGCCCAGGCGGAAGCTGCGGGCAAGTTCGAGAAAGATTTCGCGCAGGGACATGGGGGTGAGGACAAACTGCCCGGCATCCGGCCATGCCGCGAGCAACTGGCGCTGGGTGTCTCCCTCGCGGAATTGCGACTCGATGACGCGGACATTGTGCCCGGCGACCTCGACATTCAGCCATGTCGGGGACGGCGGGGCGGCGGAGGCGGGTTTCGTGCCGGTGAACTCGACGCGACGGAAACGCGACTGCAAGTCCTCGACGGATTCGTTCAGCTTGAGCTTGCCGCCGCTGATGATGCCCACGCGGTCGGCGAGGCGCTCGACCTCGTCAATATCATGCGAGGAAACGAAGACGGTCCAGTTTTCCTGCTCGGAGAGCTCGAGGACGCCGCGGATGAACTCGTCGCGCACGAGCGGGTCGAGTCCCGTAAAGGGTTCGTCAAGCACGAGAAGTTGCGGGCGGTAGGCGAGCGAGACGAGGAGCGCGGCCTTGACCTTCATTCCGCGGGAAAGGCCGCTCAGCTTGCGGTCCGGCGGAAGCTCGAATCCGGCGAGAAGCTTCGCGCAAAAGGCATCGTCCCATGTGGGATAGAGCGGACGGCTGAAATCCACGAGCTGCCGCACGGTCATCCATTCGGGCATTTTCTGATTCTCCGAGACATAACCGATGCGGGAAAGTTCCTTCGCGGTAAGGCGGGTCGAGTCCACGCCAAATACGCGCGCCGACCCCGATGTGGGCTGGAGGATATTCATGACGGTCTTGATCATGGTGGTCTTTCCCGCTCCATTCGGCCCGAGGAAGGCGAAAATGCTTCCGCGTGGCACCTGGAGCGTGAGGTTGACCAAAGCGTCGGTTTTTCCAAAGCGCCGGGTCAGGGATTCGGTTTCGATTGTGTGGTTCATGGTGATTTCTCCTGAGATGAAAGCTGTTTCCACTGGCGCTCGATGGCGCGTTTCAGGTCCTCGAGTTCGAGGGCGATGCGGCGGGCCTCGACGACGAGGCGCTCGACTTCGCCCTCCAGCAAGTCCCGGCGCTGCTCTCGCGTGGCGGGGCGCATGGGCGCAACGACGGTGCCGATGCCGGCCCGCACCTGAAGAATCCCCTCCTCCACGAGCGCGGCGACAATCTTGTGGGCGGTATTGGGGTTGATCTTCAATTCCTGGCTCAATACTCGCACGGACGGGAAAATGTCTCCCGGGCCAAGGGCTCCTGAGACCAGCGCTTTCTTCACCGCATAGATGACCTGCCCGTAAACAGGCTCCCCTGTGCGAAAGCGTATCTGGAATGGAAGCATGGTGTCCTACTACAACTAGAACACCATGTTGCGCAAGGTTTTTTTTCTTGCTGGGGAGCACACGCGTCTCGCGTGTCCGGGTTGGCGTCCCGCCGACACGATTTTCCGGCGGGACGCCGGAAACCACACCCGGGACGGGTATGCTCCCCGGAAGGATACAGTTCGCACGCGCATTTTCATGTGTTTGCCTTGGGATATTTTGGCGGCTGTTCCCCATATTTCCAGCAATCCGACATCTTGGCTGACAACCTGCTGGATTTTCCCGCAGGTCCCCGTAATATCACGCGGCATGAAGCATATATTTGTGACGGGCGGCGTGGTGAGTTCCCTGGGAAAAGGGCTGGCGGCGGCATCGCTGGGGACGCTTCTGGAACGGCGCGGGCTCAAGGTCGTTTTGCAGAAGCTCGACCCTTATCTCAATGTGGATCCGGGGACGATGAACCCGTTCCAGCACGGCGAGGTCTATGTTTTGGCGGACGGAGCCGAGACCGATCTCGACCTCGGCCACTACGAGCGCTTCACGAACTGCGTTCTGACCCGCGCCAACAACCTCACCAGCGGCCAGGTTTACGAAACCGTCCTCGGCAAGGAGCGGCGCGGCGACTACCTCGGCAAGACCGTCCAGGTGATCCCCCACATCACCGACGAGATCAAGGGCAAGATCCGCGAGCTCGGCGAAAATTCCGGCGGGGACATCATGATCACCGAAATCGGAGGGACCACCGGAGACATCGAAGGCCTGCCTTTTCTCGAAGCCATCCGCCAGTTCATCCTCGAAGTCGGGCCCGAAAACGCGATCATCATGCATGTCACGCTGGTCCCGTTCATCAAGGCGGCGGGCGAACTGAAAACTAAGCCGACCCAGCAGAGCGTCGCCAAGCTGCGCGAGATCGGCCTCCAGCCGCAGGTCCTCATCTGCCGCACCGAGATGCCGCTCGACAACGAGGTGCGCCAGAAGCTTTCGCTTTACTGCAACGTCCCGCTCGACGCGGTGATCGAAGCCGGCGACGTCGAACACACGATCTACGAGTCCCCGCTCAACCTTCAGGCCGAGGGCCTCGACTCCACGATCTGCCGGATCCTCCGTCTCGACACCCCGCAGCCGGACATGACCGACTGGAAAAAATTCGTCCAGCGGGTCATCGCCCCCAAGAAGCGCGTCAAAATCGCGATCGTCGGCAAATACATCGAGCTCCAGGACGCCTACAAGAGCATCTACGAATCCCTCACCCACGCCGGGGCCTCCCACGACTGCGCGGTCGATCTCGTTCTCGTGGATGCCGAGGACATCGAAAAAGAAGGCGCGGACAAATATCTGCGCGGGGTGGCAGGCGTCCTCGTCCCCGGCGGGTTTGGAGACCGCGGCGTCGAGGGGAAGATCGAAGCCGCCCGGTATTCGCGCGAGTCCCGGACCCCGTTCCTCGGCCTCTGCCTCGGCATGCAGGTCGCCACGATCGAGTTTTCCAGAAACGTCTGCGGCCTCGAATCGGCGAACAGCACCGAGTTCGACCCGGCGACCCCGCACCCGGTCATCTGCATCCTCGAAGAGCAGAAAGACGTGACCGAGAAAGGCGCCTCGATGCGCCTCGGCATCTGCCCGACGGTCCTCGGCAAAAGCACGCTCTCCCACCAGGTTTACGGAAAAGCGGAAATCACCGAACGCCACCGGCACAGATACGAATTCAACATGGCCTACCGCGAAACCATGGAAAAACGCGGCTTCGTCATCGCCGGCACCTCGCCCCAGGGCGACCTCGTCGAGATCATCGAACTCTCGAACCACCCGTGGTTCATCGCTTGCCAATACCACCCGGAGTTCCAGTCCAAACCCAACTCCCCCCACCCGCTCTTCAAAGGCTTCATCTCCGCCTGCCTCGCCCACGAGGATTAGGGCCGAGCACGGTTTTTCCTGTAGCGGAACACGGAATACCAGCGCGCCAGCGCTTCGTGCCGCAGGGAAAGTCGAAGGTTTGGCGGGGGAGGCTTCCGTCCCCAGAATGCCCCGCAGCCCTTTTTCGGTCCGGCGTGTTCGGTTTGTTTCGCGTGGTATGCCATGGTGTCAAATCACGGTGGATTCTGGAGGTGTCGATATGGGCGTAGAAATCCATGCGGTCCGTGTCGGCAGGATAGCGGTCCCGCGCGGCGGGGGAAGGCAAACCTGAGGGCGCTTTGATCGTGATCATGGCGCGGACGGTAAAGCGGCTACCCGGTCAACGGCTGTCCTACCCTCAAAAATGATTTGATTCCTTGAGGCGCGAATCAAATAGTGTTGCGGTGATTGCGTTGTGCTGTCAGATTGCTGTCATGGCGACATTGACGATACGAAACCTGCCGGAAGATCTCCATGTGCAACTGAAAGAACGGGCGCTGAGGAATCGGCGCAGTTTGAACCAAGAGGTGATTGCCGAGTTGGTGGAGCGCGCTGAATCTCGGGACAACCCGGAAGCAAGAACACTTCGAGCAGAGGAGATGATTGCGCGAGTGGCGCAGTTGCGGAAAGGAATGAGAGGATTCATGACGGCTGAGGAAATTGACCTGGCAAGACAAGAGGGCAGGCGGTGATTGTTGTCGACACGACGGTTTTGGCCGATTTTTTGATCGGAGAAAAGAATTTGAAAGAGGCTGCATGCCTTCTGGCTCGTGAGGATTCCGATTGGATCACCACAGGATTGTGGCGATATGAGCTTGGAAACGTGTTTTGGAAGAAAATCCAATTTGAAAAAGACGAACGAAAAAGATTGATGGTGAGCCTGAACGAAGCCGAGCACTTGCTGGTCGAGACAATTGACCGAGTGGACCATCCTGCGATTTTGGACGTCGCCTGCAACTCGGGTCTGACGTATTACGATGCTTCGTATGTTTGGTTGGCGCGATCTCGTCAATTGATTCTGCGGACACGTGACAAGCGGATTCTTCAAAAGTGCGCTGATGTGGCATTGCCTATGCCAAGTTTTTGCGAGCGAAGTTGAACCATTCAAAAGCTTTGACTCTGCTTTTCCCATGAACGTGTGCGTTGTCGGCGCGGGGCCGGCGGGGCTGCGTGCGGCCGAGGTGGCCGCAGGAGCTGGCGCCCATGTTTCGGTGTTTGATGCGATGCCGTCGGCCGGACGGAAATTCCTCGTGGCCGGGCGCGGGGGGCTCAACCTCACGAACACGGACAAGGACATCGGGTCGAAGTATTCCGGCATGCCTCCAGATCTCCGGCATGGTCTGCTGGAGGACTTCGGGCCCGGGGCGCTTCGCCAGTGGGCCGAGGATCTGGGCGTGAAGACGTTCGAGGTATCGAGCGGGCGGGTTTATCCTGAGGAAATGAAATCCGCCCCCTTGCTCCGGCGCTGGATCGCGAGGTTGCGGTCGCAGGGCGTAGAGTTTCATCCGAGGCACAAATGGGCAGCCGTCCGCGCGGCGTCGGGGAAATGGGAATTGGAATTCCAGAGCCCCGGCGGAGTCCGACGCGTCGAAACCGATGCCGCTGTCTTTGCGCTTGGCGGCGGTTCCTGGCCGCAGACCGGATCGGACGGCCGTTGGCAGGGTGTGTTTCGCGCGCTCGGCATCGAAGTCAAACCGCTTGTTCCCGCCAATTGCGGATGGGAGGTCGCGTGGCCGCGCCAGGTCATCGATGAGGCCGCCGGGCAGCCGCTGAAAAACATCCGCGGATCCGCAGGCGACACCACCGCTTACGGCGAATTGCTGGTCACCGGCTACGGGTTGGAAGGCGGGGTGATCTACACGCTGACGCCCGCCCTGAGAGCGTCTCCGGTCCTTCGCCTGGACCTCAAGCCCGCTTTCCGCTTCGAGGAATTGGTCGCGAGAATGCCCCAAGCCGGACGTTTCCATCTGCACGAAGCCTTCGAGCGATGCCGGATCCAGAAGACAGCGAGGGCGATCATGAAAAACCATCCCGATTCCCCGGCATGGCAGACGCCCGCCGAGTTCGCTCGCGCCGTCAAGTCACTGCCCATCGCTCTCTCCGGGCCACGCCCGATCTCGGAAGCGATCTCGTCGGCCGGGGGCGTGGCTTGGAACGAGGTCGATAATCATTTGATGGTCGGGAAAATGCCGGGGATTTTTCTTGCTGGCGAAATGCTGGACTGGGAAGCGCCGACCGGCGGCTTCCTGATGCAGGGGTGTTTTTCCACAGGCACCCGGGCAGGCATGGCCGCGACGCAATTTTTCCGCAGATGAGGAGAAGAGATTCACGCCAAGGTCGCAAAGCGCGCGAAGAAATGAACAGATGATGAATAATGCACTCACCACCAGGGCGACAAGTTTCGTGCTTGTTCTTTTCTATGGCTTTCTGTCTTGGCGTGCATGGCGTCCTTTGCGTGAAATCCAACGGCTTTTCCCAGAATGAAAGCGCTTTTCCCCGCCAACCGCCCGCTCCTCGCGCTGGCCCCGATGCAAGATGTCACCGACTGGGGATTCTGGAAACTGATCGCCGGCTACGGTGGGCCGGATCTCTATTTCACCGAGTATTTCCGGGTGACGCCCGGCTACCGGCTCCAGCGCTCGATCCTGCGTTCGGTCACCGAGAATCCCACCGGCAAACCGGCCGTCGCGCAGATCATCGGCAACGATGTCGGGTGGATGGTGAAATGCGCGCGGCAGTTGGAGACGCATCCGGTCGCCGCCGTGGACCTGAATCTCGGCTGCCCGGCTCCGGTCGTCTATCGCAAGTGCGCGGGAGGCGGGCTCCTGCGGGATCCGGATCGCATCGACGAGTTGCTCGGTGCCCTGAGGGCCGGGATCGCCGGGTGCTTCACAGTCAAGACACGCCTCGGGTTTTCCGACCCCGCGGAGTTCGGCCGGCTGCTCGATATTTTCTCCTCTCACCGCCTGGACCTGCTGACGGTCCACGCGAGGACTGTTTCCGAAAAATTCGGTCCGCGCGTCCACCTCGCCCGGATCGCGCAGGCGGTCGCACACATGCCGTGCCCGGTCATCGCCAACGGAAATATCGGCGCCGTGGCCGACGCCCGCAGGGTCTGGGAGACGACCGGTGCCCGGGGATTGATGGTCGGGCGCGGGGCGATCCGCAACCCTTGGATATTTCAACAGATCAGGGATGATTTCGAAGGGAAAGCCGTGGCGTACCCCGCGGGGCGCGATGTGCTCGGCTATGTCGAGTCCCTCTACGAATCCGCGTGCCCGGACGACGTGCCGGAAAAATCCCAAGTCCAAAAAATGAAGAAATGCATGAATTATCTCGGCGAAGGGATCGGCCCGGATTTTCTCCACGACATCCGCCGCGTGACGACGAAGGCGGATTTTTTCCACGTCTGCCGCCGCGCACTCGACCACGGGAGACCGATGCGGCTGGAGTCAGACCCCGGAAGATGAGAAGCAGGCAGAAGAGAAATTTTTTCAAAATTCCTCTACAGCGGGATTCGAGCGGGATTCGAGCGTTTTCCTCGTAGCGGAATTCTGAAAGAATTTCGTGAATGGAAAGCCCAACGGCCGTGCCTCGATCCACGCCCTCCGAAGCCGATGCGCGCTTGCACAAAGGCCGCCTTCGCCGCCTCGACCCGCTGGCCTACGCGGGCAGGGCGTGCGTCCACTGGACCATGTCTCTCGAAAAACGCGCGAGCGGCTGGCTGGACGATTTGATGCATGCGCGGCTACGGGAGATCCTGCTGCATGTCTGTGCGCGCTACTCTCTGGCCTGCCCGGTCTATTGCCTGATGCCGGATCACTCGCACTTTCTTATCATGGGAATTGGAGAGCACGCGGACCAGCGGCTTGCGATTCGCATGTTGCGGCGCCAATGGACTCCACTGCTTCCGCATGGCATGGAACTCCAGCGCCAGAGCTATGACCATGTCTTGAGGGAAGATGAACGAGTCCGTGGCGCGTTCGAAAGCGTGGTGCATTACATTTTGGAGAACCCCGTGCGCGCCGGGCTGGCCGCGGAATTTTCCGCGTGGCCGTATGCGGGAAGCCTTGTCCCCGGATTCCCCTCGCTCAATCCGCGTGCCGCCGAATTTTGGACCAGCTTCTGGCTGGCCTACGAAGACGTTTCGTCGTAGCGCGTGGCAGTTGCAACGAAGGGCGCGAAGCGACCCGAGGCCGGGCTTTCCATTCTGAAAGAATTTCGTGAAATTCGGTGGCTAAAGCACAGAGGAGAAATTTTTTCAAAATTCCTCTACGGCGTGATTCGGGCGCTTTCTTCGTAGCGGAATTCTGAAAGAATTTCGTGGTATCCGATCACGGAAAAAAAGCGACCCAACCGGGAGGAGAAATTTTTTCAAAATTCCTCTACGGGATATCACCCCGGTGGCCAGGCCAGCGGGCGACCGCCGAGCAGATGCACATGCAGGTGCGGAACAGTCTCCCCGCCATCGGGACCATTGTTGATGACGAGGCGGAATCCCGAATCCGCCAAACCTTCGGTTTTGGCGATGCGCGCGGCAGTGAGGAGCAGGTGACCGAGAAGCTCCGTGTCCGCCGGGCCGGATTTTGACACGCGCGGGATCACCCGCTTGGGGACCACGAGGATATGGACCGGCGCCTTGGGAGAAATATCGCGGAACGCGAGGCAGCGGTCGTCCTCGAAAACAATGTCTGCGGGAATTTCGCGGGCGACGATCTTTTCGAAAAGCGTCATGAGAGTTGAAGGTTGAGGTCATGGGCCCGGTTGCTCAGGTCGAGTTCCCCGCGCACGAACGACACGATCTCGCCCCGGAGACCGGAGCAATCGCGGCGCCAGTTTTTCGCGGAGCGCAAAAGCTTCACGCAGCGGTGAAGGTCGCAGATCTCGACCTGCTGGGTCTCCGACAAAATGACCCCGCGAAGCCGCGCGCGAAGAAGCTCGAAAAACAGGAGCTCGTATCCTTCGCCCGCATCCCGCGCGATCTCGACCAATGAAATCCGCACCGGTGGCGGCATCGTCCGGAAGTGCTTGGCGACATCGGAATACCCGATCACCTGCAACACCGACTGCACCGCCCGCTCGATCCGGCAGATCGTGACCACGTTGTCGCTGATGTCCTGCTCGAGGTAAGTGGTGACGCTCTCGGTGACATGGTCCGCGAGCCACCACTTTTTGTAGCCCGCCGTCTCCGCCGCGCGGACGAGGGCGGTCGAAAGCCAGCTCCGCTCGAAATTCATGACGCTCCCGTCGTGAAACCGGACCAGCGGCAGGCTGTCCCTCAGGGCGATCATGCTTTGAACAGTTCCGGCTGGGCGGGGGTTTTCCCGCCGCGCCTCTCGAACGATTGGATCTCCTCGATGAAATCCCCGATCTCCTGGAACTGGCGATACACCGAGGCATACCGCACATAGGCCACCGGATCGAGGCCGTGAAGCTTTTCCATCACCTTGGCCCCGATCGTTCTTGTCGGGACCTCGCGCGCCTGGGCCTCCTCCAACTCGTGGATAATATCCCCGACCGCCGCCTCCATTTCTTCGAGTCCGATCGGGCGCTTTTCGCAGGCTTTCGCTATGCTCCCGAGGAGTTTTTGACGGTCGACCGGCTCATGGCGACCGTCCCGCTTGATGACGCGAAGTTCGAGTCGCTCCAGCTCCTCGTAGGTCGTAAACCGGATCTCGCACGTCAGGCATTCGCGTCTGCGGCGGATGCTCGCCCCGTCTTTCGAAAGGCGGGAATCGATGACTTTGTCTTCCAAGGAGCCGCACTTAGGGCAACGCATATTGTGGGCAAACGGGGTTGATGGGGCCACTTGAACACAACATATTGATTGGTCAATTATATTCTCCACTTTTTCGCGCCACCTCTCTGCGCGAGTCCCCGCAACGCCCAACTCAGAACGCCCAGCTATGCTTTGAGGGTTAAATCCACCCGGAAACAGATCTCCATGCGCGGGGCGATTTGCCAGTCTGGCTGCGCACCCACCGGCTGAACGCGGAGAGCGATTGAAAACCGTGGTCCAAGGCGATTGATTTTGGTGAAGCGTTTCGATCGCGCAGGGAGTTCTCAATTCTCAGCCAACGCGCTTTCTCCCACCAGTGCCGCGCGGTTTTTCCGGTTGAGCGTGTCATGATGCGGTTGACCTGGCTCGGGCTCAGTCCCACCGTTCGAGCCAGCGCAGAAATCGAGAATGATCGTCCGGGTTGGCGCAGCCACGCAAACATCGCGGCCAGCCGGGGATCGGCGGGGCCGGGGTCGGGCAACGCATTGGATGCCCGAAGGAATCGCACCGCTTCCACCACCCAGGCAAGAAGAGCTTGTTCGCGCGCCCAGGCGTTGAGCGGATCGTGCGGGGAGGCCGATCCTCGCGCGCAGGAGCGCGCGAGATCTTGCGCCAGCAGACACAAGCGACGGGCTTTATTCCCGGCCAGAACAACCGTGGTGTCGCGCGGCACGGGCCATACGCTGTCAGGCGGTCCCGCATCGATGCGCAATGAAAGCAGCACGGTGCCCGGCGCAACCTCCTGCCTCGCGTCCTGGCGTGCGGGAAAAATCCATTCTCCCGCGACGGCCGAGCGGGTCTGTTTGCGGGTTACGATGGTAACCGTGCCGCGCCGCACATACCAGCACGCGATCCCTGCGGGATCCACTTTTGTCCTGCAAAAGAGCGGATTCACCGGTCCGTCGTAAAGCCAGCGGAGTCCCAGTCGCGGCCCCGCATCGGAGCCCGTGTCCAAATGGGTCCATGTTTTCAATGCGCAAAATTGTCAACCAAATGGATGAGTCTGGCAAGCGCGTGTTCTTGCGCAGGTTGGCGTCATTGTCAAAATGACCTCCGGTAACCGGTTGAAGCCCGCGTCCTCCAAAAAAATGCTGACGATTTTAACTTATGCTGCCTGATTGCCCGCCGCTGGATTTCCAAGCCGAAATTGAACAGTTGATCCGCGAGACCGAGGCGAACGGCGGTCTTGCGCCACTGGATGTCGAGAAGTTTTGGGCCGACCAAGATCGTTCGGCTCGCGATCCATTCGGGAAAAGTATCCCGCAATTGCCTTTGACGACATGGCCCATGTCGGGCGACATCATTTATGATGAACTGGGCATCCCCGAGGACGGCTTGCGTTACCGGCAAGACGATGCGTGGCGAGCCGAAGTCACCCGGGCTTACAATGACAGGGCGGAGCGAATCGTTGGCCGGCGGCTGCTCGACGACAACCTGGCGGATCCGGCGCGCACTTACCCGCCAGTCAAAGAATTGCACGACGTGTTTGAAGCCTCGCAGGAGTGGCAGTCGGGTTCGTGGTGGTTGCATCAGTCCGCCAATGACGCGGATGAACTCGCCCGGTTGCTGGACCGCGTCGAGCAGCGCGATGTCCGTTCGTTTATTCTGCCGGCTGGATGGGATGCGGCCCGGACGCGGTTGATGGCACAGGGAATCCGTCCGCCGCAATACACGGTGCAGCGCGGACCGGTCACCTTTGCCACCTCGATTTACGGTTGCGAGAACCTGATTTTCCTCATCATGGATCAACCGGAGCTGGCCATCCGGTTTGGCAACGTGATCCTGCGCGTGATGCTCGACATCCGCAAAGTGCTCGAGGAGGAAGCCGGGTTCACGCGCGAGACCGCGCCGCGCTCCTTTTCCTTCAACGACGACAACTGTTACCTGCTCACGTCGGAAATGTATGAAATGTTCGGGTTCCCGATCCTGCAAGGCGTCTTCGATTACTGCGCGCCTTCGCCGCAACACCGGCGCTATCAGCATTCCGATTCGGCGATGGGACATCTGCTGCCGGTTTTAGCCAGACTCAACCTGACCGGTTGCAACTTCGGACCGATGCTGACAGTGCGCGAAATCCGCGCCGCCATGCCGGGCACGGTCATCGACGGACAGCTCGACCCGATGGTGTATTGCCGGAACGACCAGCGGGAGATCCTCCGTCAACTGTTTCGCGATTTCGATCAGGCGCGCGAAAATCGGGGTCTGGTCTTCACCACGGCCGGCGTGGTGAACAACGGCACCCGTCTGACCAGCCTGCGCCTGATCATGGCGGCCATCCAGCGCTATTGCCGGTATCAATAATCTTTTCAAACTCAAACAACCCAAAAAACAATGTCCGCCTATCGACTCATCCGCGACATCCCGATTGAAGAAAACTATGACGTCATCGTTGCTGGCGGCGGACCGGCGGGAGCGGCGGCCGCGATCAGCGCCGGACGTCTCGGCGCAAAGGTCCTGCTGGTCGAAGGAACTGGCTGCATGGGCGGCATGGGCACGTCCGGATTGGTCACCGCCTTTGATCCCATGGCCAACGGCGAACAGGGGCTCGTCGGCGGCATCATGCGCGAAATCGTCGAGACACTCTACGTTCGCCGCCATCTCGGGCCGGATGTAACGCCGGATTGCTGGCGGAAGTATTACCATTGCTGGATCGAATTTCAAGTCGAGGGGTTGAAGCTGCTGCTGGATGAACTGGCGATGCAGGCGGGGGTCGAGGTGCGGTATTTTACGCGGGTGATCGATGCCGATGCCGACACAAAGACCGGCAGGGTCAACGGCGTTGTTCTCAATAACATCGAAGGCCACCGTTATGTGCGGGCAGGAACTTTCATCGATTGCACGGGCGACGCCGTGCTGGCCGGTCTTTGCGGAGCGGCCTGCCGCGAGGCCGGGCGCGACACGCCGCGTCCGATGCCGGCGACATTGACAAGCCTGCATACCAATGTTGACTGGGATCGCATCAAAGCTTCATCGGAAAATCCGTGGAAATTTTTCCAGGATAAACTTCATCAGGCGATCGAGGACGGGCATTTTACCCAGCCCGACAAATTCCTGGCGGGCTTCAGCCGTGTCGGCCGCACCAACGGCTATCTCAATGGCGGCCATGTGTTCAACCTGAATGCGTTGCGCTGCCGTGACCTGAGCGAGGGCATCATGCAGGGACGACGGCTTGCCCAGGAGTATTTGGCATTTTTCCGCAAGTATGTGCCGGGTTGCGAAAACATGGAGCTGATGACCACGGCTTCATTGATGGGCATTCGCGAATCGCGGCGGATTGTGGGCGAGTATGAACTGAACTTTGCCGATTATCTGGCCCGACGACAGTTCCCCGACCAGATTGGCGTGTTCAACAAGCATGTGGATATTCATGCCTACGACACGTCGGAGGCCGAATATCAGCGGCTCATGGAGGAGATCACGACGAGCGGGCGTCTCGGCCCTGGAGAGTGCTTTGGGATACCGTACGGCATCCTCGTGCCGAAGGGTTGGTCCAACTTGTGGGTTGCAGGCCGCTGCAGTTCGTCCGATGTGAAAGTGCATGGGTCAATCCGCGTCCAGCCCGCCTGCGCAATGATGGGACAGGCTGCCGGCACCGCAGCCGTTCAGTCGATCCGCACCGGTCAACCCGCCTGTGACATCGATACCGAGCAACTGGTTTTGACATTGCGCCAGCACGACGCTTTCCTGCCCCAGCCCATGCTATTCAAGAAGATGACACGCGGTGAGAAGCAATCGGAATGAATAATGAACCCACCCACCAAATATGACTACTGATCTTCACCTCGCCGGTATTCCCCTCGAAAACTCTTACGATGTGATCGTGGTCGGAGGCGGGCCTTCCGGTTGCACGGCCGCCGCCGCCGCCGCCCGCGAAGGCGCGCGCACGCTGCTCCTGGAGGCATCCGGGATGCTTGGAGGCAGCGGCACTTCCGCGCTGGTTCCAGCCTGGTGCCCTTTCACCGACAAGGAAAAAGTCATCTATCGCGGGCTCGCGCAGGAAGTCCTCGAGCGTTCCAAGGAGGGATCGGCGCACGTCGCGAAAGACGCGGTGGATTGGGTGCCGATTGACCCGGAGAAGTTGAAGCGCATTTACGACGACCTTGTTACGAGGCACGGCGCGGATGTTCTTTTCCACACGCAGCTCTGCCATGTGGATGCCCCGGTGGACGGGCGGGTTCCCCGCATTTTCACCGCCAGCAAATCCGGCCTGCGCGCCTATGCCGCCAAGATTTATATCGATTGCTCGGGGGACGCCGATCTCGCCGCATGGGCTGGCAATCCGTTCCAAAAGGGAGACGCGCAGGGATGCCGCCTCATGCCGGCGACGCATTGTTTTCAAATCTCCAACATTAACGAAGCCGCCTATCTTGCGATGGGCAATCTTCACGCGAGCAATCCGAAAAGTCCGATCCATGCGATCCTGGCCTCCGGCAAATATCCACGCATCCCCGACCTGCACATCTGCTCCAATCTCAGCGGCCCCGGCACGGCGGGGTTCAATGCGGGTCATCTCTTTGAAGTGGACAACACCGATCCGGCCAGCGTCTCGTCCGCCCTCATCGAGGGACGGAAAATGGCGGCCGATTTCCGGGACGCCCTCGCGGAATTTTTTCCGGAGGCATTCGCCAATTCCTATCTTGTTACGACCGGCGCACAAATGGGCATCCGCGAGACGAGGAGGATAGTCGGCCGGTACACGCTCACGCTTGACGACTACATGGCTCGCCGGAGTTTTGCCGATGAAATTTGCCGCAATAGTTACTTCATCGACGTGCATTGGGCGAAGGAGGATTTAGTGAAGGACGCCGCCGCCATGCAAAAATGGGAAAACACGACGATGAGTTACAAATCGGGGGAATCCCACGGTGTTCCGTACCGCTGTCTTGTGCCGGTCAATTTGCGCAATGTTCTCGTTGCCGGACGTTCGATCTCCTGCGAGCAAATCGTCCAGGGCAGCGTGCGCGTGATGCCTGCATGTCTGGCCATGGGAGAGGCGGCAGGGCTTGCATCCGCGCGGGCTGCAGCCGCCGGAGCCGACGATGTCGGGGCGATCGACACCGGCGACTTGCGGCAACGCCTGCGCGCCCGGGGCGCATGGCTGCCGGACGTTGCGCTTGCGGAAAACCCCGCGACCTGAAATGCCAGCCTAACTTTTTAACAACACCATGAAAGCAAACGTCATTCAATTTACAGGGGAACGGCAGGTCATCCTTTGCGAGGAGCCATTGCGACCGCTTGCGGCTGGAGAGATACTGGTGCGAACGAAACGCACCTTGATCAGCACCGGAACGGAAAGCATAGTTTTCACCCGGAATTTCGCTCCTGGCACGCATTTTGACCAGTGGGTGAGTTATCCATTCCGTCCCGGCTATTTGCACTGCGGCGTCATCGAAGCGGTCGGCGAAGGCGTGACGACCTGGAAAGCCGGCGACCGAGTAGCCACGCGCGGCAACCATGCCAGCCATGTCATCATCAGCGCCACTGAAGCATGGGCTGTTCCCGACAATGTCTCCGACGAAGCGGCGGCCTGGATGGGAATCGGGCGCATCACCCAGATCGGGGTGCGTGCCGCCGAACATCGCCTAGGCGATGCCGTAGTGGTGATCGGCCTCGGTCTCCTCGGGCAGTTGGTGGTCCAATACGCGGCTTTATGCGGCGCGAGGGAAATCATCGCCATTGATTCGTGCCGGGCCCGGCTGGATCTTTTGCAATTGAACATTCCAGTGCATCGTCTTGCCTGCAAGGTGGGCGATGCGCTGTCTGAAGTGCGGAAAATCATCGGCGGCGCCGGCGCGGATGTTGTTTATGATGTGACCGGCCATCATGCCGTGCTATCGGCTGCGTTGCCGCTGGCGCGCGACTTTGGACGGCTTGTTTTGCTTGGCGACACCGGGCAACCGAATCTGCAAACCTTGACGCCGGACGTCATCACGCGGGGGGTGAGCATCGTGGGCGCCCATGACGGCCACCCGCCTTCGCTGCCGCAGCGGGATAACGCCTGGACCGGTTCGCGGATCAACGAACTCTTTCTGCGCTATGTCTCGCGAGGCCAAATCGGGGTCCAACACCTCACGACCCATCGCTTTCGTCCCGATCAAGCGGCGAAGGCTTACGAAATGCTCCAGACAGATCGCGACTCCGCCATGGCGGTTTTCTTCGAGTGGGACTGACGAAATTCCACGCAGGTGATTTTCCAAACTCGGCCCCTGCGGGAATTCAGCCAATCTCGTAGGCTGGCCATGTCGGCAAACTGGAGGATCCTTGCCAGGCGAATGAGACCCCCCAATAAACCCGAAAACGGCGTTTCTTGTAGAGGTTGCAACGCAGGACGCGAAGCGACCGAGGCCGGGCTTTCTATTCTGAAAGAGTTTCTCAATAGCCGTTTTCGCGATAAATCGCCGCTATTCCACCCCATTTCAATCCTGATAATCCTAATACTAACACCGTTTTGACATCGAAACGGGTGGAATCGACGGACGTCTCGGCGAGCCGTCTCTGCCGGTGTGCGGTAGGGCGGTTTCGCCGAAACCGCCGTGAGATATTCTACCCGTCACGCCGTGCGTTTGGTATAACACCTTTTCACACCATCTCCAGTATCAATGCGCGCTGCCCCTGTAAAATCCGCTTTTTTACTCCCCTTTTTAGGCAACAGCCCGGCAATGCCTGATTCCTTTGACGAGGCGTGACACTGCGGCGCATCGGAGTTGATGGGGTTTTGCACGTATGCACGGACTGACCCCAAGGGTTTTATGGAGCGGCTAATATTCGGGGGACCGCTGCATGGTGGCGGCTTGCAGGGAGGAACGGAAAGCAGGCCGACACGATGCGGCGGTCGGGGGGATTCGTGAACCGACCGCATCGCGGGATATATTGCGGCCTGGCGCGGGACCTGCCCCCCGCTTCGGGGGAAGGCATTACATCGCATAACTCGATGCAACATATTGCGCCGCAGCGAAGCGCAGGGCACCGCCCCTGCCGGAGGACTCCGCTTGCGGAGAGCGGCAGGATCAGGCGGCGCTGTATGGTGCATCCGTTATGGGATGTCATAGCCAGCAGGTCGCGTGATCCCGCGCCAGCGGGACGAAGCAGGCCGCAGTCGTGTGGCTCCTTCCGAGCGAAGCCGAGGGTCGTTTTATTCGTGACTGTTGCCGACCTCCGGGCGGGTCTGTTTGAGCGGGGGACTTTGACGGCACGCCGAGGATGGAGGTTCAACCGCCGGGAGCGGTGGCGCGGCTCGTGCTCTGCCTCTTCGCACGAGGCGTGACACTGCGGCGCATCGGGAGTTGATGGGGTTTTGCACGTATGCACGGACTGACCCCAAGGGTTTTACAGCAGTCTGGTCATTTTAGGCGTTCATAAGCGAGTTCGGCTTCTACAATCTTCTGTCGTAACTTGTTGGTGTAAGGCCATGTGTCGGTAACGATGTGCCACAGACCTGGAATCTCAACCGCCCCTTCTGCTTCAATCGAGCGTAACATCTCTTGAAGTTTGGCTGAAAAGAACTTCAATTCTTTTTCGCTAGAAAATGGCAGCGGTGCCTGAGGCCAAGCTTTTAACGCATCATCAACGCCAACAACTGCTTCGGCTAATAGATGCTTCGTTTTCGCTATTTGCTGTGGATTTTTCTTCATGGTTCAAGCAAATCAGTTTCCCAGTTGAGAAGGAATTTCTGCGTTTGTCCTCCCGGAAGATTTGCTCCCTGAGAAGCCGCTCTTCCTTCCAAGAATATTGCTCCCGGTCGAATCTGAAACTGCTTAAATCCTGACATCGTGCTCCATTGTGGTTTGATGGCCAGACTCGCACGCGATGCGGGGAACGTATTGAAAAGATAGCTTCCGCCTGCATTGGAAGCATCGGAATAGAATCGTAACCCGTAGTCCGATTGTCCTGCCGTTTTGACCACCATGTTCTGAGGCTCAAATGACTGTAAAATACGAACTCTATCCGGGCGAGCTACGCCCATGTCTTGCAAATATTGCGATGCCTGTCGTATGCCTGCATACGGGTTTGGTAAACTCTCTGCGGCAAAACCGGGCGCGACACCTCGGGCTGCCGGAAGACCGGTCATGACTTCTTCTGGAGCGAGAGCGAGCCCCCTGGCTGCGGCAGAAGACTCGACGGACATGAAAGGCGCGGCGAAAACGCCGACCGTTGCGGCTGTGGAAAAGGCTGCGCCGACCTGCTCGCTTGCGCTGACAGAGTGCCCGGCAGCCAGGTCGTAGCCGGATAAGGCCACCGAAGCCCGTAACAGGTCGCCCACAACGGGCACCTGGTTCGTGAGCATCGAATTCTGCTGCGAGGGAGTCGCCAAATCGTAGGCCGTCGCATACGTCGGGCCGTTCTGCGCCCGGTAGCTGTCCTGGCCGTACACGCTGAGCATCTGCTCCTGCTGCTGGATTCCATCCCACGATAACAGCGAGGGTTTCCCGAGCCTTCCATCCGGGTCAAACCCATTGACAGGATCGCCGTTGCAGTAGTCGTAGAGCGACATGCTGGCGGCGTGGCCGAGCGGGTCGCAGGATAGGAAAGTGCCGCTGTCGGGCGCGTAGTAGCGGGCTCCGAGCCAGTAGTAGCCCGTGCTATCCACATAGCGTCCACGCCATGCGAGCGCGGATGTCAGGTCGTGGCTGGCATCCAGCGCGACGGCTGTGCAGCCGGGGACCACGCCGTAGCCTTCGCTCCGCGCAGGGTTCCATGTCGTGACGGTGTTGTTGGCAACCGTTGCCACCGTGTGCCCGTAGATGTCGCTGAGGATCCCGGTCGTGACGGATGCCTTGACGATTGCCTCGGTTCCGCCCGTGCCCTGGAGCCCGCCGTAGCTGCCGTTGAGGTCCGGCCCGCGCACGAGCCATTGGCGGTCGCCTCCGGCCACGGTGACCGCGAGTTCCATGAACTCCACATCGGGGTCGAAGCTCGATTGGATCGTTAGCGGCAACCCGGTGGGGGTTCCCGCGCTCACCGCCTGCTTGGCCGTTTGCAGCCGCCTGCCCAGCCCGTCATACACAGCCGACCAGTTAAACCCGTTGTTTCCCGCATCCCGCCGCGCGACCGCCACCAGCCGCCCGAGCGCGTCCCATGTCAGCGTGTCGTTGCCGGCGGATTGCGCGCGCGCCGCCACGTCGCCCATTCCGTCATAGCTTGGCACAACCGGGGTTCCGAGCGGGCCGGTGATGCTTCCCGCCGTGACCATGTTGCCGAGCCGCCCGAATGCGGCATAGCTCGCGGCGTTGCTGCCGGTCAGGTTTCCGGTGAGCCCGATGGATGTTCGCAGGCCCAGACCGCCAAGCGTGTCGCTATCGAAATGATACCCGAGAGCGGCTGTCTGCCCGGAGGCGGGGGCAAACGTCTGGCTCACCAAATGCCCTCGCCCTTTGTTCGGGGCCGCCGTGTCATCGTATCCGTAGGCGCGGGATTCGTTCCACGAACCCGCGCGGGTCGCCGTGTAGCCGCCCTGGGTCGAGTCCCCTCGCCACGCGAAGTTTGTCTCGTCGAGCACCACCGCGCCATTGACCGCCTGTGTTTCCTCGGTGATCCGGCCCACCGCGTCCCGGCTCACGATGGTTTGCGTGTGCGAGGGCGTGAGCCGCCCGGCGAGCAACCCGTCGGTCCCGTAAAAATACTTGTAGGCCGCGCCGTTGAAATCCGTCTCCGCGAGGCTCCCGTCCGCGCGATAGCTATAGCTGAACGGCTGCGCGGCGTAGTTCAGTTCCTTGAGCGCGATCCTGCGGCCCAGCGCGTCGTGCGTGAGCTGCCAGGTGTCCTTCACCGCGCCGTTCAAATAGACCTTCTCGGTGTCAATCGCCCCGTAGGCGTCGAACGTCCGGCGCACCGATGTCGGCGGGCTCAGCGCGGGATCCTGGTAGATTTGGTCGATCTGCGTGGCCAGGTTCCGCTTGTCGTATTGCCAGGTGGTCGTGACTCCCAGCGCGCCCGCCGCCGCTGACTGAGCGGGGCGCCCGAAGCTGGCCCCATCCTGCAGCTTTCGGGCATCCGTCGCGTGTCGCGAAACCCCGTGCGCCAGCAAGATAAAAAAACACAACGCCGCAACAGCCCTGAGAGCGGCCTTGTCAAAGGCTAAGGTCGAATTGTGCCTGGCTATCGTCATCGAAACTTTCCCTTGTACCCGGGTTCCGCCTCGCCGTAAAGATCAGGCTCATCGCCAGAAAATCAAAGCTTCGGCCAACTCGAAATGTCAATGCGCATGGCCCCCTTTGACATGGGCCGATATTTTCTGTTGTGCAAGAATATGCACACTGACCCGAATGGTGCTAAGTTAAGGAGGGTTTTGGAAGACCAACGATTCTGTCGCCCCTACAGGGCTAGCTCTCCATCTACCTGATACCCAGGGCGTTGCCCTGGGCTATGATATTGAGCCCCTTTGGGGCAACGAATCGAAAACATCGCTTAACTTAGCGCCATTCCACACTGACCCCCAGTTTCCCGCAGTTATGCGATTGTCATCGCCAGCAGGTCCCGTGACAGGCCGCATTCGTGTTGCTCCTTCCGAGCAAGCGCGAGGGTCGTCTTTATTCGTGACAGTTGCCGACCTCCGGGCGGGTCTGTTTGCAAGGGGAACTTCACCGGCACGGCGAGGAGGGAAGTTCAACCGCCGCGAGTGCTGGCGTGGCTCGTGCTCTTTTTCGCACGAGGCATGACAGCACGGCGCATCGGAGTTCCAGGGGTTTTCGCGGAAATCGTCACCGGCAGAAGATTCGAATTATCGGCACGGCCATTTCTGCCTTTACCACGGCGTTGCTGCACGTTGCAGCGTTGGAGTTTTACGAAGGCACGATCTCGAAGAACTCGCGAACAAGACTTTCGTTGTCTGGCGGGATCATAGTTCCTGGATCAAATGAACCCAACGAGCCATCGGGAGCGCGGAACGTTTGAGGATAGCAACTAATTGTTTCGTTCAGATCGGCATTGCAAGAGGGGCACCGTGTGCCCTTTACAACTTCGGCAATTTCTCGACCCGCGAAGGCTGGATTTTCCAGATCGACAACAAAGACCTCTCCGCATTCAAGGCAAGTATAGAGGGCTTTGGCATACATCTCCGGCACGACGTAAAAGACCTCAATATTTGAACGTCCCCCGGTCATGCCAAAGCCTACAAAACATCTGACGAGACGCTTCTTCATTGAAGTCGAAGCCCTGGTGTTGCGCCGTCACGGATCAGGAAGTTCACACTTCCTGGCGCACGCAAGGAAGGTGCTTCAAGAATGTTTGCTCCTCCAGTGAACGGCAAAGGTTGTGAGAAGTAGCCGGAAGGCGGATCAATCCGCAAAGTTGGACTTAGCGGGTATTTGACCTCAAATACGGCCGGAGTAATTCCCGGATTGTGATATGAGAACTCCGCAATGGCTCCCTCCATTGACGTGTTTGCATAGATACCATCGTTGCCTAATCGACCAGCCGCGCCAGATCGGAAGAAGCCGTTTTGCGCAGTTGACTCAGCAAATTGCGGATTGATGGCTCGATAGGCCAGTCCTTCTGTCTCTGCGGCAAGCTGGGTTTCCATTCGCAGCGAAGAAGAAGCCATGCCCGTCTCCACACGGACAGCGCCTCGCTCAACGGCTCCTCCAACTCCCCCGACCGCAGTCATGCCTATCGCGAAATTCACAGCCGATCCGATCTGTTCACTCTGGCTCAGATACCGGCCTCCAGCAATGTCGTAGCCGCTGATCGCTTCGCCAGCCGCCTTGAACTGCCCGATGACCGGCACGAAGTTGAGGACCTGTGAAATTTGCTGACGCTCGCTCATCGCACTCCACCCTTCACCCGCGTATCCATTGAAGCTGCTGGCATACGCCGGCCCATTGCTCGCCCTGTAATTGTCGGCGCTCTGGACAGAAAGCATCTGCTCCTGATAAGACGCCCCCTTCCCAAACCTACCATCCGGATCGAGGCCATTGACGGGATCGCCGTTGCAGTAGTCGTAGAGCGACATGCTGGCGGCATGGCCGAGGGGGTCGCAGGACAGGAACGTGCCGCTGTCGGGGGTGTAATAGCGCGCGCCAAGGTAGTAATACCCGGTGCAGTCGATGTAATGACCTCTCCACGCCAGCACGGCGGACAGGTCGTGGCCTGCGTCCATCGGCACTGCGGCGAGGCTTCCGGGCGCGGCCCCGTAGCCGTTGCTCGTCACCGTGTTCCACGTCACGATGTTGTTGCTGTTGACGGTCGCTTCGGTATGGCCGTAGGTATCGGACACCACGCCGGTTACCACATAACTGGTCTTGCCAAAGGGTCCGATGGTGAAATTGATAACCTCCTCGATGCCCCCGGTGCCTTGGAGCGCGCCGTAGCGACCATTAATATCAAGCCCGTGCACGAGCCAGTACTGCTGCGTGCCCGCCGTCACCACTAGTTCCATGAACTCGACATCGGGGTCGTAGCTCGACTTGAGGGTAAACGCCGACCCGGTGGCCGTGCCGCCGGCCACCGTTTGCTGGCTGGTTTGCAGCCTGCGGCCCAAGCCGTCGTAAACCGCCGTCCAATTGAAGCCGCTATTGCCGCGGCTGCGCCGGGAAACGCCGACCAGCCTGCCCAGCGCGTCCCATGTCATCGTGTCGGTCCCGGTGCCGGGCTGGCGGGCCGTCACCTCGCCCGTCGCGTCAAACGCCTGGTTCACCGGCGTGCCCAGCGCGCCAGTTAGTTTGCCGCTGGTGCTAAAACTGCCCAGGCGCGCAAACGTGCTGTAAGCGGCCGCCTCGCTGCCGCTCAGGCCGCCCCCGAGCGTGACCATCGTGCGCAAGCCGAGGCCCCCGGCCACGCTGTTGTCGAACTGGTAGGCGGCGCTGCCGCTGATCCCCGCCGCCGGCGCGAAGCTTTCGCTCAGCAAATGCCCCCGGATGTCATACGTGTAGCCGCGGTTCTCGCTCCACGAGCCGCCGCGGGTGATGGCATCCGCGCTTTGCGTCGAATCCCCACGCCACGTGATTTTCTCATCCAGCACGGTGGTGCCGTTCACCACCTGCGCCGCTTCGACTATCCGCCCCACCAAATCCCGAGTCAGGTTTTGCACGTGCGAGGGCGTGCCCCGCCAGTAGAGCCGCCCGTCCGAGTTGTAAGCGAAATAGTAGAACCGTCCGTTGAAGTCGGTTTCGACGAGATTCCCGTCAGCCTGGTATTTGAAAGTGAACGGGGTCGTGGGGCTGTTGAGTTCCGTCAGCAAAATGCGCCGCCCCGCGCTGTCGTGGGCTTGCTGCCAGGTGTCTTTGAGCGTGCCGCCAACGTAAGTCTGCTCGGTCGCCAGGGCCCCGTAGCCGCCGCAGCCGCAGGTGGCGGTTTTTTTTGGAATCCGCGAAATGCCCAGAGCCAGCAGCAGGAAAACACACAGCAACGCAATTGCTTGCGCCACGCATTTATCCAGGGCGGGAGCGGAAAATTGCCGGACAATAGAACTCATCGGATGAAAGGCTTGTATTCCCTTGCGGTCAGGGAGTAAAGACCTTTGCGATATAGCACGCGCAAGTCGCGGGTCTCACTCGGTGTCATAAGAAATGCCTGACAGAAAATCTCGCGGGGCGTTTCGCGGGTTGTCAATAGGCAATGCCTGATTCCTTCGACGCGGCGTGACACTGCGGCGCATCGGAGTTGATGGGGGTTTGCACGTATGCACGGACTGACCCCGAGGGTTTTAAGGGTTTTACGTATGCACGGACTGACCCCAAGGGTTTTACGGTCGAGGATTTGTTTAGCAACTGGACGGATAGAGCCGATGTTCTTCGAAGGCTCTGCAAAGTGTAATATGCGCATTTATTTATGACGCTGTGTATATCTGTCATGGACAATAAAATCCTTCTTTTGCAAACGAAATCCCTATCTGATCGCTTTGCAAAATGTGGAAACCTATTGCCTTGCCATCTTTTATAATCAATTTTGCAATGGCCTGATTTCCTGCCTTTGATTTCACAATAATTTCATCAATCCCATCTCTGTCCACATCGGCAAATGAGACGGCTAAATCATCTCCGATAAATGATGGCCCGACAATCCTTTCATTTCCTGCCTGCACCCAAAAGCTAATAATTACGACAGAGTAATGCTCCCCGTGTTCTATTTTATACTCAACGCCATATTTTTTCAGTGGATTGCTCTGATAAATAAATAGCCACCAACACAGAAATAGCACCCCCGCTGCTGCCAAGGAAATGATTGCACTTAGTTTTTTCATAATTACGTGTAGAATTGCCTACCTGGCATTTCTCAGAATGGATTCAATTTGGTTATATTGCGAGCGGATGAAATACGTAGGATTGGGTTGTAGTGGAGCGGGAACAGTTCCCCCCGGACCTTTGTATGTGTTCGGCGCTTGTTTCCACGCGTTTAGCTGACTGCTATTCAACCCCCGTGCATCTTGAACTCGACTCCAGAATTTGTCAACACCCTGACGCATATAGTCCACAATGATTTGAGATTGCGTTCTATCACTCATGCCTCCAATCAGGGGAGCCAAATCATTTTGTGCTTGCGACACAAATCTGACTGAATAATCAACGGTTCCTACATCTGTGGTCAAGTATTTACCAAGTGCATTGATGTCACTTGGGGATGTTATTCCGCTCATCAGTGCGGCACTTTTGATGTTTATATTTGCCGGTCCAACATCGTGATACAAATAATCAAGTTGCGTAATGGCTTTTTCCAAGCCGTTTCCAGTTCTCCAACTTTCAGGGATGCCCAAGGTTGGAAGATGGGTGTTTGCATCTCGAAAACCAAAATCAACCCCTCCAATACCTGTGGCTGCATTTGCGTCTTGAATTATATCCCAAGCCCCTTTTCCTCCTGTGCTAGTTGAATATTCTTCACCAATAAACTTCAATGTAGCAACCTGACCAACATCATTGGAACCACCATACCAGTTTTGCACCATAGGAGCCATAGTCGAAAGTTTCGACGTGACAAAATCGGGAAATCCAGAGCCCGGATAACCACCGTTAAGACTCGAATAACTCGACGAGTTATTGCTGCACCTTCCATCCGGATCGATCCCATTGACAGGATCGCCGTTGCAGTAGTCGTAGAGCGACATCGAGGCCGCATGGCCGAGCGGGTCGCAGGAGAGGAACGTGCCGCTGTCGGGGGCGTAATAGCGCGCGCCGAGGTAGTAATACCCGGTGCAGTCGATGTAATGGCCGCGCCAGGCCAGCACGGCGGACAGGTCGTGGCCCGCGTCCATCGGCACTGCGGCGAGGCTTCCGGGCGCGGCCCCGTAGCCGGTGCTCGCCACCGTGTTCCACGTCACGATGTTGTTGCTGTTGACGGTCGCTTCGGCGTGGCCGTAGGTATCGGACACCACTCCGGTCGTGGCCCCGGTGCTGGCATTGTAAACCGCCTCGATGCCCCCGGTGCCTTGGAGCG
>Ga0118677_10001436_pt1 | contig 50558 bp, 45 predicted proteins | sample AliMusrvi5mmetaG_FD_86154 | JGI IMG/M metagenome (GOLD analysis project Ga0118677, IMG submission 86154) | reverse complement strand
ATCTGGTATACGAAGTCGTTGACAACTCCATTGACGAAGCGTTGGCAGGACATTGCGATACCATACAGGTTTTTATCAATGAAAACAACTCAATAACTGTTATTGACAACGGGCGAGGTATACCTGTTGATCATCACGAAAAAGAAGGCAAATCTGCTTTGGAAGTAGTTATGACAGTACTTCATGCCGGTGGTAAATTTGACAAAGACAGCTATAAAGTTTCCGGTGGTTTGCACGGCGTGGGTGTTTCGTGCGTGAATGCATTATCTACTTTGTTGCACGTGGAAGTTTCGCGTAACGGTAAACTATACATGCAAGAATACGAATGTGGCATTCCTAAATTCCCTGTTAAAGAAATCGGAACTTCCACCACCAACGGTACTCTGGTAACTTTCCTGCCAGATAGCAGCATTTTTATTGAATCGGTTTACAAATACGACATTCTGGCTAACCGTTTACGCGAGTTATCATTCCTAAATGCCGGAATCACGCTGACTTTGACTGACAAACGTCATTTGGAAGAAGACGGCTCGTTCCGTTCAGAAGTTTTCCATTCTAAAGAAGGATTGAAAGAATTTGTTGAATATATCGACGAAGCCCGCGAGAAACTCATTGACAATGTAATTCACATTTCAACTGAAAAGAATGGTACTCCGGTGGAAATTGCCATGACCTACAATACTTCTTACAACGAAAACATTCACTCATACGTAAATAATATCAACACTATTGAAGGTGGAACTCATCTGGCAGGTTTCCGCCGCGGTTTGACCCGTACGTTGAAGAAATACGCAGAAGACAGCAAAATGCTCGAGAAACTGAAAATTGAAATCAGTGGCGACGACTTCCGCGAAGGACTGACAGCAGTTATTTCAATAAAAGTTCAGGAGCCACAATTCGAAGGACAAACCAAAACAAAATTGGGGAACAACGAAGTAATGGGTTCAGTAGATATGGCTATTGGCGAAGCCTTAGGAAACTATTTGGAAGAAAATCCAAAAGCTGCGCGTACCATTGTTGAAAAAGTAATTTTAGCCGCCACGGCTCGTCACGCAGCACGCAAAGCACGTGAGATGGTTCAACGCAAATCGCCGCTTTCGGGTGGTGGATTGCCTGGAAAATTGGCTGATTGCGCTGACAAAGACCCTGTAAAATGCGAATTATTCCTTGTCGAAGGTGATTCAGCAGGTGGAACAGCTAAACAAGGCCGTAGCCGTCAGTTTCAGGCAATTTTGCCATTGCGAGGTAAAATTCTGAATGTAGAAAAAGCAATGCAACATAAAGTGCTGGAAAGCGAAGAAATACGCAATATATATACCGCTTTAGGCGTTACTATTGGTACGGAGGACGACAGCAAAGCATTGAACATAAAAAAACTACGCTATCACAAAATTATAATCATGACCGATGCCGACGTGGATGGAAGCCACATTGCTACATTGATTATGACTTTCTTCTTCCGTCATATGAAAGAGTTGATTGAGCAGGGCTATTTGTATATTGCCACTCCTCCTCTCTATTTATGTAAAAAAGGAAAAGTAGAAGAATATTGCTGGACTGACTTACAACGTCAGGCATTTATTGAAAAATTCGGTGGTGGTGTTGAAGGAGCTGTTCATACCCAACGCTATAAAGGTTTGGGAGAGATGAATGAAATTCAATTATGGGACACAACCATGAATCCTGAAAACCGTACATTGCGTCAGGTTACGATTGAAAATGCAGCTTCTGCCGATCACGTATTCTCTATGTTGATGGGCGATGATGTTGCACCTCGTCGGGCGTTTATTGAACAAAACGCAACTTATGCAAAAATTGATGCTTAATATTTTGTCGACAGACAATAGTCAAAAATGACTATCGTCTGCCGTTTGTTTACTGTAGACAATAACGAATGAATATAGCCGTTTTCTGCTCTTCGAGTAATCATATTGCCGACCATTACAAACAAGCTGCATTCCACTTAGGCGAATTGATTGCTGAAAGTGGAAACACACTTGTATATGGCGGCGCAACAGGTGGTTTAATGGACTCTTTAGCTGAAGGTGCTCAAAGCAAAAACGGCCAAATTCTGGGTGTGATTCCACAGGCAGTTATTAAAATGAACCGTCAAAGTTCATTGCCAACACAACTGATAACCGTTAAAACTATGAGTGAACGGAAAGCACAAATGAAAGCATTGGCTGACGTATTTGTAGTTCTTCCGGGAAGCTACGGAACACTGGATGAAATGCTTGATATTGTTGCCTCAGGGATAGTTGGAGAACATAAAAAACCATTGATCATTGTCAACCAGGATGGCTTTTACAATCTATTTCTCAGCCAAATAGATTTTATGCGACATGAATCATTTATCCCTGTTGAAGAAAAATATAAACCGTTTATTAGTTTAAATATAAATCATTGTATGGAATTAATTAACGCTTCAATCTAATAACTAATTAACATATTTATTATATGAATCTATTTTGGAAATATCTTTTTGGAGACATCACTCCAACAGCTAAACTCGAAAAAAATGAAGTTGAACTTGTTCAAGCTATGGAGCGTTATTCCGAAGTTGAAAAATCTGTAGAGCTTGCCGAATACCAGAAACTTTTTCATATGGTAAAAGCGGCCGGGTTCCAGGAAAATAAAAAGATTCTGCAAAACCGTAAATATAAAGATACAGAGGAGTTCCAGATACACCAGGAGTATCATAAATTGCTCAACTCTCCTGCCATTCAAGTGTATTATGAGGTTCTGGAATCGGAACAATTAAAACATTATCTAAAGTTCAAATCGACTCCTGATTATGAGCTACTAGGTGACAAAAAGAAATTGAAAGCTTCCGAATCACTTCAAAAAATGAAAGCATTCGAAAAATCTAAAGCTTTTAAAACATATAGTCGCTTCCACGATTCATTTATCATAAAAGAATATGAGCAACTTAAAGTAAAAGTTGCCACACCGGAGTTTAAAAAGGCCAATGAATTCTGGGCTAACAAAAACCGTTGGCACACTACAGCTGAATTTATTCTTCAAGAACGTTTCTACGAATTGGCAAAAAATCCGGATATAATTTTCTTCGAAAATGAAAAACCCGAACGATTTGAGAAATATCGTGCACTGAAACTAACTTTTCAGGACGAATTTGAATGGAATACGCTCGACAAATCTCACTGGAATTTTGGCTTTCATTACAAAAGCCCAACTCTTATTGGAAATCATTCTTTTATAAATGAGAAGCAGGCAAATAACTCTGGAAAAAATGTTTTTGTTGAAAATGGCATATTAAAAATTTCTACCAAACACGAAAAAGTTACCGCCCGTGCATGGCATCCTAAAAAAGGGTTTATGGAAAAAGAATATCATTTTACTTCTGACGTTCTTCAAACTGCTGATACATTTAACCAGAAATATGGTATTATCAGGGCAAAACTTCGCTGTACCGGCAAAGTTCAACACGCCTTTTGGCTTGGCGCCGACGGAAAACTTCCGCACGTAAATATTTTCCATTTTAATGGGAAACAAATTACTCTTGGAAATGCTAATCAAAATCTTTTCGACAGTATAAAAATATCCGGATTAAATCCTTCTCAATACTTTATCTACACCTTAATGTGGAGTAAAAAAGAGCTTATCTGGATGATAAATGATTTGGAAGTTTATCGTACTGCCAGCAATATTCCTAATGAATCGATGTTTCTGGCATTTAACTCTTTCATTTCTGAGAAACAACATGGAAGTGCCGGGAGTATAGAAGTAGATTGGGTAAGAGTGTACGCAGGTTAATAACGAAAAACAGGTTACGTAGCTTTAGTTAATTATATGATTTTATTATTAAGGTTCTAGCTTAGAAAACTAGAACTTTAATTATTTTAAAACTTATGATTTCGGATGTAATTTTGCTCGGGGTTTCCACAGAATAGTTGAAAAATGAGTAAAATAAAAAATCGCTTTACAATCTGTGTTGTTAAACTTTAATACCCACGAATCTTATTTTTTGCTTTCAAAACACAGTCAAATTTCACAAAAAAGCTGAATAATGAATAGTAAGGATTTCACTTTGGATAATACTGCTTTATGGCATTAGCGATGTACAGGCTATATTTAATGTAGAACGAAAAAAAACCAGGTTAAAGTTTATGAGAGTCATTTTACTCAACATCGTATTATTGATAGCCATGATCAATATTTGCAACTACCATGGAATTTGGATTACCTGGGCTTATATTATTGCTATTTATATATACATTTTCCAATATTTATTTCAGATAAAAGAAAAAGGTTATTTACAATTTATGTTATTGCACTTTGTCTTTTCTAATCAATTTTCGTCATGTATATAACGGGTACTTTTTCGTTATTATTTGGGACTTTAATGATAATGATTCTCAGAGTACAATCGGAATCAAGCTTTTTATTGGTTGAATAAAAAAAATAAGCTGGTTGAATAAATAAAGGGCTGACTTTTTGTGAGTACTTTAAACCTAATTAGTCATTTTGGTTACGAAGTGAGGGAATTTCGAAAGTTGTTGAACTGAAATATTATGTATTTTTGTTTAAGTATGAATAATTCAGTACTGTCTACAAAGGGTGAAAACTAAAAAAAAATGAAAAAGATTTGTGCTATTACAATGGCTAGAAACGATGAGTTTTTTCTTAATCGTTGGATTCAGTATTATGGAGCTGAGTTGGGTGAGGAAAACCTTTTTGTTTATATGGATGGTGTTGATCAGTCTGTGCCGGAGCATTCTGGAAAGGCAAATGTTATTCATAGAGAGCGCGTTGCTGAGCAAGTAGTGGCAGCGGAAAAACGACGTTTAGGTTTTTTGTCAGATATGGCAGCTGACTTGCTTAAAACCTACGATATTGTAATTGGCGTTGATGCCGATGAGTTTTTGGTAGTTGACCCGAGTTGTGGGAAATCCCTTATAGAATATCTTAGTGTTATTGAAATAACACCTTGTGTATCGGGTTTAGGGATGGATATTGGTCAGCATTTGCAGAATGAGCCAGCACTGGATTACGAAAAGCCCTTTCTTGAACAACGTGAGTATGCATATTTATCGTCCCGATACACAAAGCCTTCTGTAATCTCAAAAGCGGTACAATGGGGCTCCGGTTTTCATCGTGTAAAAGGACATAATTTTCGTATTGATCCTAACTTATATTTGTTTCACTTCGGTTCCGTTGACATGGAAATGATCAGGATGCGCTTTCATGATAAAGACAGAATGTCGACTGGAAGAGAAAAACATATACAAAAGCGAGCTCAGACAATGTATATAATAACACAGAAAAAAGCATTGAAAAATGAATGTTGGTTTAGTTTTGTACGTCTTATGCAAATCTGTATCCGACCTATATATGCATTAAATAAGCCCTCAATGGCCGGCTTAAAGATGGTTATTAAAGTTCCAGAGCGATTTAAACGAATTATATAGATATCATGAATACAATTCAACCTGTTGATGTGGTTATTTCGTGGGTCGACGGTAATGACCCTGCTCATAAACAGAAAATTCAGCCTTATTTAGATTCTCAAGCAAGAAAATCTGAAGATATTGCCGGCCCAACTCGATATGGTTCAGTTGGAGAGATTTTTTTTTGTGTTGCGTCTATTTATCGTTTTGCTCCTTTTATACGCAAGATATTTATTATTACCGATAATCAGAATCCTAATTTAGATGAGTTTATTCGTGTAAATTTTCCTGAAAGTAATATCCAGATAGAAATTGTGGATCATACTATTATTTTCAGAGGATACGAAAATATTTTACCAGTATTTAACAGTAGGGCAATTGAAACATGTACTTTTCGTATTCCTGGTTTGAGTGAGAACTACGTTTATCTTAACGATGATTTTTTCTTAGTAAGACCCATTAAATACGAAGACTGGTTCAGAGGCAACAGTATTGTTGCTTATGGTCATTGGCGTAGCATTGTTCTGGATAGAATACTATGGCTTATTAAACCGTTGAAAAACGGTCACAAGCCAGTTGGGTTTAAGGATGCAATGATAACTTCTGCTCGAAAACTTAATAGAAAATGGCGATATTTTCATTTGGAGCATATGCCTCACCCACTTAAGAAAAGTGTATTGGAAAGTTTTTTTACAACACATCCTGAATTATTTATTTCGAATATTATATATAAATTTCGAAGCCCAAAACAGTTCAATACGCAAGCATTGTTCTATTTACTAATGTTTAAGACCGAAAAAGCTATTCTTGCAAGTACCAAAGATACGTTTCTTTATATGAAACCAGTTAAACGAGGCAACAAATACATCAGCCGAAAACTTAACATTTTTGAGAAAAATCCGAATATACGTTTTTGCTGTATGGGTTCGCTTGATATGGCAACAGTAGCTAACCGGAATGAATTGTTAAATTGGCTAAAAACTACTATAAATATTAAATTTTGAGATGATTTTACAACTTGTTACAATATCAGTAATTATTCCAATATATAATGACGAATTATATTTAAGTGATGCATTGCTTGCCATTCAGCAGCAAACGTTTGCGGATTTTGAATGCATTTGTGTAAACGACGGTTCTATAGATAAATCGGAAGAAATTATTAATAAATTTGTTCAGAGTGACAGCCGATTTGTAAAAATAAATAGGATAAATGGAGGTGTTTCGGCTGCAAGAAACACGGGATTAGAAGCTGCTAGAGGTGAATATGTCTATATGATGGATCACGATGATTTGACGCCGAATTATACTTTAAAAAAACTTTACGAAGCCGCGAAAAAGTATAATGCAGATATGGCACGTGGAAGAATGAAAATGATTGCTGAAGATTATAAATTGGAAAAACTGCCAAAAGATGAAGATAACAGCAAAGAATATTTTTACACTAATCCTCTGACCGATTACTATAGACATATACGCCGTAAGAATAAAAAATGGTATTATATATGGATGTGTTTATTCAAACGGTCAGTGTTAAAGGATATAAGATTTCATGAAGAACTACACTCTGGAGGGGAGGATAATCTGTTTACGTTTGATGTTGTGGCCAATATAAAGAATTTCGTACAAATAAGCGATGTTGTGGCCTGTCATCGTTATTCTAAAATAAGTGTGACTCTAAATAGCTACAACCCAATGCTATTTATTAATATAAGCAAAATAATAATCCCACATATTTATCAGAAATATGCTTTAAACCCAAACGTTGACAAACGATTAATATGGTGGGTTTATCGGAAACAATCTTATGCCGTCTATCGATTTCTCATTCGGAATGTCATACGTATAAATGACAAAAATGCACAAAATCTGTCAAACAAACTCATTAGAGAACTGGAAAACAGCCCTGAGTTTAAAGAAATAGTAAAGAGGTGGAAATTTAGACAAAAAATATTTTATCACCTATTTAAAAACGAGAAGTATGATATAGCAAGAAAATTTAAATCATTTATGTAAGGATGAAATCGAAAGGAAAGAAAAAATTGATCGTCATTAAGCCTAATGGCAATCATAGCAATAGATTGATACAAAATCTACAATATGAGATGTTTTGCAAAGAACACCAAATAGAATATCATAATCCTACATTAAGCGACATGGCCGCCTATTATGTAGAACCATGTAATACAGAAACAAATTTATTTTTAAGATTTCTACAAATAAACATTCTTGGCAAGCTATTTCGTCATAGTCGAGTTGTAAAAAAATTATTTTCTGTCGTATGGATAATATCCAAATTGAGTTGTTTGAAACTTATCCGCTTCGATAAAGAAAGTGAACTATCTGATTCAGAGAATTTACTATTGAAAGCATTTGAAAAAAACGATCTGGTTTACGTTGCAGGATGGAAATTTATAATTCCTGAACTGACCGTAAAACGTAATGATGAAATATTAAAAAAATACATCTTAAAAGCATCTTTTTATGAAAATAGTATTTTGGTAAAAAAGGCAGACGAGCTGAAATTGCAAGGCTATATATTGATCGGAGTACACATTAGAAGAGGGGACTACAAAAAATGGAAAGGTGGAATTTATTGTTATGATGATTCGGTATATAAGAAATATATAGACAGCATTTCGAAACAACTCTCACAGCAAGGGAAAGAAAAACTGATGTTCCTGTTGTTTTCCAACGAAGTTCTAAAATTTCAACAATCGACAAATATAATCATCTCAAAAGAGAATTGGTATATCGACCATCATGTTATGTCAATTTGCGATTATTTAATAGGCCCACCAAGTACATTTACACTATGGGCAAGTTATGTTGGACAAGTAAAGTTGTTTCACATATACAACAGTAACAAAAATATAATTTTGTAAATTCTATGATTTCAATTATCATTTGCTCCAAACATTCGGATATTTCTCCTGTATTAAAAGAAAACATTAAAAATACCATTGGAATAAATTATGAAATTATTGTAATCGACAACTCGATTAACAAACATTCTATATTTTCTGCTTACAATATGGGATTCAGTCAAAGCAAATTCCCTTACTTATGTTTTGTTCATGAAGATGTATTTTTTTGTACCGAAAACTGGGGAAAGAGACTTATAAATCATTTGAGGGATATAAAGTGTGGCATAGTTGGTGTTGCAGGTGGAAAACTTATAGCAAAAGTACCAGCTCAGTGGTCGAACGAAAAAAGGTATATAAATGTAATTCAACACAGAAAAGATAAAAAAACTCCTACTTTGATAAAAGAGCCTGCAGATTTTCAAGAGCTCCGTCAATCAGTAATCCTTTTAGATGGTGTTTTCTTATCAATGCGACGTGACTTGTTTACGAAGATAAAGTTCGACGAATATTTAACAGGATTTCACGGTTACGACTATGATATTTCTATTCAATCAATCGTTGCAGGCTATAATAATTATATTATTTATGATATTTTATTAGAGCATTATTCGGAAGGGTATAAAGATTTTAGATTTTATAAAAACCTGATAGAAATATACAAAAAGTGGGCTGAACGTTTGCCCTTGTTTACAAAAGATATTTCGGAGGAGGTTCTTGTAAAAAGAAAAATTATTGAAACAAGAAGACTCAAAAGGCTCGTTAGGAGAATGGCGAAAACCGGGTTTACTACGCAAGATATTGTATCAAATACGATGTTTTTTATTGATAACCTCAAAAAAGAAGGTGTTAAAATTGAAATAAAGTATGTAACACTTAGAATATTTTTCACAAGGCTGTTCAATTCGCCGAGGTATCTTTTTAAGTAACCTTCATCGTTCTATAATTCCCTAACGAATACTATTTATTATTTATACTCACAAAGATTGAAATTCAAGAAAATATATATCGAAATAACGAATAGCTGCAATTTCAATTGTAGCTTTTGTTTTAAAATGACACGAGCCAGCAAGTTTATGTTGGTAGAAGAATTTCAGGAAATTGTGAGAAAAATTCGTCCATTTACCAATTACATTTATCTGCATGTTTTGGGAGAGCCGCTTTTACATCCTCATTTGGATGAGCTGCTGACAATTGCTGAAACAGCTGGTTTGAATATCAATATTACTACAAATGGTGGATTGTTAGAACGAAAAAAAGAAATCCTGCTTAAGCATTCCATTCGTCAAATCAACATATCACTGCACGATGCAGAAGAAAATATCATGCCGGAAAAATGGGCTGATTATTTTCAATCGGCACTTAACTTCACTACTGAAGTTGCTCCTAACGCTTATGTTTGTCTGCGATTATGGAACACAACAAATGAATCAAGTGCCGGTTTCAACAAACTCTGCCTTGACAGCATTGCCTCTAAATTCAATCTTCCGACTGAATTTTTAACCGAAAAAACCAATGGAAACGGGCTCAGATTAGGGGAACACATTTTTTTACAACGTTCACCCCGCTTCGAATGGCCGAACGAAAAACACAAAGGAACACAAACGCAAAAAAACTGTTATGCCCTCCGTGATCATATTGCCATTTTAGCTGACGGTCAAGTCGTTCCATGTTGTTTGGATGCAGACGCCAACATGAAACTGGGTAATATCTTTTCCTATGAACTGTTCGACATTCTGCAAACTAGCCGTGCCAAAGGCATAAAAAAAGGGTTCGAACAACGAAAAGTTGTCGAACCTATTTGTGCTACCTGCGGTTTTATGATTGATTAGATTTTCATTCCATCAAGCAATTGTATATAAATTTCTATAGCTTCTCCTATTTCATCCAACAAAATATATTCATCTGCGGTATGCGAGCGTGACGATTGTCCGGGACCCATTTTCATACTTGGAAAGGACATCAACGCCTGATCGGAAAGTGTCGGAGATCCATAAACAGAACGATTCAGTTCCAATCCACGTTTTACTATTGGATGATTTAATGGCGTAGCTGTTGAGCTAAGCCTTGTTGAACGTGGTTGAACATCACAGCTTATAAATCTATGAATTTCCTGAAGAATTTCCTGATTCGAATACATTTCATTACTGCGAACATCTACTACAAATGTACATTTATCAGGAACAACGTTATGTTGTGTTCCCGCGTTTATTTGGGTTACGGTCATTTTTACAGCACCCAATAAATCTGATTTTTTTTCAAACACATGGTTTTGAAACCATTCAATTTGTGGCAAAGCTTTGTAAATCGCATTGTCTCCTTCGTCTCTGGCTGCATGTCCGGCCTTTCCTGTTACAACACAGTCAAGAACCATCAGACCCTTCTCGGCAACTGCCAAATTCATTCCAGTAGGTTCACCTACGATGGCAAAATCAATTTTAGGAAGTTCCTGCAATACGCTTTCAAGACCATTTTTGCCAGAGATTTCTTCTTCAGCCGTTGCAGCAAAAATCAGATTATAGTTTTGTTGTTTTTTTGTAAGATAAAAAAAAGTATGAAGCAAGCTAACCACGCTGGCTCCGGCATCATTACTTCCTAATCCGAATAATTTGCCCCCATCAATAACCGGCGAGAAAGGCTCACGCGTCCAGCCAGAAACTGGTTTTACTGTATCAATATGCGAATTCAACAGTATTGTCGGACGAGCAGGATCAAATCCAGAACTTAACAGCCACACATTATTATCCTTGCGCGAAGCCACATAGCCATTTATCTCGATAAAACGTTCGATAAAATCGGCAGCGGTATTTTCCTCTTTACTATACGATTGTATGGCAATAAGTTGTTGCAATAATGCAATAGCATCGTTTATTTCCTCTTGATAATCCATCTAGTTAATTAATTTATTCTTAAGCAAACAGACTTTTAATAAATCAGTCCAATTATCCACCAGTAATCCTTGTTTACGCATTCCAAATCCATGACCACTGACAGCAAGAATATCAAACTCAGCAACGATTTTTTTGTCATGTAACGCTTTATATAACTGAATACTATTTTGAATAGAAACAACTTTATCATCCGCAGCATGAACAATGAAAGTCAGTGGGGTTTTCATAGTCACCTTCAGCTCATTCGAATATAATGCAACTAATTCATCGGAAGAATTAGTGCCTAATAAATTTTAAGGGAACCACCATGAGTCAGCCCTTTTTTCATAGTAATAACTGGATATCCCAATAAGATAAACGCCGGACGCACAGTTATTGTTTTAAAATGTGTACCAATTGTCGATGCTAAATGTCCACCTGCCGAGAAACCCATGATACCAATTTTATTTTCATTGATATTCCATTCTTTGGCTCGATTATGAATAATTTTCAATGCATTTTGTGCATCAGTCAGTGGAATTGTTGTATGTCCGTTTGCCATAAGGTAATATAATACAAAAGCAGACACTCCCAATTCATTGAAACATTTGGCAATTCCCTGACCTTCTTTGATAACTAAAAACACCCATATAACCACCACCTGAACAAGTCAGTACAGCTGTTTTAGTTGCTTTTCTTTTTGAACAGGATAAAAATACATACGGGAATTTTTAATATTAATCACAAAATCAACTCGTTGCATGATTTCCGGTTCTGCTATTTAGTTACTTTCTTTTGGACGGTTTGGATAAATTTTAATTTCTTGTTGAGCGCTCAAAGAATAGAAAAACAAGAACAAAGTGAAAAATGAAAAAAATTTCTTTTTCATTTTGAAGTAATGATTTATTTTAATAAAATTGTCGTTCCACCTTCAGTATGAATTAAGTCAGCCCGTGTAATAACAACCTTTTTTACACCTGCATTTAAAGCCTCAAACGAATTCTCCAGTTTGGGAATCATACCACCATTGATAATACCATCGGCCACATATTTATCGAAAAGTTCTGGAGTAAGTTTTGAAATTATGCTTTCGTCGTCATTTTCGCTCATTAAAACCCCTTTTTTTTCGAAGCAGTACATAAGCGTTACTTCAAAGTGTTTAGCCAATGCTTTGGCGGCTTCTCCGGCAATAGTATCGGCATTTGTATTCAGCAAGTTTCCAGCTTTATCATGGGTAAGCGGTGCAAGAACCGGAACAACACCTTTGCCAATTAAATCTGACAAAATATCGGCATTTACTTCTTTTACATCGCCCACAAAACCGTAATCTACATCTTTGACAGGACGTTTTTCAGAACGCATGTAATTTAGATCAGCACCAGTCAATCCTAATGCATTTACCCCAATAGCCTGCAAACCAGCTACAATCTGCTTGTTCACCAAACCGCCATACACCATAGTAACCACTTTCAGGGTTTCTTCATCGGTAATACGTCGTCCATTTACCAGTTTGCTTTCGATGCCAAGCTTCGCTGCTATGGCAGTTGCCGAGCGTCCGCCGCCATGTACCAACACTTTATATCCTTCAATTTGAGAGAAATCAGATAATAGTTGTTTTAAACTTGCAGGTTCTTCTACTATTTTCCCGCCAACTTTTACGAGCGTAAGTTTTTCCATTATATATTACCAAAAAGTTCGCAAAGGTTTCGCAGAATAAAGCAGAGAAACCTTTGTGGTTCTCAGCGAATAATTTAGTACCATTTGCGGTTAATTTAAAATTGAATTAACGAATGTATATCTTTTGCACCAGTCAATAGTGGTCGACCGTTTAAGAATGTAAGTTCAATCAGGAAGCTGACATAAAGTGAGCCATGCGAAAATTTGGTCAACAATTCCAAGGCTGCACTGGCACTACCACCTGTTGCAAGTAGGTCATCATGAAGTAAAATGATATCATCTTCTTCAATAGAGTCTTTATGTATCTCCAGTGAATCAGTACCATATTCCAAATCATAATCCACTTTGAATGTTTCAGCAGGAAGTTTTCCCTGTTTACGAAGCAATACAAACCCTGCTCCAAGTTTGTACGCCAAAATACTTCCCAGCACAAAACCACGGCTCTCCACACCTACTACTTTTGTTATTCCTTTGTCCTTATAATATTCATAAAGTTCATCGACAATAAACTTCAATACCTCGGCATCTTTCATGGCCGTAGTGATATCTTTAAATAGAATTCCGGGTTTCGGAAAATCCGGCACATTACGAATGGAAGCGGCAACTTGTTCTAAATTCATTTCTATCTAATATTTTCTAATAAGCGTTTAATAACAACCTGAGCAGAAATTTCGCGGTTTGCGGCTTCCGGAATTACAATAGACTGCGGGCTTTCAATTACTTCATCGGTTACAATCATATTCCGACGAACAGGCAAACAATGCATAAAATGAGCATTATTTGTCACCGCCATTTGACGGCTGCTTACTGTCCAGTCACGATCTGTACTCAGAATTTTTCCATAATTCGGATCCTGATAAGCCGACCAGTTTTTTGCATAAATAAAATCAGCACCTTCGAATGCTTTCATTTGGTCGTATTCAACATGTGCACCACGTACAAATTCGTCGGCCAATTCATATCCTTTTGGATGTGTAATGACAAAATCCACATCAGCCTCGTTCATAAAGTCGGCAAAGGAATTTGGCACTGCTTGTGGCAATGCTTTGGGGTGAGGCGCCCAAGTCAAAACGACTTTAGGACGAGTTGTCTTTTTGTATTCTTCAATTGTAATCAAATCGGCAAAAGCTTGCAACGGATGTCCAGTTGCTGCTTCCATACTGAAAACGGGTTTGCCCGAATATTGAATAAATTGATTGATAATTGTTTCCTGATAGTCGAATGCTTTATCTTCCAAGCCTGCAAAAGCACGAACACCAATCACATCGCAATAGCTTGCCATAACCGGAATAGCTTCCAGAATATGTTCGGGTTTGTCACCATCCATTACCACACCTCGTTCTGTTTCCAGTTTCCATGCACCCGAATTAATATCCAGTACCATAGTGTTCATTCCCAGGTTCATTCCCGCTTTTTGTGTGCTCAAACGCGTACGCAAACTGGAATTAAAAAACACCATCAAAAGTGTTTTATTCTCACCAATATGTTTGTAAGCATATCGGTTTTTCTTGATTTCCAATGCCTCTTTTATTGCATCCTGCAAATTTCCGAGGTCTTTAACGTTAGTATAAGTCTTCATAAGCTTGTATTGTTATTAACCGCAGAGAACGCAAAGACATCGCAAAGTAAATTTTGTCTAATGAAACTGAGCGTAAAAAACTCAGCGCTCTCTGCGGTTTATTATTATAAGTTATTCACTAATCTTTTTAATCCATCCACTAATCTCAAAACATTAAAATTCATCAATAAACCCAGTTTACAATCAGACAGTTTGAGATATGTTATTACTTGAGCAACGTGCACATCGTTTAAAGCTTCAACTGATTTTAGTTCTATTATGACCTTATCTTCTACAAGTAAATCAAGTCGATAGCCAACATCCAGTTTTACTTCTTTATAAATCAAAGGTAATGGTTTTTGTTTCTCTACTTTTAAACCAATTTCTTTTAATTCATACCAAAGGCACTCTAAATATGCGCCTTCGAGCAAACCCGGACCAAGTGATTTATGCACCTGAATTGCACAACCGATTATTTTGTCTGATAATTCATTTTCAGTCATAATTGCTTTTAATTTCTCCGTTTTCCTTTGCGTATTTCTTTGCGTTCTCTGCGGTAAAAAGGCTTATTTCGGTTGCATTACAATTAATGGGATAAGCATTTCTTCCATTGAAATTCCTCCATGTTGAAATGTATTTTTATAATAACTTACGTAATGATTGTAGTTATTCGGGTAAGCGAAAAAGTTCTCGTTAAAAGCAAAAATATATGCTGAACTCACATTCGGGCTAGGCAGTCCAACCTTTGAAGGCTGAGTTATTTCAAAGACCTCTTTCTTGTTGTAGCTCAATGTTTTACCAACTTTGTAGCGAAGATTTACATTTGTATTTCTATCTCCAATAACTTTTATAGCATTTTTAACCTGAATAGTTCCGTGGTCGGTTGTAAAAATTACTTTGTAACCACGTTGAGCAATAGCCTTGAAAAGTTCGTAAGTTGGTGAATGTCTGAACCACGACAAAGTCAGCGAACGATATGCTTCGGCATCATTGGCCAGTTCTCTCATCATTTTCGATTCGGTTCGGGCATGCGAAAGCATATCAATAAAATTCAACACACAAACATTCAACTGATTACCTTCAATACGTGGCAACTGATCAATCAAGCGCTCGCACGAATTGGAATCATTAATTTTATGGTACGAGAATGTATAATTTTTCCGGTAACGTTGAAACATAGTTTGCAACAAATCTTTTTCGTTAATGTTTTTACCTTCCTCGTCTTCCTCTTCCACCCACAAATCCGGAAACATTTGCTGAATTTGCAAAGGTAAAAGACCAGAAAAAATTGAATTCCTGGCATATTGCGTTGCCGTTGGGAGCAAGCTGCAATACAATTCTTCTTCGTTGAACTGGAAAAACTCATTCATCAATTCTCGAATCACTTTCCATTGATCATATCGAAAATTATCTACCAAAACAAAAAATACTTTTTCACCTTTATCAAGCAATGGAAAAACCTTGGTTTTAAATAAATCCTGACTCATCAATGGGCGCTTATTGGGGTATTCAAACCAATCCACATAATTTTTTCGAATGAATTTGGTAAATGTATTATTAGCCTCAGTTTTTTGCATTTGAAGCATTTCATCCATGCCATTATCTGCCTCGGCCAGCTCCAGTTCCCAGTAAACTAACTTTTTATACACCTCCACCCAATCTTCATAAGTCAACGAATCGTTGATTTGCATACCAATTCGGCCAAATTGAGATTGATATGAAGAAGTTGTATGTTCGGTTACGATTTCCTTTTTGTGAATATTTTTCTTTAGTGTCAGCAATATCTGGCTCGGATTCACAGGTTTGGTGAGGTAATCAGCTATTTTACTGCCAATAGCCATATTCATAATATTCTCCTCTTCGCTTTTGGTAATCATTACCATTGGTACGTTCGGGTCAATATCTTTTATCAATGCCAGTGTTTCAAGTCCACTCAAACCAGGCATATTTTCGTCCAGAAAAATAATATCAAACGGTTCTTTCTGGCAAAGTTCTATAGCGTCTTTTCCGTTGGTGGCTGTAACAACTTCATATCCTTTTTCTTCCAGAAACAGAATGTAAGGATGCAACAAATCCATTTCGTCATCAGCCCAAAGTATGCGGTCTTTTCTCATAATTCTTACGTTTAATTTTTGCAGTTTGACATTCCTATCAACTTTACAAACAAATTTATCAGATAACTTATTTTAAATAATGTTCCTGCATAAACTCAAAATAAGTATTCAACGCATTTTGCTGAACCACTGTGTTCAAATTCTTTTTCGAGCCAAGAAGATTACGATAATTGGCTCCTTTTAAGCCTTCGAATAATGGCTTCTCTTTAACCATTCGGAGCAAATACGATTTTGCTACCGAAGCATCAGTTAAACTGCCAATAATGATAATCTGTAATTTATCTACTTTTTCCAGAGTTATTTTCAAATTCATGACACTGTAATTCTTAGCATTATAAGCATCAAAAGCCGCTTTAACTTTTTCAAAATCTACTGTTCCATTCAATACATAAATGGCAATATAATGTGGCTCATTTGCCCTGTAACCAAACAACCCTTTAAACAGTGGCACGTCATCCTGCTTTGGTTGAGCAGTAATAGCTGGTTGAGTTACTGGTTTTGCTATCGTCTCAGGCTTTGAAACAGAGGTTTGTTGAGCTACATTTTCATTCGGCTTTTGAATTGGTTTGTCAGCAGGTTTTTCCATTAGTTTAGTTTCTGCTGGTTTAGTTTCAAAAGCTTTTGTATCGTTTTTTGCAGTTGGCTTTTCTATTTTCAAGTCTTCTTTTTTTGCAACTGTTGAAGCAATCGTCTTTGATACCGGTTCTTTTACCACCATTTCAGTTTTCTTTGTCAGCTTGGTGATTACAGCTGTTGCCATCTTTGCTGCAACCGGAGTAGACTGAAATTTCAGGTAATCATCTAAACTGTACGTATTTTTCAGCAGTCCAAAATTCTCATCCGAAATAATAACTTTCTCAACATGAAAATCAGCAAACATCTTACTAAGTGTTGCATCCGAAGCTATCGAATTAAGATACCACAAAACCTCGTCAAATGATTCAAAATTTGTAACTGACAATGAGTTACGCGAAGTATCCAGTTTATTGATTATCAAATCAAAATCTTTAATCATAAATCGGGAGAAGTTGAACGCAGCTACATTATATTGAAGCTTGTGCATATTTTCCAGACTGGTTGGACTGATTAACAGCAACCTATGCCTTGTTAGTTTATCTGTTGAGAATTTCAACTTAGTTATATCAACAACATCCGCTTTTTTTGTTTCATCACGACGAGCCAACAGCGATCCGCTCGAAGTACCATTTTGGGCTTCCTGACCTTGTTTCATCAACGCCAATATATCTTTTGCCATCGCGCTTACGTCGCTTGCCGGATAATTGGTAACCAAGTCATTCAAAGCCATTCGGAACTTTTCCTGTGTATCCTTTTTACCTATGCTTAAAGCATTTAAAAACAAGAATTTGGGCATAAGCGATGCCAATGGAAAATTCTTTTGGATATATGTCACATTTTTGAATACTGTTTCAAAATCGCTCGCATTGTATGCTTTATAAGTCAATGAATAAACTGAATCCTGTTCGCGAGACATCCGTTCAAGACGCTCATTATAATCCGGTTGTGAAAGAATTTTATTATATTTTGTATTCGGATAATCGGTTATCAATTTGATCCGATAGCGATCGGCTTCATTATGATTTCCCCGTTTAGTTTGAATCATATACAAATAAAAATAAGCATCCGGAACCCGTTCATCTGATCCAAATCTGCGTATAAATTCATTGAAAGTGCTTATTGCCATTGGATAATCTTCAATTTTATCTTTGTAGATTTCTCCCATCGTAAATAATGCGGTTGCTATCTCAGCATTCGATTTAGCCAATTGTGTCGGAGTAACCGGTATTTGTCGTAAGTAGAATTCCTGCTTTTTATTGTCCGTGACTACCGGATTTTTTAATTGCACACCAGTTGTATCACCAGCTGCAGAAGTTACGGTTGTGTTGGTGTTTTCATCTACAAACAACGAAGTTGCTTTATTGGTTCGCCTCCAGTTGTCTTCAAGCTTTCTCTTGCCCCAACGTTTTGTAAACTCAGATTGACCTGAGCGCATAATTTCAGGATTATAGAAATACCACCCACCTTGTGAATTAGCCCCAATAGGATTCATCAAAGCTAAATCATCATCAATACCCACATTTCTATTACGTACTTCATTCTCTTTCAACACTTTGTCTGCAGCCGTCTTTTCTTCGGCAATAAGTTTACCAATAACTTTATCAACCACCTCTATCCTCTTTTTTTCGGACAAAGTAGATAATTTCTGTAAACTATCCTGTAAAATCACAATGTCATTTTGGGCTACCAACTCACTCAGCGTTTCCGCACGTCTTGTTACCCGGGTATAATCATCATGTTCGTTGGTAATAATTTTTGCAGCTTCATCATAACATGGCTGTGCCAACACATATTCACGTTTAATATAGTACAAATCACCTAACGTTATCAACGTGACAGCTTTATCAATCCCTTTTCTGGAACTTGTATCCGCTGAAAGTTTGTAGTTATCAATGGCTTTCAAGGTATCTCCATGCGTTAAATATGTATTTCCGAGTGCATAATACACTTGATCCATATAATTTTTATTATTTATATTTTTCAACATACCTCGAAGTTCCTTGCGAACTTTATAGACATTTTCTGTATTTAATTGAGCACGACTTATACGGGCATTAAAATCCATTTCGTAGGTTGGGTTTAGCTTGATAACTTTTGAATAAGCATCGTAAGCCGCTTTGTCATCGTTTGTTTTATGATAAAGTTGTGCCAGCAAAAATGTGAATCGCTGCTGCATATCTTTATCATTTTCTTTGGATAAAGCCAACTCAAGAAATGGGATTGCTTCTTTGTATTGCCTTTTTTTGAGCAATAAATCAGCATTTACAGAAGCAAAAAGACCGATATCGGAATGTTTTAAATTGTCTTGTTCTAGTTTTGAAAGAACCTGTTCGGCTTCGTAAATCCAGCCCATTTCACCATAAGCCCGCGCAATCCAAAGCTGGCATATGGCAGCAATATCTTTGTCTGTATTATAATGCCGTGCAATATACGAGAATGTCCCGACAGAGCCCAAAAAATCACCTTTATGAAATTCGGCTTTTGCCAACAATAACCAGGCTTCTTTCATAACCGGATTAAACTCCTCCTGATTATAAAAAAGCTTATATTCTGGCGAATTCATCTTTTTATAATTCTTTTCAGGCTTAATTTTTATCGAATGTAATTTGATGGCTTTGCGACATTTCTCGATGGTTCTGTCCATATCCGTTGTGGCAGCTGAAGCGTTGGAATGCCTGCTAATTGGATACATAGGAATAACTCCCGAATAGTCTTCTTTATTGGCCTTCAGTATATTTTTCAATCCTTCGTTATAACTCACATATCCATTATAATACACATTAAAACGCGTATTTGTAGCTTGGTATGCTCTCGTTGCCCAAGTGTTTTTTTTAGCAGAACAACCACTGATTATGATAATCAGCAGAGCAAAAAAGATTCTATATGAGAAATGTTTTTTCAAATGATTTTGAATTGAAAAAATATACATAAAGGCAGCTAATTTTAAGTAAACATGACCATTTTAATGACTATTTTCTATTTTAAAAAAAATAGCATAACAGCCTGAATTAAAAACTTAGAAAACTGCTTTCTATTGTCTTTTAACTCACAAAAATACGCATTTTGTGGCATTATTTAATAACACGACAAGATTAATCATAATGAAACTTCGTGAAAAATAGCTAATAACGTATAACAAGACCGGTAGAGTGTCTAAGATTCAACCGAAATGCCCATTGACTTTCGGACTATATTTTTTAACACAAAAAATCCAAGAATTCCAAACAAGACACTCATAACCCCAAGCCACAAAGTATTATCGGTTCCGATGGTATCAATGTCCTGCACTTTGTATCCGTTGTATTTCAGATAATAGAAAATGATAGCAATCCCATTATTGGTGAAATGAGCGACGATAGGCAGCCAGAGATTTTCACTCCAGAACAGTAAATAACCAAAAAATGCGCCCAACAGCATGCGTGGAAAAAATCCATAAAACTGCATATGTATAGCACTAAAAAGAATGGCAGTTATCCAGATTGCAACTTTAACATTCATTTTCTGTCTAAGAATTCCCTGAACTGCACCACGAAAAAACAGTTCTTCACCTAATGCAGGAATCACTGCAATAAGAAAAACATTGAAAACTAAAGTTGCAAGGGTATGAACATTGAGCAATAGCTCAGTCAATTTTGCCATTTCCTCCTCCGCCGATTTCATCCAAACCTCTATACCTACAAATATTTTTGGCAGAACGAGTTGTTGATTAAGACTGGTTATTAAATTAATTCCCGGAATAATCAATACCATAAATAATATGACCAATGTAATATGAAACCAATTTATTTTTCGGTCGAAATGCAAAAATGCCGTTGGCTTATAGCTACAGAAATATGCAAAAACAAGTGGTGGCAACACAAACATACCAATCGATTGTAACAGTTGCATCAACTTAACAGATTCTATATCATTGGGATGACCACCTGACAGCAGCTTCCAAACAATTAATCCGAGAACCGTCATACAACAAGAAATCCCGACGAGAAGTAAAATCTTAGAAACGATTCCATAATGAGAGAAAATTCCTTTCAGTGTACCCATTTTTAACTTATTTTTACAAAAAAACTCCTGTTATCTTTCGATAACAGAAGTTTCTTTTAGTGTCTAAGAAAAATTCTTAGTTTCTTGGACGTGCTTCTTTAACAACCATAGAGCGACCATCAAATTCAGCACCGTTTAATTCTTCGATTACTTTTGCAGCAGCTGCATCGTCAGCCATTTCTACAAATGCAAATCCTTTTGATTTTCCTGTCTCGCGATCTTTGATGATCTTGCATGATTCTACTTGACCATACTCTTCGATAACCCCTTGAAGGTCATTTTCGCGAACTTTGTAACTTAAGTTTCCTACGTAAATGTTCATAAAAAATTAAAAAAAAGATAAATAATTGTGTTTCAAGAACAGTATAAACAAACGTGGTTAAAACAATTCTGTAATTGAACAGGAAAGTTGGATATAACCATCCGAAAAAAATACACTTTCTTTTCGCCACAAAGAAAAACAAATATTTTTAAATATACAACAAACAATGTAAATATATTTAAATTAATTTAAATTACACTCTTATCCTTAGCTCCTTACGAGACCGTCACCTTTAATTATCCATTTATACGAACATAATTCCGCCAATGCCATAGGACCACGGGCATGTAATTTCTGCGTGCTGATTCCAATTTCGGCTCCCAGCCCAAATTGTGCTCCATCGGTAAAAGCAGTAGAAACATTGGTATATACACATGCAGCATCAATTACTTTATCGAAATAACGGATATGTTGTTCATTTTCAGTTACAATACACTCACTATGTTTCGAACTGTATTTTGAAATATGGTCTACCGCATCTTGAATGGACTCAGCCGTTTTAACCGACATTTTATAATCAAGAAATTCCGTACCATAACTTTCATCGTTGGCTTTTTGCAACAATTCTTTAGGATATTTTCCGTTAAGAAATGTGTATGCTTTAATATCAGCATAAATAATTACATTTTTCTCTGCCAGTTTTTCGCAAAGCGCAGGCAAATCGGCAAGCCGTTTTTCATTTATCACCAAACAATCCAACGCATTACAAACGCTCACCCGACGGGTTTTGGCATTGAAAATAATATCTTTTCCTTTTTCCACATTGCCAAATTCATCAAAATACGTATGACAAATTCCTGCTCCGGTTTCAATAACCGGAATGCGTGAATTGTCGCGCACAAAATCAATCAATCCCTTTCCGCCACGGGGAATAATAACATCAACCACCCCAATGGCATTCATCAGTTCAATAGTTGCTTCGCGACCTGCAGGAAGGAGTGTAACGATATTTTTATCCAATCCAAATTTTTCTAAAACAGATTGAATCAATTTTACAATAGCTAAATTGGAGTTGTACGCATCAGTTCCACCCTTCAAAACACAAGCATTGCCAGATTTTAAACAAAGCGAAAATACATCAAAACTTACATTCGGACGGGCTTCATAGATAATTCCCACCACGCCAAAAGGAACGGAAATTTTTGTAATTTTCATACCATTTGGTCGCTGGGTTTCCATCAACGTTTTCCCCAATGGTGAAGGCAAAGTTGCTACGTTACGTATATCCGACGCAATTCCTTCAATACGCTCATAGCTTAATAAAAGCCTGTCGTACATTGGATTACTTTTCCCCATTGCTGCCAAATCTTTTGCGTTTTCGGCTAGAATTAGGTCGGTTTGCGCAATAGCCTCATTGGCCAATGCATGCAGAACCTGATTAATAGTGTCGTCGCTTACCAAGTTCAGCGAACGTGAAGCCGCTACAGAGGTTTGCTTCCAAGATATCATTTGTGTCATAAAGTTCAAATCTAAAATATTTATTTATTGGATTTCACAATTGCTTTACTCCAGATACAAATAATCGCAATGCACCAATGGTTTCTGGTTCTTTTTGCCAAGCATTTCACGGGCTTTTTCGCTATCGTATTGCACTTTGCCAACACCCAATGAATGCCCGTTTTGGTCAATAATTTTTACAATATCGTCTTTTTCAAAGTCTCCAACAATTTCAGTAGCGCCAATTGGAAGTAAACTTACTGCACTTTCGCCAATTAGTGCTTTGGCAGCATTTTCGTTCACGTGAATTTCGCCTTTCGCAAAACCTTCACTATGGGCAATCCATTTTTTTATGCTCGACACATCACCTGTTGCAGCCACAAATTGTGTAGAAACCACATCCATTTTTTTATCGAGCAATTGAAGTAAAATGCTATCTTTTTTTCCGTTGGCAATAAATACTTCAATTCCCTGATCTGCAATTTTACGGGCAATAGTGGTTTTCGTCATCATTCCACCACGCCCAAAAGTTGATTTGGTACTTTGAATAAAATCAGTCACATCCTGCCCTTTTTCTATTTGCCGGATAACTTTCGATTCCGGATCGGAAGGATTTCCGTTATAAATCCCATCGATATTACTCAGAATAATTAATGCCTCCATATCCATCATAGAAGCAATTAAGCCGGAAAGTTCATCGTTGTCGGTAAACATAAGTTCAGAAACCGAAACTGCATCGTTCTCGTTTACAATTGGAATCACTTTGTTGTCGAGCATCACGCGCATACAGTTTCGTTGATTTAGGTAATGACGGCGACTGCTGAAATTTTCCTTTGTGGTGAGCACTTGTCCTACAATGATGCCATGTTCGCGAAACAATTCATAATAATGATTGATAAGCTTGGCTTGTCCTACGGTCGAAAATAGCTGGCGTTGATCCACTATATCCATTTTTTTATTGATACCCATCACGCTTCGTCCCGAAGCCACCGCTCCGGACGAAACCATTACAATTTCAACGCCTTTTTTGTATAGTTGCGAAATCTGATCCACCAATGCCGACATACGAGTAATATCCAACGTTCCGTCAGCCCGTGTCAACACATTACTTCCTATTTTTACTGCTATTTTCTTATATCGTAATAACATATTGCTTAGCTTCAATTAATTATCAACTTTCAATTATCATTTACTTCTCGTTATACACTACATGCATAAGTGTTGTTCCGACTGCATTGAGAGTGTTTTTATCTACATTATCCATTGTATCATGCGTTGTATGCCAATACGTTCCAAAACCGGTTTTTGAATTCGGGTCATAGTGGATAATATCGATACTTGGAATACCGATAATTTTATTCACATAGATATGATCATCAGTAACAGCTCCACCTTTTTCATCCCTAAAATACTGCGAAAAACCTAAGCTTGTGGCTTGCGACCAAACCTTGTCCACCACACTTTGAGCGTAATATTCCGAAGACTGCTCGCGAAAGAAAGTCGCTCCGGGTGCTCCAACCATATCCAGTAAAATCCCAAACCGAGCTGTATAGCCAGGAACATGAGGATTTTTTGCCCAGTATTGAGTTCCCAGACACCACGAATCTTCAAACTCTCCACCAGGCGCACCATAATCTTCAGCATCTAAAAAAATAATATCCACTCCAATAGTCGGTGCATTTTTGCCCAGCAACCGTGCCATTTCGAGCAACACTCCTATACCGCTTGCACCGTCGTTAGCAGCCATTACCGGTTGATTATGTTTGGTCGGATCAGGATCATTATCTGCCCATGGACGCGAATCCCAATGAGAAAAAAGCAGAACGCGCGTTTGGGCTTTAGGATTAAAAGAGCCAATTATATTGACCGATTTTAAAACATTGCCATCAAATCCTGTCAAATTCGCTTTTTGCTTAATTACTTGTGCACCAAAACTTTTTAATTGAGCCGAAAGATATAATGCACAATCATCATGTGCTTTTGTATTTGGAACGCGAGCTCCAAAATCAACCTGACTTTTTGTATATAGATAGGCAGAATCGGCCGAAAAAGCAGGGACGACTATAGCTTTCGGCTCACTTTTAGCTTGCTGAGTAGTTTTTGTGCAAGCCACTACCAAAGATATTGCAACAAGAATTATGAATATTTTTTTCATATTTAATTAAAAGAAACAACAAAGATACAGATTTTTCAGTAATTGAGAGAAATTGAAGCTTGAAAATTAAGACTCCAATCCAGTTTATATAAAAATTGAAAACATAATTATAGAATTGTATCTGGTATTTTTTCAATTTTGATTTTGAATCAATCAAAATTGAAAAACTATTGATTTTATGCAAAATATTTATGTTTAGAACATATTCTCGTACAAAAAGCTATTCTTTTGACAGTCTGTAATTTAAGTATCTAAAAAACATAATAATAGTAAAAGACTGTCAAAAAAAGTACCATATACATGTTATAAAACATGTTTTTAAATTTGTACTGATGAAATTTTTACCTTTATTTTGCCGCCGTTAACTAAATAAAACAATCTTTTTTATACCTTAAAAAACTAATACCTATTTAAACGCGAGACTTTGAGAAAATCTCGCGTTTTTTTTGTGCCCACCCTAAAGAAATTATTTATACACATTTTAGGAATTTTGTACAATTAAAAGTTGCAATTTCAAGATTAAATGCTATTTTTGCGTGGTTTTTTTCATTAAGATAGATTTTTAATTTATAATTAGAAAGTCTTTCTGCAAAAAAGCAAGAAATACAACTCTTAAAAGTTTTATCAGTCAAAATATATTAATCTAATTATCAGAAAATGAGTTTTAACATTGTTGTTCTTGCTAAGCAAGTACCCGACACACGCAACGTAGGGAAAGATGCAATGAAAGCCGACGGTACTGTTAACCGTGTCGCGCTTCCAGCTATCTACAATCCCGAAGATTTAAATGCGTTGGAACAAGCTCTTCGCTTGAAAAGTAAAATTGAAGGTGCAACAGTGCAAGTCCTGACCATGGGACCTGCCCGAGCTGCCGAAATTATCCGTGAAAGTATGTATCGAGGTGCCGATGGTGGCTATTTGTTGAGTGGACGTGAATTCGCTGGTTCAGATACGCTTGCAACATCTTATGCCCTTGCATGTGCTATCCGCAAAATGGGTAAGGTGGATTTAATTGTTTGCGGTCGTCAGGCTATCGACGGTGATACCGCACAAGTTGGACCACAAGTTGCCGAGAAACTGGGAATGCCACAAATTACCTATGCTGAAGAGATTCTAGATCTTTCCGACAATAAAATTACCGTGAAACGTCGCTTGGAGCGTGGTGTTGAAGTGGTAAGAGGTCCACTTCCAATGGTTATTACCGTGAATAGTTCTGCTCCTGAATGCCGACCACGCCACGCCAAACTCACTATGAAATATAAGCGTGCGACCACTCAATCGGAAAAACAGGAGTCAGGAAATGATTATTCCGATTTCTATGATTCACGTCCTTATCTGAATATCAATGAGTGGGGTGTTAGCGACATTGAGCATGAAATCCAATGGCTTGGACTCAGCGGTTCACCTACCAAGGTTAAACAAATCGAGAATGTAGTATTTACGGCCAAAGAAAGTAAACGTCTGACTGCTTCGGATGTTGAAATCGAAGATCTGATGAAAGAATTAATTGCTAACCACACGATAGGATAATTTACCATGAACAATATATTTGTATATCTTGAAATAGAAGATGGCATTGTAGGCGACGTGAGCCTGGAATTGCTGACTAAAGGTCGTAGTTTGGCCAAACAATTGAATTGTAAATTAGAAGCTGTGGCTGCCGGATACAAACTGGACAGTATCAATGCGCAGGTTTTTCCTTACGGTGTGGATGTTCTTCATTTAGCCGATGACAAACGCATGTCTCCTTATACTTCTTTGCCTCATACTTCATTGTTGGTTAATCTTTTTAAAGAAGAAAAACCACAAATTTGTCTGATGGGAGCAACTTCTATCGGTCGCGATTTAGGACCTCGTGTTTCTTCAGCTTTGTTTAGTGGTTTAACTGCCGACTGTACTTCGCTCGAAATTGGTACATACGAAGATAAAAAAGCGGGCAAAGTGTACGAAAACTTGCTTTATCAGATTCGTCCGGCATTTGGTGGTAATATCGTTGCAACTATCGTAAATCCTGATTGTCGTCCACAAATGGCAACCGTTCGTGAAGGTGTGATGAAAAAAGAAATCAAAGATGCCAAATTTGTTGGTAAAACTCACAAATTAGATGTTGCTAAATATGTTGCTGATACTGATTTTGTGGTAGAAGTAATTGAACGTCACATGGAAAAATCAAAGTTGAACATCAAAGGTTCTCCTATTATTGTTTCAGGTGGTTATGGTGTTGGAAGTGCCGATAACTTTAAATTGTTGCACGAACTGGCTGCGACACTTGGTGGCGAAGTAGGTGCTTCACGTGCTGCCGTTGATGCCGGATTTGCAGAACATGAACGTCAGATTGGACAAACAGGTACAACTGTCCGTCCAAAGCTGTACATTGCCTGCGGTATTTCCGGACAAATTCAACACATTGCCGGTATGCAGGAAAGTGCTATGATTATTGCTATAAACAATGATCCGAAAGCACCAATCAACCAAATTGCCGATTATGTGATTACCGGAACAGTTGAAGACATTCTTCCAAAAATGATTAAATACTATAAGAAAAACAGCAAATAGACCCCTAACCCCTAAAGGGAATATAGGTAATGTTTTAAATTATTTACAACTAATCAAAAGAAATCCTTCTTACTCCCCTTTAGGGGATGGGGGTAAATTATAATATGAATTATTTTAACGACAATCCTGCCATAAAATTTCAGCTTTCGCATCCATTGATGCAGAAAATCGTTGCCCTCAAGGAGCGCAATTTTGTTGAAAAAGATATATATGATTATGCATCACGCGATTTCGAAGATGCAATTGACAATTACGAAAAAGTACTTGAAATTATCGGGGAAATTGCGGGTGATATTATTGCTCCCAATGCCGAAAGTGTTGACCACGACGGTCCGGAAGTAATCAACAGCCGTGTAAAATATGCACGCGGAACTCAAGAAAACCACGATGCATTGACTCAAGCCGGTGTTTATGGTATTACGTTGCCTCGTCAGTATGGAGGTTTGAACTTCCCTATGGTGGCTTACGTAATGTCAGGCGAAATGGTATCACGTGCTGATGCGGGTTTTGCTAATATTTGGGGACTTCAGGACTGTGCCGAAACAATTTCGGAATTTGCCTCTGAAGAAATCAAAGCTGAATTTTTACCTCGCGTAACTCAGGGTGCAACTTGCTCTATGGACTTGACTGAACCCGATGCCGGTTCTGACCTACAGGCTGTTCAGTTAAAAGCAACTTTCAACGAAGCAGACGGCATGTGGTACCTGAACGGTGTAAAACGTTTCATCACTAACGGCGATGCTCAGATTAAACTCGTATTGGCTCGTTCGGAAGAAGGAACTTCTGACGGTCGCGGCTTGTCTTATTTTGTAGCCGACAATAAACATGATCATACCGTGTTGGTTCGTCGCATTGAGAATAAATTAGGTATCAAAGGTTCTCCAACCTGTGAATTAGTATTCAACAATACGCCTGCTAAATTGGTGGGAACACGCCGCTTAGGACTTATCAAATATGTAATGTCATTGATGAATGGTGCCCGTTTGGGTATCGGCGCTCAATCAGTCGGACTTTCGGCAGCTGCCTACAACGAAGCACTAGCTTATGCTCGCGACCGTAAACAATTTGGTAAAGCCATTATTGAATTCCCTGCTGTATTCGAAATGGTTTCAATCATCAAGGCCAAACTGGATGCTTCACGTGCTTTGCTTTACGAAACAACCCGTTTTGTAGATATTTACAAAGCATATGAAGCTATTGAAAGCGGACGAAAACTGGAAGCGGACGAAAAAGCGGACTTTAAAGAATACCTTAAACAGGCAGATGCATTGACGCCAATGCTTAAAATGTTCTCCAGCGAATATGCTAACCAAAATGCGTATGATTCTATTCAGGTACATGGCGGCTCAGGATTCATGAAAGACTACGCCTGCGAACGACATTTCCGTGATGCCCGTATCATGACTATTTATGAAGGAACTTCACAATTACAAGTTGTAGCGGCTATCCGCCACGTGACCACGGGTAATTATCTGAAAATGATTCGTGACTATGATAATCAAACAATCAATCCTGAATTTACATCATTGCGCAAACGCTTACAGATTATGACTAATTTGTACGAACATGCCGTAAATCGTGTAAACGACACAAAGAATCAGGAATATCTTGATTTTCAGGCTCGTCGTTTGGTAGAAATGGCAGGTCATATCATTATGAGCTACTTATTGATTATTGATGCTACACGTGATACTGAAGATCAATTCCGTAAATCAGCCGAAATTTACCTGAACTACGGAGAAGTGGAAGTTCGTCGTCATGCAGCTTTTATTAAAAAATTCGAAGTTGAAGATGTTGATATTTACAAAGTACAATAGAACTTTTATCTAACGAAACAAATCGCTCCAAGAAATCAAATTTCCTGGAGCGATTTTTATTTTATGTTAAACTCTTAATATTTAGGAAATAGTCGTATAAAAAAAGCCTGTCGAAATAAATCAACAGGCTCTTAAAAATGTGACAAAAGTCAATTAGTATATACTAAATTACTTTTACATTTACTGCGTTCAATCCTTTTTTGCCTTCTTGCAAATCGAATTCAACTGTGTCGCCTTCGCGAATTTGATCGATTAAACCAGAAATGTGTACAAAATGTTCTTTTTTTGAACCATCTTCGCTGATAAATCCAAATCCTTTAGATTCATTGAAGAATTTAACTGTTCCTTTACTCATTGTTGATATTTATTATTTTTAATGTCCGGCAAAGATAGTGTTATATTATTATAAATCACTATTTTTTTGAAAAATATATCATAATCTTGTGAATAATTTTCATCTTAATTCTAAATCCGATTAAAATATAGTTAATATTCGCTTGGAAAATTAGTTCATTTTCAATTTTTGACCTGTAATTGCTGCCACTATTTTTTGAGGTGCAAACCGAACTGATTGAGCCATATTTAAATTCACAAACCCTTAAACAACAAACGATTTTTCCGATTTTCTTGGATTCATAGCCAAATCCTGCATTATTTTCAAATAGTCAATTTAAATCTTTTTGGCTTGCAAATCATCAAAAATGGCATTCGAATTCGATTGTTCCGAAAATCTTTAACAATCACATAAATAGAAACACTTTATTAATTCTGTAACTTAGTTTACAACGCTTCCATTTTGTCTTGGTTACGTGCATCCAAAGATGTTTAGTTACTCTTCAACCGGATTTACCGGTGTTTTCAAAATCAGTTGATAAAAAGCTGCATCCAGCCATTTACTGAATTTATAGCCAGTCTCTTTCATTATTCCACTCAAAACAAAACCTTCATTTTCGTGAAGTTTAATGCTCACGGCATTCGATGCATCGATTACACCCACCAACACATGAAAACCCTGTTCTTCTGCCTTCCGAATTATTTCACGTAGCAATACTTTTCCTAATCCTTGACCGCGATTACCCTGACGTACATATACCGAATGTTCCACCGTATATTTATAGGCCGGGCGAACTCGAAACATACCATAAGTGGCAAATCCAAGCAATATACCATTCCCATCAAATGCTCCGATAATCGGAGAATTATGACTGATTTTATCAGCATACCACGCATCCATCGTTTCCATGGTGCGGATTTTATAATCGTACAATGCCGTTGAATTCAAAATCGCATCATTGAAAATGTTGAGTATTTCGGGCAATTGTTTTTCTGTGCAGGGTTTTAATTGAAATTCCATAACGTATGCAATTATATTAAGTGTATAAAATATTTTTCTGCTATTAACTAGCTCAACCCTCCGTTTTATTAAGTATTTTGTGTGCTTTTCTGCGTTTTACAGTTCGTTTCTGATATTCATGGGATAGCACACTGATATTTCCATCAACTTCTAATATAGCCAAATCCACATCTTTTACCGTAGCGACTCCATGTTCGCGCACTGCTTCCATTAATTCATCTGGTGTGATTTTAGCCTTTTTCAGATGTGATTCAATTAATTTTCCCTTATAAATCAACATGGTGGGATCCCCTTCAAGCATTTTATCAAATTTAGGGAAACGGTATTGCAGATATTTGAAAATATAATTAACTACAAATAGGGTTGTTGCAGCCACCAACCCACCCGAAAGCGTAGAGTCAGGTCCCACCATCGCATTTTGTACAGCATTGCTGATTAGCAGAATAAAAACCATATCCACCACAGACAGTTGTGCCAATTCTTTTTTACCAAACAACCGAATGGCTATAACGATAAAAAGATAAATTACCAACGTGCTGAAAATTATTCGCACGTAATTGTTTGAGAGTAGTTCGTTCATAAATGTCATTTTATAATTTGTACATTAGTAGTTACATATCTGTTTATCTGAATATTGCTTTTCGCCGCTGGCTTTCATGATTTAGATTTTGACGTTAAACTTAATAGTAAAAAATTATTCTGATTAACTTTAGCATCAATTTCCCTTTGGTCAAAAATTCAATCCGATCATAGTTCTTCGTGCTTTTCAACATCGTATCTACTAAAAATTTGGCAACAACATCAGGATTCTCTGCCAATATATCATACACTTTTTTGAATTGTTTGGCTTCTTCAACCGAGCGCGCATTGGTAGAATTATTCAGAAAATCAGTACGCACCATACCCGGACTCAGAATACCGATTTGAATGGATGAACCTTCAATTTCTTTCGAAACAGCTTTCGTAAAATAATTCACTGCTCTTTTAGTAGTACCGTACAAGGTCAGTTTATTCATCATTCTACCATCGCTTCCAAAACCCTCCATATTAAAAATTTTGCCGTATCCTTGCTTCATCATTTGATTAGAGGCTGTTTTTGTCCCCAATAGCAAACCATAGATATTGATTTCGATGATGTTTTTTATGTCTTCAACGTCAATATCCACAAATAAACGGTGAGGCTGCGGAATTCCGGCATTATTAATCCAAATGTCAATTTTACCAAACGTACTCATCGCTTTTTCAACCAGCTGAAGGTGTGTTTCGGCCTCATTTACATTTCCAGTTACACCAACTACATCCGGATTTATCTTTTTCAGTTCAACAAGTACCTGTTCCATCTTGTCCGCTGAACGACCATTAATAACCACTTGATGACCCGCATTCAGAAATTCGCAAGCCAACCCAAAACCAATTCCGCGGGTACTTCCCGTAATTACAATAGTTTTCTTTTCCATACAATTGCATTTGTTGAAAATTATGCGATTATTCTTATTTTGAGACAGTATATCTATTAAGCAAAAATACAGAAATTACACCAAATTCACTCTATTATAAAAAAATAAATGAAATTTCATCCAGCACCGTAATGAAAATAACATTTAATTACTAATTTTGGAGTGCTATTATTTACCAAATGAATAAAATGAAAAAACTTGTTGTACTTACAGGAGCCGGAATGAGTGCCGAAAGCGGTATAAGCACATTTCGTGATTCCGGTGGCTTGTGGGAGAAATATAAAATTGACGATGTAGCTACCCCTAATGCCTGGAGAAAAAACCCTGCTCTGGTACTTGACTTTTACAACCAACGCCGTAAACAATTGCTTAGCGTCAAACCTAACGCCGCACACATAGGTCTTGCAGAACTTGAAAAGGACTTTGATGTACAAATTATAACACAAAACGTAGATAATCTCCATGAGCGAGCTGGTAGCACCAGCATTTTACATCTTCACGGCGAATTAATGAAAGTGCGTTCAACCGGACTGCACAAAGAAGTTTTTGATGTTTCTCCTGAACAAATTGAAGTCAATCCCGGAGATAAATGCCCGAAAGGTTATCAACTTCGCCCGCATATTGTTTGGTTTGGTGAAGCAGTACCCGAAATTGAAAATGCGATCCGCATTACAGAACAAGCCGATATTTTTCTGGTTATAGGCACGTCATTGAATGTATATCCAGCCGCAAGTTTAATCAATTACGTAAAACCCGGTGTGCCTATTTATCTAATCGACCCAAATGAAATTCAGCATTTACCGTCAAATGTCACTGTCATCCCCAAAGGAGCAAGTGACGGTATAAAAGAATTAATGAGAATATTAAAAAATATATAATAACAAATCAAAGAATCTAAAATGAACAGAAAATTAATCATTACTAGTACGATAATATTGGGATTATTAGTTATCAGCTGCACTCACAATCAACGTAACAGAAACCCGAATACTACAGCTAAAACTGAGACAGGAAAAGACAGTAGCGCTACTAAACAGAATATGAATACAGATGCACAGATTTATGCAAAACAACAAGTGCCTGTTCTTTGTTATCACCGAATTTCAGATGGCAATAAAGGCGATTATACGGTAAGTCCTGCTACATTTTCCGCTCACATGAAGGTTTTATCCGACAGTGGCTATCACTCTATATCTCCTGCTCAATTATATGATTATCTGGTCTATAACAAGACTTTACCTGAACACCCCGTAATGATAACCTTCGATGATTCGCGAGTGGAACATTACACGATTGCAGCTCCCACACTTGAAAAGCATGGATTCAGAGGTGCTTTCTTTATCATGACCATTACCTACAATAAAAAGAATTACATGACCAAGGATCAAATAACACAGTTAGTAAAAGCCGGACATACCGTTGGGTTGCACAGCTGGGACCATACAATGGTAACTAAATATAAAGAGGCAGCTGACTGGCAAAAACAGGTGGTAGAACCTAAAAGAAAGTTAGAAAGCATAACCGGCAAAGCAGTTGAATTTTGGGCTGACCCAAATGGTGTATATGACCACAAGGGAGCTGTAGAGCTAAGCAAATACTTTAAGCTTTCGTTTTCGCTTGCAACAAAACGCGATTCACTTCAACCCTTACAAGCAGTACGCCGAATCATTGTTCCAGAATGTACACCTGAAGGATTGCTTAAATCTATGCGCCAAAGTTTTGCAAAGAAAAAAATATAAAAAGCAAAGAAAAAACTAAAAATTAAATATAAACTGTAAATTATAAACTATAAACTAAGTATTGATATTTATGAAAAAACAAATCATTCCACTTGTCCTCGCATTATTTTTTAGCCTTATCGGATGTGTACACAAACCAGAATCAGGCACAGAGAAAGAATCAAGAGAGAAGTCTTCTGGACAAAAGCAGGAAAAAACAGTTGTGCCAATAGATACACTAGCCTATCAAAAAAAATTAGTTGCCCTTGCCAATGGTGATACTACAGGTCGATGGCCCAACCACCTGCGTTCCTATCCTTTAGATGGAGCTATTCTACCTTTTAAGAGAATCGTGGCCTATTATGGTAATCTCTATTCTAAAAAAATGGGAGTTCTGGGTGAATATCCACCCAAAGAAATGTGGAAAAAATTAAATGCAGAAGTCAAAGCTTGGGAAAAAGCAGATTCTGCCACTCCGGTGCAACCGGCTATCCATTACATTGCTGTAGTAGCTTCGGGCACGCCTGGAAAAGATGGAAAATACCGTACACGGATGCCTGCACATCAGATCGATTCGGCTTTGGCCATAGCGAAAATGGGAAATGCCATCGTCTTTTTGGACATCCAGGTAGCACAAAGCAATCTGCAACAGGAAGTTCCGTTATTAGAAAAATATTTAAAAATGCCTCATGTACATCTAGGTATTGACCCTGAGTTTTCTATGAAAGATGAACATAAACCCGGAACTAAAATCGGAACTATGGATGCTACTGATATTAATTACTGTTCAGATTATTTAGCTAAACTGGTAAAAGACAACAACCTGACTCCAAAAATTCTTATTGTACACCGTTTTACTCAAGGAATGGTCCGGAATTACAAAAACATAAAGCTACATCCCGAAGTGCAGTTGGTTATGAATATGGATGGTTGGGGTGAACCGGTATTGAAACGAAGTACCTATAAACTTTATATTTATAAAGAACCTGTACAATTTACAGGATTCAAATTATTTTACAAAAATGACCTCAAGAAAGCACCAAATGTAATGTTGACGCCTTCGGAACTAATGAAACTAAAACCACAACCCATTTATATTCAGTATCAATAACTGAAATAATCAGAAATTTTTGGAGAAACAGCGGAAATAATTCAATTTTCCGCTGTTTAGTTTTAGCTTGATTGCTTATAATTTTCAGCTTTTAAATATTTCTTGATATTCTTATTGTCAATTAAAAATCATTCTCTATCTTTGCAGTCCAAAACAAAAAATAAAAGTAAACCTATTAAATAATTAATAATTATGATCGTAGTTCCAGTAAAAGAAGGCGAAAACATTGAGAGAGCATTGAAAAAATTCAAACGTAAATTCGAAAAAACAGGTGTTGTTAAAGAATTACGTCGCCGTCAATGTTTTGACAAACCTTCTATTGTAGGTCGCGAAGAAAAAATGCACGCGATTTACGTTCAAAAAATGCAATTAGGCGAAGAATAGTAAATAAAATTGGTGGGAAGCTTGCTTTCCTCATTTATTTGTGTTATTTTCGTTGCAGATTTGAGCACACGGTTATGATGAATGAATTTCTGCAATATTTACAGTATGAGAAGAATTATTCTTCTCATACTGTTTTATCATATCATACAGACCTAGTTCAGTTTTGCAACTTCCTGCAAACCGAACCTGTTCAACTCGATCCCAAAACCATAAGCCCACAGCAAATCCAGCAATGGGTTCTATCATTAATGTCTGCTGAAATATCAGCCCGAACATTATCGCGTAAAATCTCTACTCTTAACTCATTTTGGCGCTTTTTACTCTCACGCGGATATTCAAAAACGAATCCAACGTTAAAAATTATTCTACCCAAAACAAAGAAACCACTTCCGGCGTTTTTTAAGGAAAGCGAGATGATCAACATACTTGAAAATTCGTTTATTTCCGAGAGTTTTGAAGGAGTCCGAGACCGACTTATTTTAGAAGTATTTTATCTTACCGGGATACGACTTTCAGAATTACTAAACATGGAAAACAAAGATGTAGACACAACAACAGGAAACATCCGGGTAATCGGAAAACGAAACAAGCAACGCATCATTCCAATCGGGCAAAAGCTTTGCGAAGATATAGAACGCTATATCGGATTGCGGAATGAATCCGCAGATAAAATTGAACCATATTTATTTATTCGGAGCAATGGTAAAAAAATGTACCCGAAAATGCTATACAATATAGTTCACAACAAAATGTCAGAAGTAAGCAGCTTACACAAGCGAAGCCCGCATGTCCTTCGTCACACTTTTGCTACCAGCATGCTAAACGGCGGAGCCGACATTAACGCCGTGAAAGAGCTACTCGGACACAGTAGTCTGGCAGCAACGCAAGTGTACACACATACGAGTTTCGAAGAACTACACAATATATATAAACAAGCTCACCCACGAGCTAAATAAAAAAGGAGGCAATTATGAAACTAAGGATTCAATCTATCAATTTTGATGCAACTACTACTTTGGAATCTTATATAAACAAAAAGTTGTTGAAGTTGGAAAAGAATTTTGATGAAATACAGAACGTAGACGTATATTTAAAGGTAGTAAAGCCAGAAGCAGCAACAAACAAAGAAGCAGAAATCAAGGTATCCATACCAAATGTTGATTTTTTTGCATCAAAAACTTGTGATTCTTTTGAAGAGGCTGCAGACCTAACAATCGAAGCCATAGACAAACAAATACGAAAACATAAAGAAAAAAACACGAAAAAATAAAATATTGCAATAAATGTTTTGTAGTCCAAAATATTTCCGTACATTTGCAAGCCGTTTGAATCAGAGTGTTCAAGCGGCTTTTTAAACGCCAAAAACGCTGTATATTAGCATATTGCCTCTTTAGCTCAGTTGGTCAGAGCACGTGATTTGTAATCTCGGGGTCGTTGGTTCGAATCCGGCAAGAGGCTCAAAACGATTCATAATAAAAAAGCATAATATCCTAAAGTGGAGTAATTATGAATTATGAACAGAAATTTTAAATTGGGCATTAGCCTATCGCCTCTTTAGCTCAGTTGGTCAGAGCACGTGATTTGTAATCTCGGGGTCGTTGGTTCGAATCCGGCAAGAGGCTCAAATCGAGTCCTAATAAAAAATGCATAATGTATAATATCCTAAAGTGGAGTAATTATGCATTATGAACAGAAATTTTAAATTGGGTATAGCCTATTGCCTCTTTAGCTCAGTTGGCCAGAGCACGTGATTTGTAATCTCGGGGTCGTTGGTTCGAATCCGACAAGAGGCTCAAAACAATTCAAAATGCACAATTCATAATGCATAATATCCTAAAGTGGAGTAATTATGCATTATGAATTATGAATTGTAAAATAAATTTTGGGCAGTTACCAAAGTGGCCAACTGGGGCTGACTGTAACTCAGCTGTCTTTCGACTTCGGAGGTTCGAATCCTTCACTGCCCACAAAAATCAATTCATAATTAATAATTTACAATTATGCATTATGAATTCTACATTATGAATTATTCTGCGAAAGTAGCTCAGTTGATAGAGCATTAGCCTTCCAAGCTGAGGGTCGCGGGTTTGAGTCCCGTCTTTCGCTCCAAAATGGAAAAATAAATTATCAATAATTTACAAATCCATTTTTGCTGTTGTAGCTCAGTGGTAGAGCACTTCCTTGGTAAGGAAGAGGTCGCGAGTTCAATTCTCATCAACAGCTCAACTTTGTGAGCTTTTATAAAAACATATAAATTAATTATTAAATAATCTTTGAGTTATGGCAAAAGAAAAATTTGACAGGTCAAAACCCCACGTTAACGTTGGTACCATTGGACACGTTGACCACGGTAAAACAACCTTGACCGCTGCAATTACTATGGTACTTGCAAAAAGAGGTCTTTCTGAAATGCGTTCTTTCGATTCTATCGATAATGCACCAGAAGAAAAAGAACGTGGTATTACTATCAACACAGCACACGTAGAATACCAAACAGCTAATCGTCACTATGCACACGTTGACTGTCCGGGTCACGCTGACTACGTTAAGAACATGGTAACTGGTGCTGCTCAAATGGACGGTGCTATCATTGTAGTTGCTGCAACAGATGGTCCAATGCCACAAACACGTGAACATATCCTTCTAGCTCGTCAGGTAAACGTACCTCGTATTGTTGTTTTCATGAACAAATGCGATATGGTTGATGACGAAGAAATGTTGGAATTGGTAGAAATGGAAATGCGTGAATTGCTTTCATTCTACGATTTCGATGGTGACAATACTCCTATTATCCGTGGTTCAGCTCTTGGTGGCTTGAACGGTGTTCCAGAATGGGAAGACAAAATCATGGAATTGATGGATGCTGTTGATACATGGATTGAATTACCAGTACGTGATGTTGATAAACCTTTCTTGATGCCAGTTGAAGACGTATTCTCAATTACTGGTCGTGGTACAGTTGCAACAGGTCGTATCGAAACTGGTAAAATTAAAACTGGTGAAGAGGTTCAAATCATTGGTCTTGGTCAAGGCGCATTAAAATCAGTTGTAACCGGAGTGGAAATGTTCCGTAAAATTCTTGATGATGGACAAGCAGGTGATAACGTAGGTTTATTACTTCGTGGTATTGATAAAGAGAGTATTAAACGTGGTATGGTTATTACACACCCAGGAAAAGTAACACCTCATACTAAATTTAAAGCTGCTGCTTATATCTTGAAAAAAGAAGAAGGTGGTCGTCACACTCCATTCCACAACCGCTACCGTCCACAGTTCTACATCCGTACATTGGACGTAACTGGTGAAATCACTTTACCAGAAGGAACTGAAATGGTAATGCCAGGTGACAACTTGGAATTAACTGTAACCTTGATCTATCCAGTAGCTTGTAACGTAGGTTTACGTTTTGCTATTCGTGAAGGTGGACGTACAGTAGGTTCAGGACAAATCACAGAACTTCTTGACTAATCCAAGACCATTCCCAACCTCCCATTAGGTGAGTAGTAAGTATGAAATGGAAACAAGAAGTTTTTCAAAACAAAAAGCCGTTTTGCGGAAACGCGAAACGGCTTAATATACGGGCGTAGCTCAGTTGGTAGAGCACTGGTCTCCAAAACCAGGTGTCGGGAGTTCGAGTCTCTCTGCCCGTGCAAATTCTATTTACAACATGAAGATAATTAACTATATCAAAGAGTCTTATTCAGAACTTGTTCAGAAAGTGTCTTGGCCAACAGGCAAAGAACTTACTAACAGTGCAGTAGTGGTATTGATTGCTTCCATCATTCTTGCATTATTAGTTTGGCTTATGGATTTAGGTTTTGAAAATATCATGAAATTTATTTACGGACAACTGTCTTAATTTAAACAATGGAGGTCAACAAAGTGTCTGAGTCAACAAGTTTTAAATGGTACGTAATGCGTGCTATTAGTGGAAAAGAGAACAAGGTAAAAGAATATATTGATGCAGAAATCAAAAATTCGGATCTTGGTCAATATGTTGCTCAGGTATTAATCCCCACTGAGAAAGTTTACCAGATTCGTAACGGCAAAAAAATTACAAAAGAACGTAGTTGTATGCCGGGATATATCCTGATAGAAGCTAATTTGATTGGTGAAATTCCCCACCGTCTTCGCAACACTCCCAACGTTATTGGTTTCCTTGGTGAAAAAAATAATGTTCCTACTCCTATTCGTCCATCGGAAGTGAACAGGATTTTAGGTTCAGTGGATGAATTGCAGGAAACAGCAGAAGAAATGATAACTCCTTTCTATGTTGGTGAAAACGTGAAAGTAATCTTCGGACCTTTCAGTGGATTCAGCGGTTTAATTGAGGAAGTGAACACCGAGAAAAAGAAACTCAAACTTATGGTTATGATTTTCGGTCGGAAAACTCCGCTGGAACTCGCTTTTACACAAGTAGAAAAGGAATAGTTGGTTCCTGTTACAAATCAACGAATTCCACTTTAACATCAAAAATTAAAATTATTATGGCTAAAGAGATTGCTGGACTTATTAAATTACAGATTAAAGGAGGGGCTGCAAACCCATCTCCCCCGGTAGGACCTGCATTGGGTTCTAAAGGGATCAATATTATGGAGTTTTGCAAACAATTTAATGCCAGAACCCAAGACAAACCGGGTAAAATTTTACCGGCAGTCATCACCTATTATACTGACAAATCATTCGACTTTGTTGTAAAGACTCCTCCGGTTGCTATTCAGTTGTTAGAAATAACAAAACTAAAAAGTGGATCAGCAGAGCCAAACCGTAAAAAAGTAGCCGAAATTACCTGGGATCAGGTTCAGGCTATTGCAACGGACAAAATGGTTGATTTGAATTGTTTTGAATTAGATGCAGCTATGAAAATGGTTGCTGGTACAGCTAGAAGTATGGGTATTACCGTAAAAGGTACTTTTCCAAATAAAAATAATTAATAAACTTCAATTAAAATGAGTAAACTGACAAAAAATCAAAGGTTAGCTTTAGAAAAAATTGAAGCAGGAAAAACCTATTCTCTCAAAGAAGCAGCTTCATTGGTAAAAGAAATTACTAATTCAAAGTTTGATGCTTCTGTTGATATAGATGTACGCTTAGGTGTTGATCCACGTAAAGCCAACCAGATGGTACGCGGCGTTGTGTCGTTGCCAAACGGAACCGGAAAACAAGTAAAGGTTCTTGCATTGTGTACTCCAGACCAAGAAGCAGCGGCTAAAGAAGCCGGAGCTGACTACGTTGGTCTCGATGAATATATCGAAAAAATCAAAGGTGGCTGGACAAATGTTGATGTTATCATCACTATGCCTGCTATCATGGGTAAATTGGGTGCTTTAGGACGCGTTTTAGGCCCTCGTGGCTTAATGCCAAACCCTAAAAGCGGTACGGTAACTAACGAAGTTGGTAAAGCTGTAAAAGAAGTAAAACAAGGTAAAATCGACTTTAAAGTTGATAAATACGGTATCGTTCACACTTCAGTAGGAAAAGTATCTTTTACTCCTGAAATGTTGGTGGAAAATGCTAAAGAATTTGTTTCTACTTTGATGAAACTGAAACCCACAGCCGCAAAAGGTACTTATGTAAAGAGCATTTATCTTTCAAGCACAATGAGTATGGGTATTAAGATTGAACCCAAATCAATTGAAGAATAAAATTAAAAGTTTATGAAAAAGGAAGATAAAAGCGCTATTATAAAACAACTTGAGACAACTCTTGGAGAATATGCTCACTTCTATTTAACTGATATAGGTGGCTTAAACGCTGCTCAAACCAGTGAATTGAGAAGAGTATGCTACAAAGAAAACGTTAAACTTGTAGTTGTAAAAAATACTTTGCTCCAAAAAGCACTTGATAACTCATCAGTAGATTTCAGCGAACTTTATGGTACGCTTAAAGGAGAAACTTCATTGATGCTTTCGAACACTGCTAATGTGCCAGCGAAGTTAATCAGTGACTTCAGCAAACAAAAAAGCAACAAGCTTAAGAAACCAATTCTTAAAGCTGCATATGTTGAAGAAAGTTTCTACATTGGCGAAAACAACCTAGAAGCTTTAATCCACGTGAAGAGCAAAAACGAACTTATTGCCGATGTTATTGCACTGTTGCAATCGCCAGCTAAGAACGTTGTGTCCGCACTCCAATCAGGAGGTTCTACTATCCACGGTGTGTTGAAAACATTGTCGGAAAGATAATTTCATCGTAAAATAAAAAAAACAAATACATAAAAAATAAGTAAAATGGCAGATTTGAAAGCTTTTGCAGAACAATTGGTTAACTTAACAGTTAAAGAAGTAAATGAGTTAGCTCAAATATTGAAAGATGAATATGGTATTGAACCAGCTGCTGCAGCTGTTGCTGTTGCTGCAGGTCCTGCAGCTGCTGCTGAAGTAGCAGAAGAGAAAACATCTTTTGATGTAGTATTGAAAGCAGCCGGTGCACAAAAATTGGCTATCGTTAAATTGGTAAAAGAACTTACTGGTCTTGGCTTGAAAGAAGCTAAAGATTTAGTTGATGCAGCTCCTTCAGTAATTAAAGAAGGTGTTACAAAAGACGAAGCTGAAGCCTTAAACAAAGCGTTGACTGAAGGCGGAGCTGAAGTTGAACTTAAATAAAAACACCTGAATATCAGGTCTTTGGTTTAGATTCCCGCAATCTGTGGGATTCTAAACCTTTTGTTGTCTATAAAATAATTGAGTTCACCGCACCAAATAACCTCTTTGAAAATGTCGTCATTAACAAAAAATCAAAGAATAAATTTTGCTTCAATCAAGAATCAGTTGGAATATCCTGATTTTTTGGAAGTACAATTAAAATCTTTCCAGGACTTTTTTCAGATGGACACTGCTCCTGAAAAAAGAAAATCAGAAGGTCTGTACAAAGTTTTTTCCGAAAACTTTCCGATTGCTGATACCCGAAATAATTTCATCCTCGAATTTCTCGATTACTACGTAGACCCTCCACGTTATTCGATTGATGAGTGTGTAGAACGTGGCCTAACTTACAGTGTGCCGCTTAAAGCAAAACTAAAATTATATTGTACCGATCCAGATCACGAAGATTTTGATACGGTTATTCAGGATGTTTATTTGGGACCAATCCCATATATGACAGCCAAAGGAACATTCGTAATAAACGGTGCCGAACGCGTTATTGTGTCTCAGCTTCACCGTTCACCGGGTGTATTCTTCGGTCAGAGTATACATGCCAACGGAACCAAGTTGTATTCAGCACGTATTATTCCATTCCGCGGATCGTGGATTGAATTTGCAACTGACATCAACAACGTGATGTATGCATACATTGACCGTAAGAAAAAACTTCCGGTAACTACTTTGCTTCGTGCTATTGGTTTCGAAAGCGATAAAGATATATTAGAAATTTTCAACCTTGCCGAAGAAGTAAAAGTAAGCAAGACCAGTTTGAAAAAAGCAGTCGGACAAAAACTTGCTGCCCGTGTATTAAAAACCTGGGTTGAAGATTTTGTGGACGAAGATACCGGTGAGGTTGTAACCATTGAGCGTAACGAAGTAATTATCGACCGTGAGACTATTTTAGAAAATAGCCATGTAGACGAAATTATTGAAGCAGGAACGCCAACAATTTTACTTCATAGGGCAGATGCCAATCAAAATGACTATGCCATTATTTACAACACACTCCAAAAAGACCCGAGTAACTCGGAAAAAGAAGCTGTGCTGTATATTTACCGTCAATTACGTAACGCTGTACCTGCTGATGATTCAACAGCTCGGGAAGTAATCAACAACTTATTCTTCTCTGAAAAACGTTACGATTTAGGTGACGTGGGTCGTTTCCGTATTAACCGGAAATTGAATCTGACAACCAGCATGGATACAAAAGTGCTGACCAAAGAAGATATTATTGAGATTATCAAATACCTGATTGAGTTGATTAACTCAAAAGCAGATGTGGATGATATTGACCACTTGAGCAACCGTCGGGTACGCACAGTAGGTGAACAATTATATAATCAATTCGGTGTTGGACTTTCACGTATGGCTCGTACCATTCGGGAACGTATGAATGTTCGTGATAACGAAGTGTTTACGCCAATCGATTTGATTAATGCTAAAAGTATTTCGTCCGTTATCAACTCATTTTTTGGAACGAATGCATTATCGCAGTTTATGGATCAACAAAATCCATTGGCTGAGATCACGCACAAACGCCGTATGTCTGCTCTCGGGCCTGGCGGTTTGTCACGTGAACGTGCAGGTTTCGAGGTTCGTGATGTACACTATACTCACTACGGACGTCTTTGTCCGATTGAAACTCCTGAAGGACCAAATATTGGTTTGATTTCTTCGTTGTGTATCTATGCTAAAATTAACGAATTAGGATTTATTGAAACTCCTTACCGTAAAGTTACCAATTCTGTTGTTGATACTACCGAAGCAGGAATTGAATATTTCACTGCCGAAGAAGAAGAAAGTCTGGTTATAGCTCAAGGAAATGCACCACTTAACGACAAGGGCGGATTTATCCGTACCAAAGTAAAATCGCGCTTGGGTGCTGATTTCCCTGTAGTTCCACCAACTGAAGTAAACTTGATGGATGTTTCTCCATCGCAGATAGCTTCCATCGCTGCTGCATTGATTCCATTTTTGGAACATGATGATGCAAACCGTGCGTTAATGGGATCAAACATGATGCGTCAGGCCGTACCATTATTGCGTTGCGAAGCTCCGATTGTAGGAACGGGTATCGAGGCACAGTTAATTCAGGATTCACGTACGCAGGTTACTGCTGAAGGCGAAGGAGTTGTTGAATTTGTTGATGCAACTTGTATTAATATCCGTTACGCCCGTACCGAAGAAGAAGAATTTGTAAGCTTCGAATCGGCTGTAAAAGAATATAAATTACCAAAATTCCAAAAAACCAACCAAAACACGACTATTGACTTACGTCCTATCGTGAAAAAGGGTGATAAAGTTCATAACGGTCAGATTATGACCGAAGGTTATGCAACTCAAAACGGTGAACTTGCAATTGGAAAAAACCTGAAGGTGGCGTTCATGCCATGGAAAGGATATAACTTCGAGGATGCTATTGTAATAAACGAACGTGTAGTTCGTGAAGATGTCTTCACTTCCATTCATGTGGTTGAACAATTGCTTGACGTTCGCGAAACCAAACGTGGTATTGAAGAATTTACTTCGGATATTCCTAACGTAAGTGAAGAAGCCACTAAAGATTTGGACGAAAATGGTATTATCCGTATCGGTGCACGCATCGAACCGGGCGATATTATTATCGGTAAAATTACTCCGAAAGGTGAATCGGATCCTTCACCGGAAGAAAAACTGCTTCGCGCCATCTTTGGTGATAAAGCAGGTGATGTAAAAGATGCTTCATTGAAAGCAACTCCATCTTTATCGGGTGTGGTTATCGGCAAACGTTTATTCTCGAAAGCACAAAAGAACCGGAAATCGAAACTGGCTGACAAAGCAGTTCTTCCTCGTTTGGATGAAGAGTTTGAAAATCAGGCAGCTATTTTACGTAATACTCTGGTTGAGAAACTAATCGTATTACTTGGCGACAAAACATCGGCAGGTGTAAAAGATTTCTTAGGATCAGATATTATCTCGCGTAACAGTAAGTTTACTATTGAACGTTTGCGTGAAATTGATTATACTGCCATTCAGTTAAGCAAATGGACAACTGATTCGCATAAAAACGATTTGGTTAAGAGACTTATAATGAATTATCTGAGAAAACACAAAGAATTGGACGCTCAGATTAAACGTCAGAAATTCAATATTACAATTGGTGATGAGTTACCAAACGGAATTGTGCAAATAGCCAAAGTATATATTGCCAAAAAACGTAAAATTCGAGTTGGTGATAAAATGGCGGGGCGTCACGGTAACAAAGGTATCGTATCGCGTATCGTTCGTCAGGAAGATATGCCGTTCCTTGAAGATGGGACTCCGGTAGATATAGTATTAAATCCACTTGGTGTACCTTCGCGTATGAACCTAGGACAGATTTTCGAAACTGTACTTGGTTGGGCTGGAAAAGAATTGGGCGTTCGCTTTGCAACTCCTATTTTTGACGGTGCCAATATCGATGATTTGAATACCTGGACAGACAAAGCCGGTGTACCAAATTACGGTAAAACATATTTGTATGATGGTGGAACCGGTGAACGTTTTGACCAGACTGCTACAGTAGGTGTAATTTACATGTTGAAACTGGGTCACATGGTTGAAGATAAAATGCACGCGCGTTCTATCGGACCATACTCACTTATTACTCAACAGCCTCTTGGTGGTAAAGCACAATTCGGGGGTCAACGTTTCGGAGAAATGGAGGTTTGGGCACTTGAAGCATTTGGTGCTGCTCATATTTTGCAAGAAATTTTGACTGTGAAATCGGATGACGTTATGGGACGTGCCCGCACGTACGAAGCGATTGTAAAAGGTGATCCAATGCCTGCACCGGGAATACCGGAATCGCTCAACGTATTGTTGCACGAACTTCGCGGATTAGGTCTGAGTATTAATTTAGAATAGAAAACCCTAAAGTCCCCTTAAGGGACTTTAGAAAGTTTCTAGTTTTCTAAAACACAGCCAATAGTGAATTTCACAATACATAATTCTCAATTATGAATTATGAATTATTAATTGTTAAATAAATAAAAGTTATGGCTTTTAAACATGATAATAAGGTAAAAAGTAGTTTTAATAAAATCTCGATAGGTCTTGCATCGCCCGAAGAAATATTGAAATTATCAAGTGGTGAGGTTTTGAAACCGGAAACCATTAATTATCGTACCTACAAACCCGAACGTGATGGTCTGTTCTGCGAGCGCATTTTTGGTCCTACCAAGGATTTTGAATGTCATTGCGGTAAATACAAACGTATCCGTTACAAAGGCATTGTCTGCGACCGTTGCGGCGTGGAAGTGACCGAGAAAAAAGTTCGTCGTGAACGCATGGGACACATTCAATTGGTGGTTCCGGTAGCTCACATTTGGTATTTCCGCTCGTTACCGAATAAAATCGGTTACCTGCTTGGTATGCCCACTAAAAAACTGGATTCAATTATTTATTACGAAAAATATGTTATCATTCAGGCCGGTATTATCGAAAACGGAGAAAACATTGCTTTAGGTGAATTACTTTCAGAAGATGAGTATTTAGATATTCTGGAAGCACTTCCAAAAGAAAATCAATTGCTGGACGACACAGACCCAAACAAGTTTATTGCTAAAATGGGTGCTGATGCTATTCATGATATGTTGAGTCGGTTGGATTTGGATGTTTTGTCATACGACTTACGTCACAAAGCCAATACCGATACTTCTCAACAACGTAAAAACGAAGCATTAAAACGTCTGCAAATCGTAGAATCGTTCCGTGCTTCCCGCTTGCGTAACAAACCCGAATGGATGATTATCAAAATCGTTCCAGTTATTCCGCCTGAATTACGTCCGTTGGTTCCGTTGGATGGTGGTCGTTTTGCTACTTCCGATTTGAACGATTTGTATCGCCGCGTTATTATCCGTAACAACCGTCTGAAACGTTTAATTGAAATCAAAGCACCCGAAGTGATTTTACGTAACGAAAAACGTATGCTTCAGGAATCTGTGGATTCATTGTTCGACAATTCACGTAAATCGAGTGCCGTTAAAACAGACGCAAACCGTCCTTTAAAATCGCTTTCGGATTCGTTGAAAGGAAAACAAGGTCGTTTTCGCCAGAACTTACTTGGTAAACGTGTTGATTACTCAGCACGATCGGTAATTGTGGTTGGACCGGAATTAAAAATGCACGAATGCGGTATCCCAAAAGATATGGCTGCCGAATTATACAAACCGTTCGTTATCCGCAAATTAATTGAACGTGGAATCGTAAAAACGGTAAAGTCTGCTAAAAAAATTGTCGATCGCAAAGACCCTGTAATCTGGGACATTTTAGAGTACGTAATGAAAGGTCATCCCGTATTATTAAACCGTGCCCCTACTTTGCACAGACTTGGTATTCAGGCTTTCCAGCCTAAAATGATTGAAGGAAAAGCTATTCAGCTTCACCCACTATCGTGTACGGCTTTCAATGCCGACTTTGACGGTGACCAGATGGCTGTTCACTTACCTCTTGGAAATGAAGCAATTCTGGAAGCCCAAATGTTGATGTTAGCTTCGCATAATATCTTAAACCCTGCCAATGGTGCTCCTATTACCGTACCTTCGCAGGACATGGTTCTTGGTTTGTATTATATTACAAAACCACGTACCGGAGCATTAGGCGAAGGTCTTATTTTCTATTCACCGGAAGAAGCAGAAATTGCTTATAACGAAAAGAAAGTGGCTCTTCACTCATGGATTAAGGTGAAAACCAAAGACTTAAACGAAAATCGAGAAATCGTTGATAAACTGATAGAAACAACAGTTGGTCGTATATTATTCAATAAATGTGTGCCATCACAGGTAGGTTATATTAACGAATTGCTTTCTAAAAAATCGTTGCGCGACATTATCGGTAACGTGATTGATATTTGTGGAGTTGCGCGTACTGCTGCTTTCCTTGATGATATTAAAGATTTAGGTTACAGTATGGCTTTCAAAGGTGGTTTATCGTTCAATTTGAATGACGTAATTATTCCACCTGAAAAAGACGAACTTGTAAAAGAAGGTAATGCTGAAGTGGAAGAAATTCTGAATAACTATAACATGGGATTCATTACTTTCAATGAACGTTACAATCAGATTATTGATACATGGACACACGTTAACTCTAAACTGTCGAACATTTTGATGAAACAACTTTCGAGCGACAATCAGGGATTCAACTCTGTTTACATGATGTTGGATTCAGGTGCCCGTGGTTCTAAAGAGCAAATTCGTCAGTTATCCGGTATGCGTGGTTTGATGGCAAAACCTCAAAAATCAGGTGCCGAAGGTGGACAAATTATTGAAAATCCTATTTTGTCTAACTTTAAAGAAGGACTTTCGGTATTGGAATACTTTATTTCAACCCACGGTGCTCGTAAAGGATTGGCAGATACTGCTCTGAAAACAGCTGATGCTGGTTATTTAACCCGTCGTTTGGTTGACGTTTCGCATGATGTAATTATCAATGAAGACGATTGCGGCACATTACGTGGTTTGATTGCAACTGAAATGAAGAATAACGAAGAAGTAATTTCATCGCTATACGAACGTATTCTTGGTCGTGTTTCGGTACATGATATTTATCATCCGTTATCAGGTGAATTATTGGTTGCTTCGGGCGAACAAATCACTGAAATTCATGCACGTAAAATTCAGGATTCTCCAATTGAGCGCGTTGAAATACGTTCGGTGTTGACCTGCGAATCGAAAAAAGGGGTTTGTGCAAAATGTTATGGTCGTAATCTGGCAACCGGTAAAATGGTACACATGGGTGAAGCTGTGGGAGTTATTGCTGCTCAATCAATTGGTGAACCGGGTACACAGTTGACACTACGTACATTCCACGTCGGTGGTATCGCTTCGAATATAGCAGCTGAATCTAAAATTGTGTTGCGTTACGACGGTCGTATTGAATTTGACGAACTTCGTACGGTTGATGCAATTGATGCTGATAAAACAACACACCAAGTAGTAGTAAGCCGTTTGGCCGAAATGCGTGTGATTGACAAAAATACCGGCATTGCACTTACCACTCAAAATGTACCTTACGGTTCAAAATTATATGTAAAAGATGGTGATCTTGGCACAAAAGGCCAGTTAGTCTGTGATTGGGATCCATTTAATGCCGTAATTATTTCGGAAACAGATGGTAAAATTGAATTTGAAGACGTGGTTGAAAACCAGACCTTCAAAACTGAAACTGACGAAGCAACCGGTTTGCGTGAAAAAATTATTATTGAATCGAAAGATAAAAATAAGGTTCCAAGTGCACATATTGTGTCAAAAGATGGTTCTATTCTTCGTACGTACAACTTACCGGTGGGTGCCCACTTGGTGTTGGATAATGGAGATAAGATTAAAACCGGTCAGATGCTGGTAAAAATACCGCGTGCAGTTGGTAAAGCGGGTGATATTACCGGTGGTCTTCCACGTGTAACTGAATTATTCGAAGCACGTAACCCATCGAATCCGGCTGTAGTAGCTGAAATCGATGGTGAAGTAACTTTCGGAAAAATCAAACGTGGTAACCGTGAATTGTCTGTAACTTCGAAAACAGGTGAAATCAAAAAATACATGATTCCGCTATCAAAACAAATTCTGGTTCAAGAAAATGACTTCGTACGTGCAGGGACACCACTTTCGGATGGTGCAACAACTCCCTCGGACATTCTGTTAATTAAAGGACCTACTGCCGTTCAAGATTATATCGTTAACGAAGTTCAGGATGTTTACCGTCTGCAAGGTGTGAAAATCAATGACAAACACTTCGAAGTAATAGTTCGCCAGATGATGCGTAAAGTAGAAATCCTCGAACAGGGTGATACCCGTTTTCTTGAAAAACAAATCATTGACAAACATGAATTCATGGAAGAAAATGACCGTATATGGGGTAAAAAAATAATTCTGGAAGCCGGTGACTCAGTAAATCTGAAACCCGGACAAATTATTACTCCACGTAAACTTCGTGACGAAAACAGTATGCTTAAACGTCGCGACTTACGGTTAATTGAAACCCGCGACGCTATTGCTGCTACTTCAAACCAGATTCTTCAAGGAATTACCCGTGCAGCTCTTCAAACCAACAGCTTCATGTCTGCTGCTTCGTTTCAGGAAACCACTAAGGTACTGAACGATGCTGCAATCAACGGAAAAGTAGACCGATTGGAAGGTATGAAAGAGAATGTTATTTGCGGTCACCTGATTCCTGCCGGAACCGGTCAACGCGACTTTGACAAAATTGTGGTTTACTCGCGTGACGAGTACGACAAAAAAGTGGATGCCCGTCGTAATGTATTGGATATGGAAGAACGTGAAACAGAAGAATAAAATTCTTTTACTTTAAAAATAAGAAACCGGATTGCCTGCAAAAAGGAATTCGGTTTTTTATATATAATGCTAATCAGGAGTTGTAAATGAGTATATTTTGCTTATAACATGCTATTTCCCGTAGGGAATATATGTCAATAGAAATTTAAAATATCCAAAATCAATTCCCCATAGGGGATAAAC
>Ga0118677_10001435_pt1 | contig 50578 bp, 43 predicted proteins | sample AliMusrvi5mmetaG_FD_86154 | JGI IMG/M metagenome (GOLD analysis project Ga0118677, IMG submission 86154) | reverse complement strand
AGTTATAGATCAATCATAGTACAGATATAGAAAGGGAATACCCTCTCCTTCCCTTCCCGATCCCCACCCAAACTTATCCCGGATTAAAGCCACTTTTCTCAAGTAAGTCACTAAAACGTTTGACCTTTATAAATATTAATATTCTGACGGGGCATAGTGGGATGTGATTCTTAGACCTATTAAAAGGCGATTCCCCGGAGAAATAACAATTACGTAGCATTCAAGACTTTAAAATAAGTACTTTTGCGGCTCGTTTATAAAAAGCCGGATTATGTCTGGCAAAAGGGAATTTAGAAAATAGATATTTATGAAGCGTATTAATGAATACAAGAAGTTGTTCAATGTTGAACAAGATACTGATTTAAAACAACTAAAAACAACTTATCGGAATCTGGTTAAAGAATGGCATCCTGATAAGTTTCAGGAAGGTAATGCCTTGAGTGCCGAGGCAGAACTTAAAAGCCGTCAAATCATTGATGCTTATCATTTTCTGGTAAGTATTGCATCTGAAACAATTGCTGCAAATTTAGAAGAATACAACAACACGACCTCCGAGTCGAATATTGCTGATTTCAAACATAAAGGACTTTTACTTGAAGTCACATTTTTAGATGGAACAACCTATGAATACTTCGGTGTTCCAAAAAATGTATACATAAAACTGGTTAATTCAGATAAACAATTACGATTCGCCAAAAGAAATATCTTTAATTCTTATCTATATAGAAAATCAAAACGAAGTCTTGAGGTAGCATAATTCTCTTCCATTTTGAATATGGATTATTTAATTTTAACCTTTATCAACTTAATCGCTCCTATAATCACCAATGCTGGCAGGAGGGTTTTAAAATTGTGTTTTTACTTTTGTTTTAAGTCCATGCTATTCAAATAATCCAACGGACTTAAATACTTAAACTCATATTTCAATAAACGTTGTAATTTGCTGCTGTCGACAATTTTATATGCTTCATCCTGTTCAGAAATGAGCGGTATGGGCAATCCTGAAATTTGAGCTGCTTTGAAGTAAAAATCCTTTTTCAATGGATGTACCGGACAACAGGCATTCAACGTTTCACCCCAAAGATTCTTTGCCAGAATGGCTGAAATGATCCCGATACAATCGTCTTGGTGAATCAGATTAACCGGAGTGTTTGCAACGATTCTGTCTGATCTCTGCAGAAAACGTGCAGGATTGCGATCGGCACCAATTAACCCACCGAAGCGTATTATCGTAGTTTGGAAATCAGTCTGATTCCTTAATAGTTTTTCGGCCTGAACCAATGCTTTTCCGCTTGCCTTGTCCGGATAAAGAACATCAGTTTCATGCGCTGTGCGCATATTATCAGGATAAACTGAAGTTGAAGAAATAAAAATTACTTTTCGTATTTCTGACTTCAGAATAATTGGAATCAGTTGTGCAATCTGGGCAGGAAATATTCTTTCTATTCCATCAATCCTCCTTGGCGGGATAGAGATTATAAGCACATCAGTTTCAAAGAAGGATGGATCATCACCCTTTACCTCCGACTCGGTTAGTACAATCTGGTAAGGTATAATTCCATTGGTTCGCAGTTTATTGAATTTTTCGGTTGACGTAACTGATCCTTTTACTGAAAACCTTTGACTTAGTAAATGTTTCCCAAGTGATACTCCCAGCCAGCCGCAACCTAAAATTGAAACTATTCCTTCCTTCATGCACAGATCCTTTATTTATTTTCTTCCATATAACGAGCTATGGAATATTGTACAAACGATAATTCTTCAGGTTCAGGTGAAAGATACACTTTATTGGTGAAAACCCGCCATGCGGCTCTTGCAGTTGAATTTCCGTTAGCCAGTATCGGTGATAAAGGGTTAGGGAAATTGCCCGATGCTTTAAAATTATCAATACCGGATGGACTGAAGAAAAGGTATGCATCGAATATTCCGCTCACAAACTTTTCAATGGGCGTATTCTTATATACTTCAAATTCGGAATACGGCAATCCTGAGTCTGCAAAAGCAGAACTGATTTCGTTGTGCAATTTATCGCCGTGTAAAAACAAGACATACTCACCTTGATTCTGACTAATCACTTTCTGAGTAAGTTCCCTTGAATTTGAAAAGGATGAAATAACAATTTTCAAATCAAGCATCTGGAAGATTTCAGCCTGCATGTCCGACCAGCAATACAATTGGTCGCCTGCATTTAAGCCAAGTTGATCTGCAAAACGAACCAGCCAGTGTGCTGCATAGGTGCTGGTTACTACCCATTGTTTGCTCTGTTTGGCAATTGTTTTGAAAAAAGATCGGTTAGGTTTCTTATACTCCGTTCTTAAAAATGGTTGCTCAATATAATGAATTTGTTTTTTTTGCAACCACTGCCTGGTCTTCTTTGACAATTCATCGCCGATAAAAAATACTGGAGTCTTCATGATATTGTATTTTAGATATTAATGTCTGAAATCAATTCCTTTTAATGTTTCCTTCACATACTGCTTACGGATTACAAAATCTCCGAACTTCTCCCCGTTGCTGCGATTCTTTGCATAATCGTCAATAATGGGAGTTAATTCATTCAGGATTTCATCTTCGGTGAGTGTTTCTTTGTATAGTGTATTAAGTCGTGATCCAATGAAATTTCCTCCCAAATAGAGGTTGTAATGACCCTCAGATTTGCCTACAAAACCAATCTCTGCCAGGTATGGCCTTCCACAGCCATTGGGACAACCAGTCATACGTATAACTATTTCTTCTTTAAACAGATTGTACTGTTCGAGTATGGTTTCAATTTTGGTTATCAGCGAGGGTAAGTAGCGTTCAGCTTCAGCAAAAGCTAATCCACAGGTATTAAGCGCAACACAGGCAATCGAATTCTGTCTGAGTCCTGAAATCTCACCAGGTAATATACCATGGTGTTTCAGGATGATGCTCACTTTCTTCTTTTCCTCTGAAGTTACATTAGCAATAATCAGATTCTGGTTTCCTGTCAGAATGAATTTTCCTTCAATATTCTGTGCAATTTCACGCATAGCTGTTTTGAAGTTGAAATCATCTTTATCGGCTACACGACCCCCTTCAACGAAAAGGGTCAGACTCCATTTTGAATCAGTGCCTTTTTTCCAACCCAAACGATCACCATTGCGGGTGAATGCATAGGGTCTTGCCTCCTGAAGTTCAAACCCAAGTCGCTTGTATAATTCGCTTTTAAACCATTCGATTCCATGATCATCGATGGTATATTTCATTCTCGAACGTTTCCTGTTCTGGCGGTTCCCATGATCCCGCTGAATTAATACTATTTTTTCAGCGATATCCAGAACCTGTTCAGGTAAACAAAAACCGATTACTTCTGCCAGCCGTGGATATGCTTCAGGCATTCCAAAGGTAGAACCCATTCCTCCTCCCACGGCTACATTGTAACCAACAATGCTATTATTCTCTACGATAGCAATAAATCCAAGATCCTGAGAGAAAACGTCCGAATCATTATAAGGAGGAATAACTATTGTAATTTTGAATTTGCGTGGAAGATAACGGTCACCATACAGAGGTTCAACATCTTTCTTACTATCGGCAATCAGTTTTTTATCGAGCCATATTTCATGATACGCAGTGGTTGAAGGCAGCAAATGTTCGCTGACCTGACGGGCCAATTCGTATACTTTAGCGTGCAATTCTGACTCTGCCGGATTTGGGTGACACATTACGTTACGATTCACATCGCCACACGCAGCAATGGTATCCATCAGTCCTGAATTGATTCCCTGAATGGTCTTTTTTAAGTTCGACTTGATGACACCATGAAGTTGGAAGGCTTGCCTGGTTGTCAGTTTAAGCGTATGGTTGGCATATTGATCCGACAATTCATCCATCTGAAGCCATTGTTTGGGTGTCACTACCCCACCAGGAATTCGTACACGAATCAGAAAAGAGTAGGCAGGTTCAAGCTTTTGCCTTTTGCGTTCCTTTTCCAGATCACGGTCAAATTGCTGATACAAGCCATGAAATTTGGATATTTGGGTATCCGCATAAGCAATAGATCCTGTTACAGGATCTGCCAGACTTTCAAGCAATGTACCTCTTAGGTAATTGCTTTCATATTTTATTCTTTCCAGTTCCGAAAGTTCTTTCCAATTGATAATGTCGTTCATTTTTTATCCGTTTATATACGTATGAACAAGTAAGTATATATACTTACAAATAAACGTTATTTTAATCACTATGTTCATACTAATTCAGTAATATTTACATTATTTTTTCATTTGTCATCAGATAAGCTTTTATCAATAGGTAACCATCTATCAATAAACATCGGATTGAAATCGTTTTTCTTTCTTTAGCGTTTTCATATAATCCAGTGCTTTTTCTGAACTCATTCCACCTTCTGTTTCAAATATTTGCAGCAGGGTTTTCTGTACATCTCTCGCCATCTGTTTCATATCACCGCACAGATAAATGTTTGCCCCATTGTTTAGCCACTTAAATACCTCTTTTTGATTTTCAATCAAACGATGCTGCACATAAAACTTTTCTTCCTGATCACGCGAGAATGCAACATCGATCCTTTCAAGATAGCCATCTTTTAATAGCTTCTGCCATTCAAGCTGATATAGAAAATCAGAATGAAACCTTCGATCTCCAAAAAACAACCAGGTATTCCCTTTCTGGTTGTTAGCTTCCCGCTGTTGAAGGAACGCACGGTATGGTGCAACTCCCGTACCAGCACCTATCAGGATAACCGGAGTATTCTCATCTTCCGGAAGTTTAAAGGCCGGATTCTTTTCAATGAATACCGGAACCTGTGAATCCAATTCAATACGGTCGGCAAGATAGCCTGAACAAGCTCCTGCACGTTTTCTTCCATTGTGTGTAAAGCGAACGGTTGCAACAGTAATGTGAACCTCATTACCCACAGCTGCCTGGCTTGATGATATTGAATAAAGCCTAGCAGGAAAACTCCTCAATACATCAGCCAATTCCTGTGCGGTAAATACAGCTGGAAAATCTTCCAATAGATCGAGCAGATCATGTCCATATAAATATTTATCAAGCTTTTGTTCATTTTCGACAATCACCTTAAGTTTCCCATTGAGTGTTTTATCCAGATACTTTTGAATAACCTCACGATTGATCACTGTGATTTCCAAATGATCAGTCAAGGCATTTCTGATTGAGAAAACACCTTCTTTCAGATTTACTGACTCTGTTCCATCAAAACTTAAATGGATTAAAACAGCTTCAACCAAATGTGGCGGATTATTTGCCAGTATACCTACAGAATCGCCAGGTTCATAGGTGATTCCTGAACCATCCAGCGATAATTCAAGATGATAAACTTCCTTATCCGAATCACGACCTGTAATCTTCACCTTATCGAGTACAGTTGCCAGAAATGGGTTTCTCCTTGAATAAGCTCTTGTTCCAAATGAATTGACCGACGCAATGGGTTGTGGAATGGAGGTTTCTGATGTTTCGTTAAAGACAGATATAAATTGATCAATCCAGGCACTGGCTTCTTCTTCGAAATCCACATCAAGTTTTAAAACAGGAAGTATTGCTTTGGCACCCGATTTTGATAATGCCTGATCAATATCAGTTCCTGTTTTGCAAAAAAGCTTGTAACTTTTATCGCCAAGGGCTACTACCGAATAACTCAGGCCAGCTAATTTCGGTGCACGCTTACCTGTAATAAATCCATGAAACTCTTCAGCCATTGCAGGTGGTTCACCTTCACCATGGGTGCTTACAATAACAACTATATTGGTTTCCCCTGATAATTGTCTGATCTTGTAATCATCAAGTGCTATAGTCGTTACTTCAACACCTGAATTTATAAGCTTTTCTGCCAGATTCGCTGCAATCATTTTACTGTGTCCGGTGTGTGAGCCATAAAGTATTTTCAACTGTTTATTGCACTTTACAGGGCTGCTAATACTGATTGGCTGTATATTGCCCGGTGATGCAAGCAACCCCTGAAAATAGCCGCTTAACCATACAGTCTGTTCCCTGTTTAATCCAGAGCTTAGACTGTTAAGAGCATTTAGCTGCTGTTCGTTTAATGGGCTTAATTTTATTGGCATTGTATTTCGCTTTTTAGATTTTCAAGAAATTCCTGTATTTTATTACGTAATCGGATAGCTTCCATTACATCTTCTGCATTTGACCCTACGGCGACCGTGATATTTCCATCCTGATAAATAGCCGGTGAAACAAATTGGCATAGCGCAGGTTTATCGTGAATATTAACCAATACTCCCGCTTCACGACCATCCTGAGCAATTTGTCGGTCAAGAGTTTCATTGTTCGTGCACGAATAAAGCATCAGGTAGCCATTTACATCAGCTTTTTCATATTTTTTCCTGAAACAAACCACTCCCGTGGCATATATTTCATCGATAATATTTTCGGCTACAACTTCAAGATGAGCACCCGAACGTTGAAGAATTCTGATCTTTTTCAGTGCATTTTGGCCACCGCCTATGATCAGGATTTTCCGATCTGTGATATCTATGGAGATTGGTAAATAATTCTTTTTCATGTCATTAATTATATTTCATAATCCGAGCCAGTATTTTTTATACGTCCAAAATTAATCCTATTCCAGGTCCTTTCATGGATATAATAAAGAGTCATTTTTGTAAATACTTCTATTCCGCCTATCGTTATGGCAAAATCAAGTTTGCCGGTTACCAGTAGTGAAATAACGAAAGTATCAATTGTTCCGACGGTACGCCATGATATTGATTTAACGATGCTACGGTATGATTTCTCACTCATTGTATGGCTTTTTTGTGCATAAAAAAAGCTCTCCTGAAATTCAGAAGAGCTTTAAAATATCGTGTTAATTGTTCACTTATATTCGGTCTACCTTCTGAAGAATTCCATAATGCCACATATACATACACATTGAGGTACATACGATACAACTTGGATTCTTTCTGGATATTCCTGATAAACTTGTCATCGTCAATAAAAGACTTAATGGTCTGTAAATATTTAATACTGCAAATGTATATTCTAAATTTGCATTTCAAAGTAATGTGAGTATTATTTTTCGTTTATTATCAAATTCCTAATATATGAGTCTATATTTACCATCGGAATGCTTCATTAAACTATGGCAAAGGCAAATGTTTATTATTTTAATCCGACGTGTGAATTGGCTGTAGCCAACAATTCATTCAGCTATATGCCCCCACTCCTGCTACAGGAGATGGAAAGGGACTTAGCTATACTTCCTTTTGCTTTTGCATCCGACAATGATTTTGTACTGACAGAAAACCTTCCTTCTGAGGGATTTCTACAGCAATTAAACGATGCAGGGTTTAATCTTCCAACATTTTGTCGTTTTGATGATCTTGAAGCGATGCCTTCCGGGTCATTGGAAAGTATTTTTCCATGGGGATGGAGTCCCGCCGCTCATTTCAAATTGAAAAATCTGAAAGAGAAATGCAATCCTGAATTTAGAATAAGTCCATTATCAAGCTGGCAGGATGAGCATCAGCAACTTTTTGAACGATCGGTCTCGCTCAAACTGCTATCTGAAATTATGAATCACAATCCGCCTGACTGGTTTATAGACTCCTCATTAATCGGGGTGAAAATAACAAGCTGGGAGGAGATTGAATTGCTTTTAGAAAAATATTCTTCGGTTGTGATAAAAGCACCCGTGAGCTCTTCCGGACGGGGAATTCAGATCATCCGAAAAACAAGGCTTAGTGAATCAAACAAGCAATGGATATCAGGTGTAATCAAGCAGCAAAAATATTTGGTTGCAGAGCCATTCCTTGAGAAACTTATTGATTTGTCATTTCAGTTCAAGGTATTGTCTAATGCCGAAATTGAGTATTTGGGTTATTCTGTCTTTGAAACCAATTCGAACGGTCAATATAATGGAACTTACATACATCCTGTACTTGGGAATATCCTGCCCGTAGAGAATACCCGGGACCTGGAGAATATGATCGCAACAACAGCTTCAGTGCTACTGCGTGCTTTAAAGAAATCAATATATGCAGAATTTCACCGTGGATATCTGGGAGTAGATGCTTTGGTTTTCAAACACTACAGTAAGATAAGGATGCAACCCTGTATTGAGGTTAACAGCCGGATGAATATGGGCATACTTTCAATGTGTCTTGAAAAGAAGATTCACCCTGATGCAAAAGGTAAGTTTAAACTCTTTTATGGAAAACCAGGTGAATACTTGAATTTTGTAAAGGATAAAGCGAAGTTAAACCCGATTAAGTTTCTGGATAAGCAATTTTATTCGGGATTTATAGCTCTGGTCGAACCAACAGAAGAAAAGAAATTTGGAGCCTATATCAACTTAGGAACAGCCAGATAACGGTTAATAGTATCAAGCAAATATTTCAGGCGTATTGGTTTGGTAATAAACTCATCACAACCGGCATCCTGGCACATTCTTTCCTCACCAGACAATATAAATGCAGTTTGAACAACGATGATAATATCAGGGAAAAGCGATTTAATAATTCTGGTCGCTTCAATGCCATCCATCTTTGGCATATTGATGTCCATTAAAATCAAATCAATATTATCACTTTCTTTGACTATTTCAACGGCATCTACTCCGTTCTTGGCCCAGACCAGGTTAACTTTTGTCTTTCTGAGGGCAGCTTCGAAATAAATATTACTGGGTTCGTTGTCCTCCACGATGAGTATTGTTTTACCTTCCCATAAATAAGTTACATCAGTGAATTCCATATTCTTTTTTTTTATTCTGTGTTTTATGCCTTTTGTTTATAAATCCTGTTGAGTGATCAGATTAACTCTTTAAAATTAGAAGACTTAGTTCGGTAATTATCTTTTTCATTCCATTAAATTCTGCTCTTTCGCTCTTAAAGTTATAAATTGCTCTTTGAATTACTGCAATTCGACTAATAACTTAATTCATTTTTTCACGTTATCCTGTTATACAGATTGCAATAATACATTCTATTTTTTGTATCTGAAAGTTCCTGTAAATCGCGTCAAACAGCTCATTCATTAACGATTACACTTCCAGATTTTCATTCGAAACAGTACTGACAAAAGGACTAAGTTTCACAAGTTTAATATAGCAACTTTTTAGTTAATAACATTGTTTTCAGTCAATAATATTTTCATTATTTTACTATTATATTTTCATTATTTTACTATTCGGTTTCTATTCTTTCTATTCATTGTTTTTATCCTATTAAATGACTTGAAACATCTCAAGTCTAAGATTCAAATTCAAGTATGAGCAATTTTGAAAGCCATCAAAATCGGGAAGAATATAGACCGTGAGGATTAAATCAAAGCTATGGGTTTTGTTTATTGTACGATAATATTACCTCTCTATTTAAATGCCAATCAGTAACGTTTTGAAATTTTTAAACTGTTTTATGATTTTTTAAAATTAAAGTTAATGAATAGGATTTATATTTGAATTGAAATTATAACCTATTGTTATGAAACGGTTTCTTTTAATACCAATTCTGGCCATGGGCCTGATCTTAAATTTATTGGCTCAGGAACCAATAAAAAAACAGGACTCTCCAAAGGAAGATGTAAAGGTCAATCGTGAGTATGACGATAAGGGAAATCTCATCAAGTTCGATTCTCTGCATTCCTACAGTTGGTCTAGCGATACAACTCTCTTAAAGTCATTCTCTCCAAAAGACTTTACAGATCAACTGGACGATCAGTTTAACTTCTTTTCCGACAGTACTTTTCAGGGAAATTCATTCTTTAAGGATTTTGATAACCTTTTTGCCCAACCCTTTGGTGATGAACAAGATTCGGTGCTGTTGAAGAAATTTGGTATTCATCCTCACTTTCACAATTTCAATTTAAATACTGATTCATTGGCGATGAACCTAAAGGACTTCGATGAGTTTTTTAATTTCCCTGAAAATAAAAAAGACAGCCTATCATCCAGTTCGAAAAATAAAATGCCCTTCCATTCGCAACAAAAATCGATGGATGAAATGATGAAGATGCTTCAGCAACAAATGGAACAAATGCAGGAATATCAACGAAAGCTGTTTAAAGAAGATCCTAAAATGAAGGATCTATGACATCCTGTTCACAACCAAACACGCTGGTTTCTGTTTGAGTAGTCAGAACAGACTCATCATCTGGCTAATTTCAAAAACACGGAAGCGTATAACCCATGGAGAGAAAACCTTATAATGTCGCGTTTGGACTTGCCATTTTTACTATTGCCTATAATATTTTAGAAGGACTCGTTTCAATCTGGTTTGGGATAAAAGATGAAACACTTACCCTGTTTGGCTTTGGTGCCGATAGTTTTATTGAGGTATTTTCAGGTATTGGAATAGCAATGATGATTCTTCGTATCCGTCAAAATGCCCAAAGCCCGAAAACCGAATTTGAAATAAATGCCCTTAAGATAACCGGTACTGCATTCTATCTTTTATCGGTTGGTCTATTGGCAGGCGTCATTTCAAACCTCATCAATCATCAAAAACCCACGACTACCCTTGCAGGAGTGATTGTATCCCTGGTTTCCATTGTGGTCATGGTTTGGTTAATGAATGCCAAAAAGAAAATCGGCAAACAACTCAATTCAGATGCAATCCTTTCAGATGCAAACTGCACCAGGGTTTGTGTATATATGTCTGTCATATTGCTGGCTTCAAGCCTTATCTATGAGTTTACAGGATTTGCATATGCTGATGCGATTGGTACTGCAGGTCTAATTTACTTTTCTGTCACCGAAGGGAAAGAAGCATTTGATAAGGCAAAGGGTAAAGCGTGCAGTTGCGATCATTGTGAAGCAAAGTAGCAACAGAGCATAAACCAAAATAAAACTGTCCTTTCCAATAAAAAAAGAAGACTTTATCATATTGAAAATAAGTACTTGGCTCTGGATTTATACTTCTGATTTCTACTCTTGTTTAATTAAATATGGTCCGCCGAAAAACTAATAATGTACAGTAATTCAGCAATACGACTGCATTAAACTTAAAAACTGGTACAAGGAAATTTGAATTGAAACTGTAATATCCAAGTTCCAACTTCTGCCTTGTTGAGTTGCTTTTATTAAGCCTATTTCCTTTCACGTTATTCGAAGATTATTCGAAGGTTATTCGAATGTTATTCATTGATGGTTCAATTTTATTCTAATAATCATCGAATAACATTCTAATAATTAATGAATAAGTTTCAAATAAGTATAAACCCTGTTGTACGGCCGGTATTTAGTAAGTATTTGTCATTGAATAATTGATTCGTTTGAATGCAAAGTCTGAATCAGGGAACAAATGTTTCCATATTCTTAGGCCAGCAATGGATTTTTATTATAGATTTACAGAATGCCCTATGCTCACTATTTCAGTAAATTCATTTTATATAATTTTAAAGTGTAATCAATATTACGGATACTATTCTGACAACCGATTATGAAGACTTTTCAAGAGCGCTTAAAAATCCATTATTTGCCGTTATTAATCATTGTTGCAATTGTCAGCGTAATTTTCCATCACAACTGGCCGAACAAGGATTCGATAACCTATATAGCTGACGCAAGCGGGTATATTTCATTGATACTGATCACCTTTTCATTAATGATCGGGCCTATAAACCTTGTATTTCATCGTAAAAATCCGATTTCTACTTATTTCAGGAGAGACATTGGGATAACCGGAGGTCTTCTGGCTATTCTGCATTCTGTAATCGGTTTGTTTGTTCATTTGAGAGGCAAAAGCTGGATGTACTTTCTGAATAAAACGGATCATGAATATACGATCAGATTGGATAATTTTGGAAAAGCAAACTATATTGGCTTAATTTCATGCCTGATTATTATTCTGTTGCTGATGACCTCAAATGATTATTCGATCCGTAAACTTGACCGGATGGCCTGGAAAAACATCCAGCGTTTTTTCTATCTTGCATTCATCCTGGCAATTATTCATTGCATCTATTACAGGATTGTGCAGACCAACCTGAATCTTATCTGGTACCTATATGTTCCGTTATTAATTACAGTAATACTCTTTCAGGTGGCTGGAATCCGTGAAAAAGTTCGTAGTCATTCTGCAAATTGAATCAGAAGCTATTATATTTCTCAATTAAACATCGGAACGACATATTTAAACCTGAAGGTGGGTTCAGGACGTCCCGGACTCAAACATCTCAAGGCCAGGATTTTCGTATCCAGCGATCCGCGGGTTGCCTTCAGGGTATCCAATATCATTAATTCAAGGACTTCGGGGCTCATTTCGACACGTGCATTTAAAGTCAGCCGTGCTTCAGTTCCAATACCTACCGATCCACGGAAGTTGATCGTATCTTCGTTGCCTGTTAGGTTACCTAAAAGATAATGGGTTCCGGCTTCGAGCATCATTTTTACATGGCCCACCGAAGCTTCCATGCTATCGAACTGCTGACTTAAGGATGATAGAAAATTCCGTGCAAAGGAGTCCCAGTCGGTTGGTTCGCCGGTCAATAGAATCGTTGCATTCAGCCATCCCAGGACTGCTTCGCCTTCGGCATAGACATCGTAATCGACTTCGACAAGGCGTTTACCTGAATCGGTGCGGTTCAGCACCTCATTCAGCCATTGGTCCAACCCTACCCTGCTTAATGAACTGACTGACATAACGTCTGAATCAGGAAAGTGCAGTCTGGCTTTCAAAATAAGTTTTTCCAGTTCCAAATGGGTTATCAGGTCGGCTTTACTTATCAGGATAATATCACTTTCTTCCAACTGTTTGCGAAAGATATAGGCAGCGCTTGGATGCAATCCGGCATTGTTTCCTTCCATAATTGCAGCAAGACGAAACGGATCGGCCATTACAGTCAGGGGGCTAACCAATAGTTCACCCTGCATATTTTCTTTTAAGGGTTGGATGATAGTTGCCGAAAGGTCGGTGCAACTCCCAACCGGTTCGGCAATGATTACATCGGCATCGGCTTCTTCCTGCACCTGTTTGATGGCATTGATCAGACCGTCGAAATTGCAGCAGAAGCAACTACCATTAACTTCAGCAACTTTCACCTCGTTTCGGGATAGAATGGCTGTATCCACAAGTTCGGGGGCCTGATCGTTTGTAACCAGTCCAATCCGTTGTCCGTTTGCAATGATGTATTGGGCAGCTTCCCATAACAGAGTAGTCTTCCCGGCACCGAGAAACCCTCCTACAAGAATAAGTCGTGTCGTCTTCATAGTTTATGTTTTCAGTGATTTATCGTTATCGCAATTGCATGTAGTGGTCGAACGGTTCATTGCCGGTTCGAGAATGTATACAAAAAACAGGGAGGCCAGTATTCCGCCAATTATTGGAGCCAGTATATAAATCAGGAAAAATCCTCCGGATTGGTCAGGAAAGGCTGCAGAACCCCATCCCATGATCCACGCGATCAGCCGTGGACCCAGATCACGGGCAGGATTCAAACCCGCCTGGGTCAGCGGAGCGATGAGGCAAATGATGGAAGCAACTGACAGACCAATAAACATTGGAGCGAGCGCATCATGGGGACGTCCGATATTGCAGCCTTCCGTCAGCGCGAAAATCATAAGCAGCAAAAGAAAAGTTCCCAAACCTTCGGCACCCATTGCCAGCGGCATAGAGACCACTGCTGAACTTCCGGGAAGAGCATAATACTCACCAAACATCTTTGCTGTTTGCATCGATTCAGCTGTTCCACGGACAATATGGTGAGCGCTCTCAAAGGCCAGAATCGATGGATTAAAGAGCAGATAAACAATGAGGCCGGCCAAAAGTGCACCAGTGAATTGGGCTATGAGATATACGGGCAATTTACGGGCTGACATCCTTTTGCCGATGACCATGGCAATGCTTACTGCCGGATTAAGATGCGCACATGACAAATGACGGGTGAGATATATGGCCAAAGTAACACCTATTCCCCAGGCAAGGGCAATCTGTAAAATGCCCTGGTATGCATTAAACAGAATAGATACGGCGACTGATCCGCAGCCAAAAAGGACCAGCAAAAAAGTGCCGAGCGTTTCTCCAATGAACTCTTTTGAATATCTCAAGGTTTAGGTATTGGGTTTATGTGTTAAAAAAAATTCCTGATCAGTTTTCTCTGATCAAAGTACAAATATATTGAAATCGGCTAATCCAATCATCGGATTTAAATTCATTAACAAAACAGTCTGTCTGTAAGATTTATAAAACAGAATTTCTCTATGTTAAAAGAGGTATATAATTGCAAAAGGTCATTCAGCAATTGTTTAGAACTAATTTTGTTAATTTTTCCTAATGGTTCAGAGAATGAGGCACAACCAATTAAATTAAAGATATCTTTGTCAAACATTTTGTCAGTTAACGGTGTTTGAACTGTAATGAAAAAACTGCTTTCCATATCATTTGCTTTCCTTATCCTGCTTTCGGGTATGCATTTCACCATTGCCACACATTATTGCGGAGGTGAGTTGTCGGCGTCCAAAGTATCATTTTCTGGTAAACTTGCATCGTGTGGTATGGAAAATGAAGCTGATCAATGCAAATCGGCCGGAATACATCCTGTTTCGAATTGCTGCCATAACAAAGTTTCAGTATTAGCTGTTGATCACAATTATACTCCTGCATTTAATTTCTTTAAGAGCTTTGCCTCAAATCTACTGCAGGTATATGAAGTCCCTGCATGCATACAAATACATTCATTAAGTGCAGTAAATCTCCTTTGCAGCGATGTCAGTCCACCGGTTAATTTCTTGGTTAGCGCTGTAAGCCTGCCCAAAATATGTGTTTTCCTTATTTGATGTTAATAGGTTTCTAATAGTTTGAAAGGTTATACAACCTTTTCTGCTATTGACATTACTTTTCTGCTATTTGGATATTTCAATCCGGATAACAGCAACCTTATTTCATATTATTAACATCAAATATTTAAAATCATGAAAACTGTAAAAATTATTATAGTTGCCTTATTGGCAGTCGTTCTGGGTACAAACTCTTATGCCCAAATGACCGATCATTCAAAAATGGATATGTCCAAAACCACCACTGGTACAAAAATGGATATGACTTCCACAAAAACAGAAACCATTAAAGTGTGGGGTAATTGCGAGAGTTGCCAGAAACGTATAGAGACTGCTGCAAAGGTTAATGGTGTATCAAAAGCAAGCTGGGACAAAAACACCAAGTTACTTACCCTTGCTTACGATCCTTCGAAGGTCAATAGTGACGATATTCAAAAGAAAATTGCTGCTGTGGGTCATGATACCGAAAAGTATAAGGCAGACGACAAAGCATATACTAAACTTCCCGGATGTTGCCAGTACGACAGAAAAAAATAATCCAATGTCTTTTAGTTAGTGCCGTCATTGCGAATGAAGTGAAGTAATCCGTTGATTGTAGATTGCTTCGTTCCTCGCAATGACGAACTACCTTCAATTACTTTCTTAACTAATCGACATTGGATAGTATATTCTGAACATGTAATTTTTTAAATCAACTCCATGTTTAACCGACTCGTTAAATATTTCCTGGAGAACAGGTTGATTACCTATCTGTTCCTGATCACATTCGTGGTTTTGGGTATGGTATTTATGCCTTTTAACTGGAAAACCGATTTCTTTCCCCGTGATCCGATTGCAGTGGATGCGATTCCTGATATTGGTGAAAACCAGCAGATCGTGGCTACTGAATGGATGGGACGGTCACCCAAAGACATGCAGGATCAGGTAACCTACCCTTTAACTACTGCATTGCTTGGAATTCCAGGTGTACAGACAGTACGAAGCACTTCCATGTTCGGTATGTCGTTTATCTATATTATTTTTAAAGATAACGTAGAATTTTACTGGAGCCGTTCACGAATACTCGAGAAACTCAATTCACTCCCATCAGGTACTTTACCTGCCGGAGTGCAACCTACTCTTGGACCGGATGCCACTGCACTTGGGCAGATTTTCTGGTACACCCTCGAAGGTCGTAACCCTAAAACTGGTAATCCTAATGGTGGCTGGGATCCACAGGAACTCAGGACTATCCAGGATTTTTACGTCAAATACGGACTTACCACTGCAGAGGGAGTCTCAGAGGTCGCATCGGTGGGCGGTTATATCAAGGAGTACCAGATAGACCTCAATCCTGAAGCACTAAAAGCATTCAATGTTTCGGTGATGGACGTTATGAACGCAGTGCGTAAAAGCAATCTGGACATCGGTGCTGAAACGATTGAACTGAATAATGTGGAGTATATTATTCGTGGTCTGGGATATGTAAAGAATCTGGAAGACCTTGAAATATCAGTAGTTGCAGTCAGGAATAACGTTCCGGTACGCATTAAGGATGTTGCTTTGGTTGCATTTGGCCCTGCAACACGTCGGGGAGGACTCGATAAATCAGGTTCCGAAGCAGTTGGTGCAGTTGTGGTTGCGCGGTATGGCTCAAATCCAATGGATGTGATCAGCAACGTAAAATATAAAATAAAGGAACTGGAAGCAGGGATGCCTCAAAAGACTTTGCCTGACAGAACTGTTTCAAAAGTGACCATTGTCCCTTTTTACGACCGCACCGGTTTGATCAGGGAAACCATCGGAACACTTGAATCAGCCCTCTCCCACGAAATTCTGATAAGCATTTTGGTCATCATTATCCTTGTCCTGAACTTAAGAGCCTCACTCATAGTGGCCGGATTACTGCCTATTGGTGTACTTATGACTTTCATCCTCATGCGTATATTCGGAGTCGAAGCCAATATCGTTGCCTTATCGGGCATTGCTATTGCCATTGGTGTAATGGTTGACATCGGGATTGTCGATGTGGAGAATATTCTACGGCATTTGGAAATGCCCGAAAATAAAGGAATACGTGGTAAAAAACTGATGTCTGTTATCTATCAGGCAACGACGGAAATGCGCGCAGCTGTGGTTACCTCCATTGCTACTACTATTGTTAGTTTCTTACCTGTTTTTGCCATGCAGGCTGCTGAAGGGAAACTGTTTCATCCATTGGCATTCACTAAAACCTTTGCACTGATATCTGCTTTTATTCTGGGAATTGTTGTATTGCCAACTTTAACTTATATCTTCTTTTCAATACGTATTGATACCAAAAGGATTCGTAAGATCTGGAATGGCGGATTGTTTGTTGCAGGTTTTATTTTTATCCTTCTCTGGCATACCTGGCCGGCTTTGGCATTGATTGCTATAGGCATCAATAATTTATTTGATGACCGATGGAAAAAGCATCAGGAATATCCAAACTACATCAACATTGCCATCACTGTTCTGGTTGCAGCCTGGTATCTGACAAATGAATGGCTTCCTTTGGGCGCTCACAACAGCATATTTGTAAACTACCTGTTTGTGAGTGGAATTATTGCAGTGATACTTTTAGCCCTGATGTCGATGGTGCATTTTTATGAAGATATCATACGGTGGGCACTGGAAAATAAATGGAAATTTCTGATCCTGCCAGCTGTCACACTGATATTCGGACTGCTGGCCTGGCAGGGTTTCAATAAAACATTTGGAGTTGTAGCTACAGGTGCTGAGAAAGCTGGATGGAAATCCATCAGGCAAACGTCTTTCTGGCAAGATCGCGAAAAGACGTTCCCTGGTATTGGTCAGGAGTTTATGCCATCATTAAACGAAGGATCGTTCCTTCTGATGCCTACCAGTATGCCGCATTCCGGTATTCAGAAGAACCTTGAATACATCGAAATGCTGGATAAAAGACTATCGGCTATTCCTGAAGTGGAGGTTGCAGTTGGAAAATGGGGACGCGTTAATTCAGCCCTTGACCCTGCACCGGTACAGATGTTCGAGAATACAATCAATTATCGTCCAGAATATATTCTTGATGAAAATGGTCAGCGCATGCAATTTAAAGTCGATCATGATGGCAGTTATATCCTGAAAAGCGGATCGAAATACAGTTCCAGCAAGGACGGATTTAAAGTAATATCTGTAGATAGTTTGATTCCTGATGATAATGGAGAGTATTTCAGGCAATGGAGACCTGAAATCAAGAAGCCTAACGACATCTGGAATGAAATTGTAAAGGTGACCAATATCCCGGGACTGACTTCAGCGCCCAAACTACAGCCTATTGAAACCAGGCTGATTATGCTATCAACGGGCATGCGCGCCCCGATGGGATTAAAGGTATATGGCCCAGATCTGAATGCCATCGAACAGGGTGGTATGCAACTTGAACAGGCACTGAAAGTGGTTCCATCCATCAAAGGTTCATCGGTATTTTACGATCGTGCCGTTGGAGCTCCTTATCTGGAGATTAAACTGAATCGTGAAGCTATGGCACGCTACGGCATGAGTGTCAGCGATGTGCAGGAAGTATTGTCAGTAGCTGTGGGAGGAATGACACTTTCGACATCAGTGGAAGGTCGTGAACGTTTCCCCATTCGCGTGCGTTATGCCCGTGAATTAAGGGATAATCCTGACGATATCAAACGCATCATGATTCCTGCAATGAACGGCGTACAGGTTCCTTTGAGTGAAATTGCCGATATTGATTATTCACGTGGTGCACAAATGATCCGAAGCGAAAATACATTTCTGAATGGATATGTTATTTTCGATAAGAATGAAGACAAGGCTGAAGTGGATGTAGTTGATGAAGCAACCAAAGTATTGCAGCAAAAGTTGAATTCCGGTTCACTTGTATTGCCTGCAGGTGTTACCTATAAATTTGCAGGAAACTATGAGCATCAGATAAGGGCCACCAGGCGATTGGCGATCGTTATTCCGATCAGTCTGTTGCTGATTCTGCTGTTGTTGTATTTCCAATTCCGTACGGTTACAGCCTCATTTATTCACTTCTCAGGTGTATTTGTTGCCTTTGCCGGAGGTTTCATCATGCTTTGGCTCTATGGACAGGACTGGTTTATGAACTTTTCTATTTCGGGAATAAATCTTCGTGACCTGTTCCAGATGCACCCCATTAACCTGAGCGTAGCTGTCTGGGTTGGCTTTATTGCCCTTTTCGGAATCGCTACCAATGATGGTGTAATTATGGGAACCTATATTCATCAGGTCTTTGAAAACAGGCATCCTGCAACGGTTCATGAGGTCCGTGAAGCAGTAGTTTCTGCCGGAATGAAACGTGTTCGTCCTGCCATGATGACAACTGCTGTCGCGGTTATCGCCCTGCTGCCGGTCTTGTCATCCACAGGGAAAGGCTCTGATATCATGATACCTATGGCCATACCGATGTTTGGTGGCATGGTTATACAGATAATGACCGTTTTTGTTGTCCCGATGTTTCAGTCAATGTGGAGGGAGAATGCAGTAATTACTAACAAGGGAAATAACCACATAGACACATAGGAGACATAGTTATATTTTTTTCTATGTGAACTATGTGCCTATGTGGTTAACAAACTAAAAAAGATGAAGAAACACTTTATAATTGCGATACTTCTAATACTAAGCATATCAGTCTATTCGCAGGATTCACTGGTGCATTATCTGGCGATTTCAGCAAAGAATAACCCAATGGTTCAGCAACGGTTCAACGAATACCATGCAGCTTTGCAAAAAGTGCCTCAGGCAGGCAGTTTGTCCGATCCTGAACTGAGTCTTGGCGTATTTTTAAGTCCAATGGAATTAATTGCAGGTAACCAGGTTGCAGATATTCGCCTGATGCAGATGTTCCCTTGGTTCGGTGTGCTAAAGAACGCCAAAGATGAAATGAGTCTGATGGCCAATGCTAAATTCGAGACATTTCGTGATGCAAAACTACAGGTATTTTACGATCTGCAGCGCAGTTGGTATGAATTGAACAAGGTCAAACAGAACATCCGTATATCAGAGAAGAATGTCGAGCTTCTACATACCATTGAACGATTGGCAGTCGTCAGGTTCAAAGCTGTTTCTTTAGGAAATAATAGCTCAGCACCTTCCAACACTGCAATGCCAACCTCTCCTTCCCCAGTCTCTTCTTCTAGCTCATCGGGGATGAATACCATGGGAGGAAGTTCGGGCAATGCTGCAGTTTCAGCTGCCAATCAGCCTGCACCATCAATGGCGGGTTCCTCCTCGGGTGGATCAGGACTTACGGATGTGTACCGGATACAGATAGAGATCAGTGACCTTCAGAATAACATAGAGTTGCTGAAAAATCAATTCAATACAATTACAGCACAGTTTAACAGCTATTTGAACAGGACACCTGGCAGAACAGTGAGCCTTCCTGATACTTTAATCGCGGATAATTACCAACCCTCCTTTACCACGATTTCAGACAGTATAATTAAAAACAATCCTATGCTGGGAATGCTCCAGTTTGAAAAGCAATCACTCGAAGCACGCAAACAAATGGTTACCAAAATGGGCTACCCAATGGTCGGATTGGGGGTGAATTATTCACTCATCAATAAAAGCGAAATGTCAACCTCGCCGATGAACGGAAAAGATATGGTGATGCCTATGGTAACGGCAACATTGCCCATTTACAGGAAAAAGTACAGAGCCATGAGGGATGAGGCCGACTTTCTGAATTCAGCTAATTCACAGAATTACAAAGCTACAGCTAATTCACTGCAAACTGAATATTATCAAGCCTTACAATTGTACCGGGATTCAGAACGACGGATAAAGCTATATGCCGATCAATATAAATTGGCTTCTAAAACCCTTCGTATCCTGATTAAGAGTTTTACATCATCAGGCTCATCGCTGACTGACATTCTAAGGGTCCGTCAGCAAACGCTTGATTACAATTATAAGCAGGTAGAGGCTATTGCAGACTATAACACGTCTATTGCATGGATCAAACGATTAATGGCCTTTTCACAAATTCAGTAACGAAAATTCAAGAACAATGAAAAATATATTTGATAATAAGTATTTCCGTTTTAGCCTCATTCTTGGGTGTGGTATTTTTCTTGGTTGGATTTTCTTTCATTCTAATCCTGTCAAAATTGAGATTCATGATCACGCGGCAGAAACTGCGAAAGCAACAATCTGGACTTGTGCCATGCATCCTCAGATCAGAATGACCGAACCGGGTAAATGCCCTATTTGTGGTATGCAATTAATTCCACTCACTAAGGAGGTAACAAATATCGACCCGGGTACTATTCAAATGACCAATGAAGCCGTTCAACTGGCTAATGTGCTTACTTCTACGGTTTCCGGGCAAAATCCAGTAAAGGAATTGAGTCTCTACGGTAAGGTTCAGGCTGACGAACGACTTTTACAGAGCCAGGTCTCCTATCTTCCCGGCCGTATCGAAAAATTATTGGTGAACTTCACTGGTGAAGTTGTTCGAAAAGGGCAAACTCTTGCAGTGATTTATTCTCCTGATCTGGTTACTGCACAGCAGGAATTACTCGAAACAGCCTCAACAAAAGCATCGCAACCTACACTCTATGAAGCTTCAAAAGATAAACTCCGCCAATGGAAGCTGTCCAATGACCAGATTGCTTCTATCGAAGAATCAGGACAGGTAAAAACGGAGTTTGAAATATATGCCAATACCTCGGGAATTGTATCGGCAAGGCGTGTCAATAATGGCGATTATATATCACCAGGTTCCGTTTTGTTTGACATTGCCGATTTGTCGCATGTCTGGATCATGTTCGATGCTTATGAAAGTGATCTGCCCTATCTTTCACGCGGACAAAAAGTGGAATTTACCATTCAGGCTTTACCTGGGGTCAATTATTCTGGTAATATTACATTTATTGATCCGGTGCTTAATCCGACTACCCGTGTAGCCAGAATTCGGGTAGAAATCAATAATTCTGAAGGCAAATTAAAACCTGAAATGTTTGCAACTGGTATTGTTAAAGCAGACCTGAAGGAATATAAGGATCAGTTGGTTATTCCAGGCACTGCGGTATTATGGACCGGTAAACGCTCCGTAGTCTATGTGAAACAAGCGAACTCAAATGATCCTACCTTTAAAATCCGCGATATAGAACTTGGCCCAAAATTGGGTAATAGTTATGTAGTGATGAGTGGATTGAATGTGGGCGAAGAAATCGTTACCCAGGGTGCATTTAGTATTGATGCCTCCGCTCAACTGGAAGGCAAGCCAAGCATGATGAACCCTGCAGGCGAAAATACAACTTCAATGCCGAAAACGGACAGGCCTGAAGATGCAAAAAACAAGGATTCGAAAAGCATGCCAGGAATGGATATGTCGAATGACAAAAAATAATTCATTCTTACGACTTTTTCATCAGCCAGAACATTAGATACTGCTGAATGAATATTTCTTCGCAGGAAATCTGGTTTCCCGATACGAATGTGTCGTACCTCTGTCGTACCATTGGAATAGAAGTAAAGAAAAGAAGTATAGAACTTCCGAAGGGAACATTAATGGGTTCAAAAATGACTATGCGATAGGTCTGGGTTTAGGTCAAGTATACCGGAAGGGAGACTAATCTTTATTCTGAATCTGTCCACCTGCAATGAAAATTAAATACTCTTTTTTTGAATGAGTGAATAACAAAATTGTTTTTTTCTTGTTCTGTTAGGATATAAACCGTTTAACTATGCTTCGCGACATACGTACCAATTATCAGAAATTTGGACTGGACGAAAGTTCTGTGAATGAAGATCCTATCGCACAATTGAACAGTTGGCTAAAGGAAGCCATTGAAGGTGAAGCTTCTGAACCAACCGCAATGATTCTTTCAACCATTGATCCGGATGGAAATCCAGAATCAAGAGTTGTCCTTTTAAAAGAAATTACTTCGGAAGGATTAGTTTTCTTTACCAATTACAACAGTAAAAAGGGACGGCAAATTTCGGTTAACCACAATGTTTCAGTAGTATTTTTTTGGGCCGAAACCGAAAGACAGGTAAGGATAAAAGGGATTGCACAAAAAATTTCCGAATCCGATTCAGAAGCATATTTTTTGTCAAGACCAAAGGAAAGCCAGATTGGAGCCTGGGCATCACCACAAAGCCAAATTATTAATAGTCGTGAAGTGCTTGATGAAAATTATTCACAATATCTTCAACACTTTCAGAGTAAGGAAATGAAAAAACCACCTTATTGGGGTGGTTTCATGATTCGTCCGCAGTATTTTGAATTCTGGCAGGGTCGTATAAACCGGTTACATGACCGGATTGAATTTCGTTTACGCGATCAGGGTTGGACCATCCATCGTTTGGCACCCTGATGATAATAGCTTTATACTTTTGAATGGCTATGCCTGATATGTTGTAAAAAAGAATCTAAAGTCCACAGAGTTAACGTGGCAATTACAATCATGTAAGCAATGGGTGGAATGGATGAAAATATTCCCATCCCTCTTTGCCAAAGTGAAGTAACTTCTGTTGATTTAAGTGAATTCAATGAACCGGTAATTGAGGACCATAGACTAGAAGTGCCAGTAGAAGAGGATTCCTTTCCAGATAAAGTAATATAGATCATTATTAAAATAAATGCAGTACTAAGGATAATCCATGTCTTTTTGCTGATCACTGGCTTATAATCCAATAAAAGACGGGGCTTTTGAACAGCAGCCTCCGCCTGAATCCGATTCATTACTTTAAATGTAAAATCTGAAGACGGTGAATCAATTTTGATTCCCTTCATCATTTCTTCGAATTGTTTATCCAGCTTGTTCATTTGTATCTGGTTTTAATATTCTGATCATCAATTATTAGTATTTATAGAACTCAACACTTATCGGTTTTGTTTCATAATAGTGAATATACCTCTTCATTCAACATCTCGTGTAATAAACTGTACATTTTTTTTCTGGCCCGATGTATCTTAACTTTTATATTACTGACAGTAAGTCCTGTAATTTCACTGATATCATCCATTGATTGGTTCTCGTAATAATAAAGGGTCACTAAAACCTGATCGTCTTCAGGCAGCTTTCCAAGTGCCAGGTTCAGATATTTCTCCTGATCTTCTTTCTTCGTTTCACTGTAATAATCATGCATTTTCATTTCATCCTGATCTGAAAATTTCTGTTCTTCGAGTGATTTAAATTCAATACGTCTTTTCCTCAATTCCGAGATACCTGCATTATACGTAATACTGTAAAGCCAGGTAGAGAACTTTGACTTGCCTTCATACGTATCCAATTTCTGATAGGCTTTTATAAAGGTGTCCTGAGCCAGTTCTTCAGCATCTTCAGGTCTTTTCAGTAATTTCAAAGCTAACGTATAGACCAGTTTCTGATACTTTTCAACCAGATAGGAAAATGCCTGAATATTTCCTTTTCTGACTGCTTCAATATAATATAGGTCTTCAGTTTTATTCACTTTCTACAATAGACGAACTTTTCTGATTTCGGTTACAAAAGATACAAAAAATTATTTGGAATTATTTGTAACCGCATGAAAAACCTTGCGTCATACCAGCAAGGTTGAAAACAATTAAACATTAAAAACTGAATATCATGCAAACAGAAACATTAGGAGTTTTAATCCCATTTGCCTTCTTCGCTTTAGTCTTTGCATCATTGTATGTACATTTGACTACCAGAAACAAAGAGCGATTGGCATTGATCGAAAAAGGTGCAGATCCGGAGTTATTTAAAGCCAAACCAGCAAAAGATCATGGTTACGGGAACATTAAAGGCGGACTTTTCCTGATCGGCATTGCTTTAGGCATTGTAACAGGTTATTTTCTTTCAGAAGCTGGCATGCAGGAAACCCCTGCCTATTTCTCTATGATTTTCCTCTTTGGAGGAGCTGCTCTGGTAATTTCATTCTTTTTACAGAAAAAGTACCAGGAGAAATACCCCGAAAAGTAAGACTTCCAGAGACTAACTGCCTGACTGTTTTTCAAGTTGAATCATAACTGAATAGTTATTTCAGCCTGGAAGACAGTTTTTTTATGTAAGAATGTCAACGATTTAAGGTCTTTCAACAACTATCGCGGAATTGCATTTATCTTTTACTGTGATCTTTTTTGTAATTTAGTGGAAATTTTGAAGTAAGATGAGTATGGAAACCATTCAGCAAAGGATAACAGAGTTACGATCAGTTCTCGAGGAACACAATCATCGTTATTATCTTTTATCACAACCTGTTATAAGTGATCAGGAGTTTGACATGCTTCTGAAGGAGCTTGAAAAACTGGAAACCGAAAACCCTGAATATTTTGATCCGAATTCCCCTACTCAACGTGTAGGCAGTGACCTGAATAAAGAATTTCAACAAGTCAGGCATCAATACCCTATGCTTTCACTATCCAATGTATACTCAGAGGAAGAATTGCGTGACTTTGATCAAAAGATCAGGAAACTGACCGATCTTACTTATGAATATGTCTGCGAACTGAAATATGACGGAACTTCGATCAGTTTGCGCTATAAGAACGGCATGCTCGATAAGGCTATAACCCGGGGAGACGGAACATTTGGTGACGATGTTACAGCGAATGTTCGTACTATCAAAAGTATTCCTTTAAGGTTAAAAGGAGATGGTTTCCCTGAAGAATTTGAAATCAGGGGTGAAATTCTACTTCCGTTTGCAGAATTTGACCGGATTAATGAGGAGCGCGAGGAAGAAGGAGAAGCGCCTTTTGCCAACGTCAGAAATGCTGCTTCAGGAACTTTAAAATCACAGAAATCATCAGTAGTAGCTGAACGAAAGCTGGATGCTTACTTTTACTATTTACTGGGTGAAATCCTTCCTGCGGATGGGCATCTGGAATGTCTTCAGGCTGCAAAAGAATGGGGGTTTAAAATCTCTCCGGATACCATAAAATGTTCGAACATGGATGAAGTGATTGCCTTTATCCGGGAATGGAATCTGAAACGCTTTAAATTGCCAGTGGCAACAGATGGAATTGTGATTAAGGTGAATTCCCTGAGTTTGCAACAATATCTTGGAACCACTGCCAAATCGCCGCGTTGGGCCATTGCGTACAAATACAAAGCCGAACAGGCCAGTACCGTTCTGCAATCGGTATCTTACCAGGTTGGCCGTACAGGGGCAGTAACACCTGTTGCCAATCTTGATCCAGTTCTTTTGGCCGGGACCACAGTAAAAAGAGCAACCTTGCATAATGCCGATAATATTAAAAGTCTTGACCTGCATCAGGGAGATACGGTTTTTGTAGAAAAAGGCGGTGAGATCATTCCCAAAATAGTTGGTGTTGATTCTGCAGCACGGCATCCAATGTCACAACCAATAGATTTCATAACAAACTGTCCGGAATGTGGTACTGCATTGATTCGTAAAGATGGTGAGGCGGCCTATTATTGCCCTAATGAAGATGGTTGTCCACCACAGATAAAAGGAAAGATGGAACATTTTATCAGTCGGAAAGCTATGAATATTGACGGACTGGGACAAGAAACCATTGATTTGCTATACAGCGAAGGGCTAATTAAAAATATTGCCGACATCTATGATTTACAGAAAGATCAAATCAGCAGGCTTGAGCGTCTGGGCGATAAATCAGCCGAACGAATACTGAAAAGCCTTAATGAATCGAAGCAAATTCCATTTGAAAAAGTACTTTTTGCACTAGGGATACGTTTTGTTGGTGAAACGGTTGCTAAAATTCTGGCACATCGTTTGCTGAATATTGATAACATCAGGAATGCCAGTCTGGAAGAATTAATTGCTGTAGATGAAATCGGAGGGCGCATAGCTGAAAGTGTCCAGTCGTATTTTTCAAAGCCAGAGAATATCGGGTTAATTGATCGGCTCCGGGAAAATGGACTGCAGATGCAAATTGATGAAGCAAGTCTGGCCAACCGTTCAGAGAAACTAAACGGATTATCGATCATTATCTCAGGAACATTCGAAAAGAACTCTCGTGATGATTTGAAGAAAATGATCGAGCAGAATGGAGGAAAGAATGTCAGTTCCATATCCAATAACACGAATTATTTACTGGCAGGTAATAACATCGGACCAAGTAAACTTGAAAAAGCTAAAAAACTGAATATTCCGATAATCACAGAAGATGAGTTTATGAAGATGATTGACAAGATTTAAGAGTTTACTGTTTTATTAAGCTTTCTTCTGTCCATCGGGAACTTTTAGACTTTTAAACAGGATGAAACAAACGAATTGTTATTTTTGCATTCAATTATGGGTTTAAAATCAAAGATCGCCAACAGAATATTGAACTCAAAACTGGACTCAGTTGTTAGAGAAAAAAAGGTTTTCAACCTTGATTCGGCTAAATCGGCGGGAATTCTTTGGACCTTTGACCAGAAAGAATCATTTGACCGGCTGGAGGCTGAACTCAGGAAAGCAGGCATTAAGCCTTTGGGGTTGTGCTATTTTCAGATGAAAAAAGCGCTGATTCCCCTTGATGTTGATGGCTTTTCACGTAAACATACCAGTTGCTGGATTGGAATTCCAAGAACTGAGTTAGTGAAGAATTTTATTCATCACAAATTTGATATACTGATTGATCTGACCGGGCAAAAGATCTTTTCATTGGTTTATATAACAGCTTTGTCGGAAGCAGCATTTAAAATAGGTTATTCAGAAAATTCCGTCAATTATAATGACTGGAACATTGAATTCGGAGAACAACCTGATACCAGTCAATTGACCGAACAGATATTATATTATTTAAAGAGAATTAATAAAACAACGATAGAATGACACATCCATATACGGGAGCCGGAGTTGCCTTAATTACACCTTTCACTGAGGATAAAAGCGTTGATTATAACGCGTTGGAAAGATTAATTGAAGATCAGATTCTGGGAGGAATTGATTACCTGGTTGTGCTTGGAACCACGGGAGAAACCCCTGCCCTTTCAGAGGATGAAAAAAAAGAGATTGTACATTTTGTTATTGAAAAGAATGCCGGCCGTTTAAAGATAGTGGTTGGAATGGGCGGAAACAATACTCAAAGTTTAGTTCATGCCATTCAGAATGCTAATTTCGAGGGTATTGATGGTATTCTATCGGTAACACCTTATTACAGCAAACCAACACAGGAAGGGTTATTTCAGCATTTCAAAATGGTTGTTGAAGCCAGTCCGGTTCCGGTTATATTATACAATGTTCCCGGACGTACAGGTGTAAATATGGATGCTGACACCACGCTGCGGATTGCTAATCTTTCGTCCAAAGTGATCGCTATAAAAGAAGCTTCAGGCGATCTTGGGCAATTTGCAAAAATCATTAACAATGCGCCTGATTATTTTAATGTTATTTCAGGGGATGATTCCTTAACTCTGCCCTCCATTGCAATGGGTGCGATTGGAGTTATCTCAGTAATAGCGAATGCTTTACCAAATGAGTTAAGTCAATTAACACATTCATCTCTGGAAGGAAATATGGCTCTTGCCGGTCAGTTGCATTTACAAATGGCTGAAATACTCAAACTTATTTTCAGGGAAGGAAGCCCGGGCGGTGTAAAAGCACTGATGGAAATGATGGGAAAGACGAAGAATCAACTCAGGTTGCCACTAGTGCCTGTTTCTGTATTAACAAAGTCTGCAATTGAATCAGAGTGGAAGAAATCAGTCATAATGAAAACGCAATGAGATAACCTTAATACGGTTGTTTTCTACCTTATAAATCAATCGATGTTCATCAGTTATACGACGACTCCAGTATCCGATTAGTTCATGTTTTAAGGGTTCTGGCTTTCCGATTCCAGAAAAAGGTGTTTTAGAAATGCTTTCAAGTAGTCTTGTGATTTTGTTTTGAATCTTCAATCTACCAGATTTCTTCCAAAATTCAATATCATCAAGAGCCCTATCAAGGAAATCTACTTCCACAGGTCAGAAGTTTTTATTGTTTTACCCTCTTTCCCTTCCTTGACCTGATTTATACCATGTAATAAAACTTCTTTATTTGCTTTAGAAGACAGTAGATAATCAGTTTCATCCAGAAAACGAATAGATTTGCCGTTCCCGGTGTTTGCCAATGCTTTAAGCATTTCGAGAACATTCTTCCCAATCTTAGTTTTTTCGTCAATTTGTATTGTTGTCATCTGAAAAATGCTTTATACAAAAATACAATTTTTCCGCTTCTTTCTAGTAGAAATAATTGAGAAAGTAAATCAGCAAACACATCCCTCTCCTGAGGTATATTCATACTGAAAGGTCGTATGGGTAATTCCATAGCGGCTGTTTAACAGCTGTTTTGCTCTTTGGGTAATCACTGTTGTTTCAGAAACAGGCTGATTTCCTTTTAAAACAAGATGAGCTTCAAAATAGAATTTGTGATCAGAAAGTTGCCAGATATGAATATGATGTACGCTCCTGATTTCCTTTATTTCCTTCAAAGTATCAATAACTTCCTGCTGATCAATTTCGTGAGGAGCAAATTGCATTAAGATTTCTACACTTTCCTTCAGAATCTGAAAGGTATGAATGAAAATATAAACACTGATCAGAACTGTTACCAATGGATCAATCCAGTAGACCTTGAAAAGCCATATAACAATTGCCCCGACAATAACAGCAAGAGAAGTCAGTGCATCTCCGATCAGGTGCAGATAGGCGGCCCTGATGTTTAGGTTTTCTTCTTTATTGTGATGCAAAATAAGCACAGAAAGACCATTTGCAATAAATCCTAAAATTCCAAGACCCAACATCCATCTGTAATCAACCTCTTTGGGATTCATAAACCTCTTACCTGCCTCCACGAGCAAATAAATGGAGATCGCAATGAGTGACATTGCATTAATAAATGCTGCCAGAATTTCTGCACGCTTGAATCCGAAAGTTGATTGCTGAGTATGGGGACGCAAACCTATTTGATGAGCAATATAAGCTAAAAGAACTGATATTACATCACTTAGGTTATGCAATGCATCTGACATTAATGCCAAACTTCCTGATATAATTCCTCCGGCAAACTGTCCAATAGTAATAATACCATTTAAAAAAACTGTAAGGGCCAGATTTCTGCCAGTATGTTCATGATTATGTGCCATCTATTTTGTAATTTAAACACTATAATTAAAGATATTTTTGCAATACATGCAACGTTCGTATAAATGCAATCGTCATTCTAACAGCAAACAAAACTAATAGTTGGAAGCACAATACCAAAATATTTACCAGGATGTAATTGATAAGTGCCGAAAAGGAGACATCAAAGCACAGTTTGAGCTTTACAAGTTGTATTACAAAAGCATGTATAATATTTGCCTTAATATGCTTAACAATGAAGCTGAAGCCGAAGATGTGATGCAGGAAGCTTTCCTGAAAGCATTTACCAAAATCAACACCTATGAAGGAAAAGTTAGTTTTGGTGCCTGGTTAAAAAAGATTGTTATCAACCGTTCTTTGGATCAGCTCAAAAAGAGAAAGGTAAAATTTGAAGAATTGAATGAAAAGATTCCTGACGAAGACCCTGTTTTATTTGATATTTCTGAGATACAGCTGGAAAAGTTAAAGAAAACAATGCAACAATTGCCTGATGGATATCGCGTAGTTCTTAGCCTTTATTTGCTTGAAGGATACGACCACGAGGAAATTGCACAGATTCTTGGTATTACAAATGTTTCCTCCCGATCACAGTTTCTTAGGGCAAAACTGAAACTTCGGCAGATGCTGCAAAAGGAAGAGTTTTTTGAATACAATTAAAAATGACGATGATGAATGACGAATTGGAAAGATTAATCTTAAATAACCGACATTCTTTTCAGGATGAGGAACCACTATCGGGACACTTTGAACGATTTGAAGCTAAGCTTCAGAAAGTTTCAAAGCCAACCCCGACAATCAAATTTCAACTGATACTAAAGATCGCGGCAGTGGTTGTATTTGTCCTGCTGGTTGTGAATCAGGCCCGGATATATCTTCTTCCCGAAAAGAAAGACACTCTCTCTTTGGGATCAATTTCACCCGAATATCGTGAAGTTGAATTCTATTACACAAATGCTATTCAACTTGGAATAAGTCAATGGAAAGAGCTTAAGAGTGAAGGAATGATATCAAACTCTGATGACCAAATGATGCAAAAAGAACAAACTGAATTCGATCAGATGTATCAGAAATTATTAATCGACCTGAAAGCAAATCCTAACGATGAACGGGTGATTAATGCGATGCTCGAATATTATCAGGCCCGGATGAATATGATGTCACTAATCATTGACAAATTGAAGGAAGTTAAACAACAAAAATACTCTAGACATGAACGCGAAATTTAATCTTACGATTGCCTTGTTGGTTGTCTCAACCATGTTGGCCAGCGCTGTTGGCGATGAATTCACTAAACAAATCAGTAAAGGCTGGACCAGAAGCAGTGTCACTGAATTGAAAGTGAGCAACAAATTTGGTGAAGTAAAAATCAACGATTTGGGAGGTGACTCTGTAACTATTAAGGTGGTTATTAAAATCGATAATGCTTCAGAAAGAAAAGCAGATGATCTGATGAATAAAATACAGATCAACATCCAAAAGACTGGAAGTATGGTATCTGCTGAAACGAATATCAGGGAGGATTTCAGAAACAATGAAAAGTTTACAATCGATTATCTGATCAACATTCCCAAAGATAGGGATCTTAATATAACTAACAAATACGGAAACGTAACAATCAACGAGTTGGATGCAAAAGGATTCTTCGAAGTTAACTATGGATCACTGACAGCTGGCAATATTAAAGCTCCCTCAGGAAGCCCGGTGAAAATCCAGATCAGTTACGGACAGGCCAATTTGGAATCAATCAATGATGCTGACATGGAATTAAAATATTCGAAACTTGTTGCCGATGAAATAAACCATTTAGTGCTCGATTCCAGGTATTCTGCCATCACTTTGCACAAAACATCCAAACTGACTTTAGAATCTAATTATGATGGAATTAATATCGAAGAAGTGGATAATCTTAAATCAGTTTCAAAGTACACTAACTATAAGATTGGATTGCTGACCGGAAGTTTTGATCTCGATACAGGGTACGGATCAGTACGCATCAGTAAAGTGGGATCCAAATTCGAAAACATCAAAATAATTAATAGTTATGGAGGTATAAATATTGGTCTGAATAACTTAAATTATAATCTTAAAGTTGACTGCAATTACTGCGATGTGAAATATCCCAAAGACCGGTTTAAAGGCAATAAAATCAATGATAATCAACGCTTCTCACTTGAAGGCAATGTTGGTTCAGGCGGTGGAACAGTTTCGATTACCAGTCGCTATGGGGGTGTAAAACTAACGGACGAATAAGGTATATTGAAAGGGAAAAAGAAATCTGGTAAAAAGAAATCATTCTCAAAATATAAATTGAATTGAAAACCACGATCTGATTATCAGTTCGTGGTTTTTTATTTATTACATTTAGAAGAAAAATTTCAACGTGGTAATAGCAATTCAAATAGTGGCTTTTAACATCCCTTATCCTCCTGATTATGGCGGCGTAATCGATATATTCTATAAAGTAAAAGCACTTTCCGAATGTGGCGTTTCTGTTTATCTTCATTGTTTTGAATACGACCGCCCACAGGCTAAAGAATTAACCAAGTACTGTACGAAGGTTTATTATTATCAACGAAAAAAAGGCCTTCGCTATCAGCTGTCAGCTAAACCATACATTGTAATAACCAGATATAACGATCAGTTATTAAATAATTTATCATCAAATAAAGCTCCGATATTATTCGAAGGCCTTCATACCTGTGTATTTCTTGATCATCCTACACTTTCCGGTCACCTTCGATTGGTTCGCACGCACAATATTGAGCATGAATATTACCTGAATCTATACAAGGCGGAACGGAATATCTTTAAAAAACTGTTCTTCAAATTGGAAGCCTTTAAGCTTTCGAGGTATGAGAAAATTCTTGGACATGCATCTCATTTACTCTGCATCTCCCCCAACGACAACTTCTATTTTGACCGAAAGTACGGCCATTCACATTTTATTCCGGCCTTTCATCCTTTCAGTGAAATCAAATCCAAAACAGGACGTGGCAAATATGTTCTATTTCATGGAAATCTTTCGGTATCAGAAAACCTTCAGGCTATTGAGTACCTGATTAAAAATGTCTTTGCCAATATTAGTCAGAATGTTATTATAGCCGGTAAAAATCCACCTGATCGGTTAATTCAGAAGATCAGCCAGTATCCAAACATTCAACTGATCTCGAATCCTGAAAATGATCAGATGGAAGCTCTGATTCAGGATGCACACCTAACACTGCTTCCAACTTTTCAGGATACAGGTTTAAAGCTAAAGCTGCTTGCATCACTTTTCTCCGGCCGCTTTTGCATTGCAAATACACCAATGATCCATAAAACAGGACTTGAACATCTTTGCCATCTTGCAGACACTCCTGAAGAGATGATCAACAAAATCAATGAATTATTTAATCAGGACTTTACGTACGTGGAAATAGACAAACGGAAAATTATTTTGGAAGATGTGTTTTCGAATCAAAGAAATGCACTGAAGATAGTTCGGTTGTTGTAAAAGAAATAAACTATCAGTAGGTTGAACATTTATTTTCTTTGGTCTCTCTTCCTTTCAACTCCCCTGTTTCTTGATTTCACCTTTCTGGGTTTGCGTTCTCCAGGCCCTCCCAGGTTTACTTTCTTGTTTTTGTCTTTCTTTTCATGAAATGCGCCTTGCGATTCACCGATGCCCTTAGGCTTTCCGATGTAATCCTTGTCAAAAAGTACCGGTCGCTCTTCGTCAGTAAATACATTTGAAACCTTCACCTCAGGAGGCAATACCTTTTCTTCCAATGTTCGGTTCATGAATTTTTCGATCTCACCAAGATGCTTCATTTCAGGCTCGTTTGAAAAGGTAACTGCAATACCGGCCTTTTCTGCCCGTCCTGTACGACCAATACGATGCATGTAATCCTCAGGTCCATCAGGAGTGTCAAAATTGATTACATGCGAAACATCTGCTATATCCAGCCCTCTGGAGGCAACGTCTGTAGCAATCAGAATGCGGTTTGTCCCCTCCCTGAAACCTTCCAGTGAATTGATCCTGAAATTCTGTGATTTATTTGAATGAAGAACTCCTACCTGATCAGGAAACAAGGGATCGATGAGTTCAAAAACCCTGTCGGCATATTGTTTGCTGGAAACAAATATCAAAACCCGATAATACTCCTCTGCATTTAGAAGAAGATTTTCAAGTAAGTTTATTTTAGTAAAAAAGTTGGGAACTGCATAGTAATATTGGGTAATCTGTTCGAGAGGTGTACGCTGATTTTCAATCTGTATTGTAATGGGCTCATAAAAATAGCTGTCAATCAAAGCAGCCACTTCCTCTGTCAGCGTAGCCGAAAACATAAGGTTCTGTCTACGTTGCGGTAAACTATCCATAAAACTCATCAACTGTGCACGGAAACCCAGGTTCAGCATTTCGTCTACTTCATCAATCACCAGTTTCTGAATAGATTTAAGTCGAAGTACTCCCGAAAGGACTAAATCAACCAGACGGCCAGGTGTTGCAACCAGTATATCCATACCATTGAATACCACCTGCTTCTGAGTGTTGATATTTGTGCCCCCGTAAACGCCAATTACCCGGACATTCATATACTTTGCCAGTTTCTCCGTTTCACCGACCACCTGTAAAACCAATTCTCTGGTTGGAACAACAACTAATATCCGTGCATGCTTCGAATCCGAATACTTAAGTTGTCGCAAAATGGGCAATAAATAAGCGAATGTTTTTCCGGTCCCGGTTTGTGCAACGCCTACCGCATCACGACCCGACATAACAACCGGGTATACCTTTTCCTGTATGGGTGTTGGATTCTCAAAGCCCAGATCATTCAAGGCATTCAGAAGCGGAGTATTCAAATTTAATTCCTGAAAAGTCACAGTTCAATTTATTAATTCGCTGCAAAGGTACTCCGAAAAAGTTAACAGTTGCAGTTTTCAGTCTCAGGAACTGTTAAAGAATGATATAGGTCCACTGGCTGATCTTCAGTATAACAAAAATATCAGGCAACATCACTGTCAACTGCATCTCCAACTGATTACTGAACATTGACCTCTGACCACTGATTACTTTTCCCCTTCCTCCCGAATCTGTACACGCCTGATCTTACCGCTGATGGTTTTGGGAAGTTCGGTTACAAACTCAACTATTCGCGGATATTTGTATGGTGCGGTCACTTTTTTAACATGTTCCTGCAATTCTTTGGCAAGCTCATCGCTGGGCTGGTAATTCTTTGATAATATAATCGTTGCCTTTACAACCTGACCACGATCAGGATCAGGAACCGCAGTAATTGCACATTCCATCACAGCGGGATGTTCCATCAGGGCGCTTTCCACTTCGAAAGGCCCGATTCGGTATCCCGAACTTTTAATTACATCATCGGCACGGCCAACAAACCAGTAATATCCGTCTTCATCGCGCCAGGCCATATCTCCAGTATAATAGATATCATTGTGCCAGACTTTCTGCGTCAGGATTTCATCACGATAATAGCCGTTGAACATGCCTACCGGAGGTTTCTGATCGGTATAGATCACGATTTGCCCCTCCTCTCCTATTTCACATGAATTCCGTTCATCGTCAATCAGATCGATCCTGTACCCCGGTGAAGGCATACCCATCGAACCCGGTTTAGGTTCCATCCAGGAATAAGTAGCTAAAGCAACCGTACATTCAGTTTGACCGTAACCCTCCATGAGCCTGATTCCTGTTGCTTCCAAAAATTGCTTATACACTTCAGGATTTAGCGGTTCACCGGCTACCACACAATATTTCAACGCACTTAAATCGAATTTAGTGAGGTCTTCCTTGATCAGGAAACGGTAAATGGTAGGAGGCGCGCAAAAGGTAGTAACCTTATGCTTTTCAATGACTTCCATCATGTGTTTGGGTACAAACTTATCGAAGTCATACGTCATCACGGCACTGCCAGATAACCATTGTCCATATAGTTTTCCCCAGGCAGACTTTGCCCATCCGGTATCAGCTACTGTAAAATGCAATCCATTGTCCTGAACATTCTGCCAGTATTTGGCCGTCAGAATATGTCCCAATGGATAAATATAATTGTGGTTCACCATTTTAGGCATGCCTGTTGTTCCTGAAGTAAAATACAAAAGCATAATGTCATCGTTACTTGTTGCATCTTGACCAACAGGGCGAACAAATTCCTCCGAACTGCTTTCCATCCCTGCATTGAAATTCAGCCATCCCTCACGATCTTCACCAATCATCGCTTTTACTTTCAAAGTGGGTGATTTTTCTTGTGCCTCGTCAACATGCTGAATTACTTCTGTCTCTGGAACGCAAACAATCATCTTAATATCGGCTGCATTGCTGCGGTATACGATATCTTTTGTACTCAGTAAATGAGTGGCCGGGATGCATATTGCACCAATCTTATTGAGAGCCAGGGTACAAAACCAGAATTCGTAACGTCGTTTCAGGATCAGCATCACAGGATCTCCCTTGCGTATACCTGCAGAGAGGAAGAAATTGGCAGCCTTGTCACTGTATTTTTTCATCTGGGCAAATGTAAAAACAGCTTCTTCTCCCTGGTCGTTACACCATACCATGGCCACTTTTTCGGGTGTTTCCCGGGCAATATCATCAACAACATCGAAGGCAAAGTTGAAGTTCTCTGGAATCAGGATCCTATAATTGTCTACAAAATCCTGGTAAGTTTTAAATTCTGTTTGTGAAAGGTATTTATCGAGTATCATCACGTTTAAATCTTGAATGGATAATTCTTTATCTGACTGAAATATAACTACACTATAAAGGCAAGAAACCGGGCTTGTTGGTTATTCATAGCTTTCATGGCATGTTGGTAAACTGAATTAAAATATACCGAGTCACCTTCATTCAGGATAATTTCATGCCCGTCGACCACGATCATCAAGGTTCCTTCAAGTACATAGTTAAACTCCTGACCGGCATGAGAGTTAAATTCGAACTGTGTATCGGGTGATTCTGGCTCTACGGTTACAACAAATGGTTCAGCCTTCTTTTGGATGAAATTATAGGCAAGGCTCTCATACTTATATTGCTTGCGGCGATCGACATTTAATCCTTTGCCTTTACGAACCACCGAATAAACGTGCAGTTTGGGTTCATCCCCTCTTAATAGTGATGAAAGTTCCAGATTAAACCGGTGAGCAACCTTGTATAGAAATCCAACAGGGATGTCAATCTTTCCGCTTTCATAATTAACCAGAAGTTCAGTCTCAATGGATAACTCATGTGCAAAGCTCTCAGCCGAAATGCCTGCGATCTCACGCAGTTCTTTTATGCGTTCTGCAATCAGTTGAATTTGTTCGTTCATGGCCTTGATTTTTTTTGTTTTCAAGATACAGATTTTATTCATTTATGATCGTTTCCCTGAAAATTTTTAAATTCATTCATTCTTAAAAACTTACAGGTCAGACAACCAATAAATCTGTCTCAAACCACAACCTCTGCGCTACTATTTTGTTATCCTTCCTGAAGATTCTTCATCATAAACCCATAGAAAGCAACATGGATTTTTTAATCAACCAATATGAATTCGGACAAAGGCCATCAGTTATTCTTCCTTCGCCTGAATTTCTCGAAAAGTTAGGCGAAGAAGGAATACGTAAAATGGTCAGCGATCACTATGATCTTTTAAGTCAGAGCAATATCAAACACTTGTTTCCCCGGATTGACGAAGCGCTGGATAAAGCCAAACAGCGATCGTCCGACTTCTTCATCCAGATATGCGGAGGACACCCCTATTTCAACGAAAACCGCGGAAAACCCATGTTGGCCAAGCGTCATGCACCTTTTGCAATCACTGCCAAAGACCGGCTTGTCTGGCTGAAGTGTTATATCCTGGTGCTTTCAAAACTTGATTTGCCCGAAGAACTGATCCAGTCATTCTGGGATTACCTCAATGTGTTTTCGTTTTGGATGGTGAATACCAATGAAGAATTTTCTGTTCAAGGTTAACGTGTTGATTGGTTCTGCCACATACCAGCCATCCAACAGGTCTTTACGTTATTTGAAACTTATTCATTAGTTATTAGAAACCTATTCGATGATTATTCGAATAAAATTGAACTACCTTCGAATAACCTTCGAATAACCTTCGAATAACCTTCGAATAGCGTAAAGGGTCAAAGGCTCCATGAAATAGACACAACGGGGTTACGTACCCACACCGTAAAAGCCCTGATCCCATTTCGTAATGCCATCGGCCAACAAATGGAACGTATTCCGTACAGCTCTATTTTTCATCAAAACACATCATGCCATAAGGACTAAATCATATTTTTCATATCTTGTGAAAATCAAATTCATACTGTTTTTTGTGTTGAATTTACCGTAACCATGACTCATTGAACAAATCGAATCCGGATGAAATTAACGCATGAGAAAATATCGTTTGGGGCATTCCTGATTGTTATTGCGTTAGGATTTCTGGCCTTAGCCGGATGGCTATTGAACGATTTATCGCTTGCAGGGAAGATATATGACTTCAATCCTATGGCATCGGTCGCATCAGTCTGCTTTATACTGATTGGAATTATTTCTTCTTATCGTTTGCTGAATAATAAAAAGCCATTTCTGTCAAGAATCATTCTATATGGGGTCTTACTTTTTATTTCGATTGTATTATTCGATTCAATAACAGGTTATTTTATCGGGATCGAACAGCGGATAGGCCTGGAGAAAGGTCTAATTAACAATATTCCACTTGGACTCATGTCTCCGGTAACCTCAGCCTTATTTATTACCAGCCTGTTTTCTTTATTACTGATTACTCATAAGCATGCTCATGCGCGCAGATTATCCATTTTTCTTTCTACCATCGGATTGTTTATAGCCTTCATTTTCGATCTGGGGTATTTATACGGGACACCTTTGCTCTACGGCAAGAGTATCATTCCGCCGGCCTGGAATACCAGCCTTGCCTTTAGTTTTTTGTTTTTGGGAATACTGTTTGGTTTCGGGATGAATGAAATGCCCTTGAAATTATTTAATGGCGAATCGGTCAGGGCAAGGTTAATGAGAGGCTTTCTGCCTGTTTCTTTGCTCATCATTATTATTTCAGGATGGATTGATACCGTCATCATGCGGTTATACAATGACCATGTAATGATTGCAGCTTTTGTAACCCTTATTTCGCTTTTCGTGCTGGGCTTTATCGTAATACACCTGGCCAGAAAGATAGGCAACGATATTGACCAGATCTTCAGATCACGTGACCGGACAGAAGACGCCTTGCGTATCAGCGAAATGAAATACCGTAACCTGATTGAAATACTCCCCGATGGCGTCTATCGCAGCACCCACGAAGGCAAATTTGTAGAGGTCAACCCGGCAATGGTAAAAATGCTTGGCTACGAAAGCCAGGAAGAATTACTGGCCATAGACATTAAAACTCAACTCTATTTTACACCTGAAGACCGTGAACAATTGGTTTCCGAAACAAACGTTGGAAATTTTGATGTTTTCCCTTTGAAGAAAAAGGATGGAACGATGGTTTGGATGGAAGATAATGGATGGCATATAACCGATGAGGAGGGCCGGATTCTCTTTCATGAAGGGATATTACGTGATGTGACAGAGCGGAAACTGGCCGAAATACAGTTGCAGAAGTATTCAGATGAATTGCAGGAACTGAATGCGACCAAGGACAAGTTTTTTTCTATCATTGCCCACGACCTGAAAGGGCCATTCAGTGGTATTTTAGGTTTCAGTGAGATACTGAAAGATGAGGTCAGCAATCTTGATATTAAAACGATTCAGGAATATGCATTGAATATTTACACCACATCGAAAAACACATACAGCTTGCTCGAAGATTTGTTGGACTGGGCAAGGATACAGCAATCATACATGCCTTTTAAACCTGTTTCAGTCATATTGCAAAAAATCGTGAATGATGAGATTGAATTGATGGTTCAAAAAGCAACCAGCAAAATGATTTCAATCATCAATCGCATTTCTGAGAACCTGATTGTTTCGGCCGATGAATACATGATAAAGGCCGTTCTTCGGAATTTGATTTCTAATTCTTTAAAATTCACTTCTTCCAATGGGATGGTTGAAATTAAAGCAGAAAGTAAGACAGATGAATTGGAAATATCGGTAAAAGATTCTGGAATTGGTATTAAAAAAGAAGATATAGGAAAATTATTTCAGATCGGAAGTAATCACACCAGTCGCGGAACTGAAAATGAAATTGGAACTGGTCTTGGCCTGGTGCTTTGTAAAGAATTTGTCGAAAAACACGGAGGCAGGATTTGGGCTGAAAGCGAAGAAGGAAAAGGAAGTGAGTTTAAATTTACAATTCCTTTATTAGTATGAACCGGGTATTCCAGCCGGTCAATGGATTGAATAAAAAGAAATAACCCATTTAATATGAATCAAATCTACCGCATATTACTTATTGAAGATGAACCTTTGGATGCTGATCTCAACAGTAAAGAGATCAGAAAGATACTGCCAAAATCAGTATTTGAAAGGGTTGACTGCGAGATTGATCTTATTCATGCACTCAGGCAATACTGCCCGGAAATAATAATCTCCGATTACAATATGCCCTCCTTTGACGGACTTACAGCATTAAAGATTGCAAGAAAAATATATCCAGAGATTCCCTTTATTATAGTTACAGGTTCGGTCAATGAAGATACAGCAGTGGAATGCATGAAAGCAGGGGCATCTGATTATGTATTAAAAGAGTCATTAAAACGACTCGGACCTTCGGTATTAAACGCACTTGAGCAAAGCAAAATCCGCAAGGAGCGAATGGAAGCAATTGAAACCATTAAACTGAATGAAGCCAAATACAGGTATATTTTTCACAATAATCCTCAACCGATGTGGATTTATGATATAGATACCCTGGTATTTTTAGAAGTAAATGAAGCTGCAATAAAACACTATGGTTATAGTCAGGCAGAATTTCTTTCAATGACACTGAAGGATATCCGACCTGAAAACGAAGTTAATAAGTTACTTCTTAATATAAAAACGACAAGAGGGTTAATAGAACATGCGAGAGAATGGATACATAAAAAGAAGAACGGTGAGATTATTTTTGTTGAGATCATGTCTTATGCGATCATTTTCAACCAGCGAAATGCAAGGTATGTTTTAATTAACGATGTCACTGAACGAAAAAAAATGGAGGAGAAGCTGATCAGTGAACGAAAGATGCTACGTACATTGATTGACAACCTTCCGGTTACTATTTATGTAAAAGACGCTGAATGCCGTAAAATCATAGCCAACCGGGCCGACCTGGACGTCATTGGCGCCCTGTCGGAAGAAGAGGTTCTGGGGAAGACCGATCTGGATACGTTTAACAATGAGATTGGACAACGGGGTTATGCGGATGATCAGAGAGTAATTTATACGGGATTTCCCGTTTTAAACAGGGAGGAAGATTTCTACGATGCAAACGGGGTTCAGCGATGGCTGGTCACCTCAAAAATTCCACTTCCGGGAGAAGGCGGAAAGATTATTGGATTGGTGGGTATTGGTCATGATATTACAGAACAAAAACAAGCCCAGGAAAAGATCCTGAAATTATCAAAAGGGATTGAGCAAAGTTCTGCAACCATTGTAATAACAGATATCCATGGCAATATTGAATATGTGAATCCTGCTTTTTGTAAAACAACGGGATATTCAGAAGAAGAAGCAATTAACCGAAATCCGAGAGTTTTAAAATCCGGTTTTCATAATGTCGAATTTTACTCTGATTTGTGGAACACTATTGTATCGGGAAAAGTTTGGAAAGGTGAGATACAAAACAAAAAGAAAGACGGAACGCTTTATTGGGAATGGGCAACCATTACAGCCATCAAAAATGACAAAAGCGAAATAACCAATTATATCGCGATTAAGGAAGACATTACTGAACGAAAAAAGCTGCAGGCTGAACTTATCGAAGCCAAAGAAAAAGCAGAAGAGAGCGATCAGTTGAAATCGGCTTTTTTGGCAAATATGTCACACGAAATCAGAACTCCTCTTAACAGCATTATTGGATTCTCTGAATTACTGGGCGATGAAGATTTTGACCAGGAGCAGAAAAATGAATTTATTAGTACTATAGTTGATAACGGAAATAAATTGCTGGTCATTATCAGTAACATCATGGATATTTCGATGTTAGATGCCCGTCAGGTAAAAATCAGGAACGAGGTTATTTCATCTCAAAAACTATTAAAAGACCTGAGGCTTAATTTCAGCAAAGAAGCAAGTCTAAAAGGAATTGAAATCCAATTCGATCAGTTATTTGATTCACCGGATGTTTTGATCGAAAGCGATTCTTACCGCATTAATCAGATTTTTAATAATTTAATTGGCAATTCATTAAAGTTTACACCTAATGGAACTATTGAAATTGGGTATAAGAAACTTGGCAATATGCTTGAATTTCATGTAAAAGATACTGGTATCGGTATTGCCGCAGAATATCATCAAACCATCTTTGAGCGCTTCAGGCAAGTTGATTCGGCCAAAACAAGAAAATATGGTGGAAATGGTTTGGGATTAGCTATTTCTAAAAATCTGGCAAATCTTCTTGGTGGAGATATTTGGGTAGAATCAGAGGTTAACAAATATTCTGATTTCTTTTTTACCATTCCAATAAAACCTATTCAAAGGGAGAATGATTCTGTATTTATCAAAACATAACAAGTGGCAGTTTCGCTTGGGTGGAGACACTAGCACTTGGGCAGACTGACTAAAGCCCTTCCTGCATACTTCTCCTTCGATGAAGTTCAATGTTTCATTTCCTTCACCGAGGCCATACAGTTTGTTTTATCAAACAGCCAATTTATTTGAGGAATAATATTATCGTAGTTCAATCTTTTTTTAGGCTTATTAAACCGCACTCTAATCAGGGCGGTTTTAAAATACCGCTTATTTTTCCTTAGTTGTATCCACACTGCCTGTTCGTTTCAGGATTCCCCAGGCTGCCAGTTCGCCTTTAATGGCACGCAGGTATCCTTTCACCAAAACATACCACAGCAATTGTCTGTAAAGGATGCGCTGGAGGAAGAGGTTAAAGGCATTGCGAAGGGTAAGCTTCTCTCCATCAAACCGGAAGGCAATGGCAGAAATAATCAGATCGAGCAGGTAATAGGCAAAATAGAGGATCACTATAATGCCTGCTTTAGGCAGGAAAAATGAAAACAGCAAGGTAATATCTACCAGAGGCGAAAGCAAGGGCAGAATGAGTTGAAACACGAGCATATTGGGCAGTACAATCCAGCCCAGGTTTGGCGTCTTACGCACAAACATTCGGTCGTGATGTTTCCAGAAAGATTGCATGATGCCGAAAGTCCATCGGAATCGTTGTTTCAGTAGCATCTTCAGGGTCTCGGGCGCTTCAGTAAAGGCCAGGGCCTCGTTGCACGACACCACCTTATAACCCTCACGAAGCAACCGAAGGGTAAGATCGCAATCTTCAGCCAGGGTGTCGGTTGTAAACATTCCCACCTCTTCAACCGCATCGCGCCTGAAAGCCCCTATGGCGCCAGGGATAACCATAATAGCATTCACATAAGAATAAGCCCTTCGGTCGAAATTCTGGCTGGTAATGTACTCTATAGACTGCCAGCGTGTCAACAGGTTGATGCGGTTACCCACTTTAACGTTTCCAGCCACTGCAGCTACTTTCGGATTCGAAAAAGCGCCAACCATCAGCGAAACGGCATCAGGAAGTAATACCGTATCGGCATCAATACAGACAATGATTTCACCGCTGGCATAACTGATCCCGTAATTCAAAGCCGAAGCCTTTCCCCCATTGGGTTTGGTGAGCACCTTCACCTTCGGGTTGCTGCTATATAAAGCTGAGATATTTTTAAAGGTGCTGTCCTTCGATCCGTCATCCACAAATATGATTTCAAAATCAGGAAAATCAGAAAGCAGGAGGTTCTCAATTGTCTTGGATGCAGTGATTTCCTCGTTATAGGCTGGCACAATGATACTTACCTTATATACAGTCTCTGGCGCTGATTGTGAACGCTCTCTTTTCGAGGACCTGTACTGACGGATCGACAGAATGACAAGGCTTAGGATTTTAAGCAGCGAAAGAGTCAGCGCCAAAAGGAAAATCGTCGATATGATGCGGTTAAAATAATAGGTTATACTAAATACTGTGGCATCGGCAGTTTCCAGATACCTATAGAAAGGCTCTTTTGGCGGCGGCATCACATCATCACGTTTCTTATGAATGAGCGAGGCCAGACTGGTAAACTCATATCCTTTCGACTTGTAGTATTCGATGATGCGTGGCAGGGCCTTAATAGTCTCCTCACGGTAACCGCCTGCATCATGCAGGAGCATTATATTTCCCAGTCCCTGTTGCTTGATGGCCCGCTGAACAATGGTGTCTGCGGATACGCCGACTTGCCAGTCGTTGGGATCGATGGAGGAGCCGATAGTCAGGTATCCTTCATTCTTCGCAACAAAAATCGGCCTGATTTGCAGGGCTACGGTAGGTTCAGCATCTGTATTGTAAGGTGGCCTGAAAAGGATGGTGGCATGGCCTGTAATGCTTTCGATGATGTAACCCGTTGAACGAAGTTCAATTTTAAGGCGATCGTCCGAAGTCTGTTCCAGGTTGGGATGCAAAAAGGTGTGATTACCGATTTCATGTCCTTCGTTGTAAATCCGCTTGACCAGAGGCAGATTTTGCTCGGCATTGATACCGGTAATAAAAAATACTGCCGGCACTTTATATTTGGCAAGGATATCGAGTATTCTGGGGGTGTATTTTTCATCTGGACCATCATCGAAGGTCAGTACAATCTTTTTTGTTGCTTCACCTGCCTTATTGATGACATAACCGGTTGGCAGGCTCAGGTATTCTTCTTCCGCAATCAGATTATCCTTCTTGTCGTATTCAATTTTCAGACTTCCTTCGTGGGGAGTGGTCAGAATATTCAGCACCTCTCCTGCTCCCACATAATCGACACCATACGATGACGGAGCATCGGCAATACTTTCAGGATTGAAACTGCTTTCGACAAGCCCATCCGCTGAAAGGTCATGATCAAAGAAATCCCAGATACGATGATCCTCAGAGCCCAGGAACCAAACGGCTACTCCTGAAGTCTGGAAATCGGCAGCTGTGCGCATAGCATTGAAGGCTGTTGCCGCATCGGCAAAATAAACCTTATGAGGCTGATCATTTTCGTCCTTATAGGTGTAATTCAGGTTATAGGTATTGTTGTCGAAGTTTACCGTTGCATTTTTCTCCAGGGCTGTTGAAATAGCTTCCTGGTAGGTAATGTCATCACCTTCGAATCCTGCCGACCAATCGTAGCCGAAAGCTGCAAGACAAAGAATGACCTTATCCGAAGGGATCTCCTTGCACCATTGGTCGAGTGCAGCTTCTACCCAGTATTGCGCGGCAACAGGACCAGCGTCTGTCGTCGAATTATGCTGATCATAGCCCATCAGGAAAAGAAAATCATTGTATTTGGCCAGTTCTACCGGGTTGTAGTCTTCATTAAATGGAACAATATCCTGGGTGACGAGGTATCCCTTTTCGTGAAGCTTTTCGTACATTTCTTTCTGAAAGATAATCATGTACTCATCCGTTGTCTCAGTCAATTCTTCAAAGTCGATATTTATCCCGTTGAACTTATACTCTTCGAGAACTGCGATAAGATTATCTATTAGCCGGATACGGCCAACCGGCGAAGTGATAATCTGGTGCACATTCTTACCATTCCAGATGTTATTGAAATTATTGGTCAGCATGGGAACAATAGCCATGTGATTCTTCCTCATTATCTCAAGCGCAGAAGCATCAATATCGACGCTTATTCTTCCAGTGGAATCCTGTACAAACAACCATTCAGGAAGAACCATATTAATCTTTGAAGCATTCTGTATCAATGAATACTTGGACTGAATATCCCAATTGACATAGAAGGCTGCACGGACTGGCTTATACTTTCGTATTTCCCCTGGAAGGATCTTGTCTCTTTTATAAAAATCGTGCCCCTTATGGGTTCTGGCTTCTTTGGCCAATTCCATAAACCGGTTTATTTCAGCCTGTTCGATATCCTTGCTCTTGAACTTCTCACTATCCTTCTGAGAAAGGACCAGATGTTCTCGCAAGGTAGGCAACCGAAAAACCTGCCGGTGGAATAAAGACACTAAAATTGAAGTGATTGCAATCACTAATACGACGGCAATGATTTTCACCAACCATTTAAACCGCTTCCAACGGGAAGGATTTTGAGAATAAAATACCGGTTTTTGGGTTGGAATTGGATTCATGTAAAGCGAATTAGTATGCAATATGTTATTTCCCGTTGTTTTAGCTCAGGAGAAAACAACGTTCAAAAATACACAAAAAGAAACTGGTATTGATGACTAAGAATCGTAATGTAGAAAAAGGAATAAGGCATGAGGAAGTAATCAGTTATAATTTACAATCTGTCCTAACTCTAATTCTTTTTTCCTTTTCCTTTTTTCCAATGACTAATGACTGTTATGTGATGGTTCACTCTTTAAACATTTATGAATGACCTCGGCCAAATTAGCTTTACGGATTGGTTTTGAAAGATAATCATTACATCCGGCAGCTATTGCCCTTTCTCTTTCCTTTGTCAGAGCAAATGCCGTTTGGGCAACAATTACCACATCATTATTAAATTTTCGTATCTGCCGGGTAGCTTCATAGCCGTCCATTTCCGGCATTTTTATATCCATCAGCACCAGATCGATATCAGGGTTGTTTCGGCAGGCTTCAACGGCTTCCAGGCCTGTTCTTACTCTTAAAAGTTCTTTGCAATACTTTTCGACGGAAAGAATCATTAACATCTCCGAAAATTCGTCATCCTCGGCAAGCAATATTTTCAATTTATTCGTTTGAACTTCGTCTTCGTTCTCTTCTTCATCAGATAAGTCGGGATCTTTTATTACCGACTTTCCAGTATGTTTAGCTACATATGGAATCGTGAAATAAAATTCAGAACCTTTCCTGGGTTCACTTACCACCCTGATATTCCCACCTAGCATTTCCACATAGGCTTTCGATATGGATAACCCCAATCCGGCCCCTTCATAATTGCGGTTCAGAAAATCATTCCCTTTTCTAAACCGGTCGAAAATATAAATCTGTTGTTCTGGGGGAATCCCGATACCAGAATCTTTTACGTAAAACTCAATTTCCACAGGCTCACCAGTCGCTCTGTTTGTAAAGTTCTCTTTATCGGCTGTTTCCTGACTGGCATAAATAAAATTGCATCCAAATTCGATAAAGCCTTTATTCGTAAATTTAATGGCATTTTTAATCAAATTGGCAAGAACAGAATAAATCTTCTCCCGATCTGTCCAGATTATTGATTTATTATCTGATAAACGATCAGCGAAAAAAAACTCCAACCCTTTTTGTTCAATCTCTGACTTAAATAAGGAATAGACATATTTAAGCAGATCGTTTAAATTTGTTTCTAAAATAGAGAGCGTAATTTGTCCGGATTCTATTTTAGAAATATCAAGAATATCGCTGATAATATTAAGTAGACGATTACTGCTTCTTTCAATAATGGTGATATATCGTTGTCTTTTCTCCTCAGACAGATCGGAAGGCTTTAGCAGTTCGGCAAAACCCAGTATTCCATTCATCGGCGTTCTGATCTCATGGCTCATATTGGCCAGGAAGGCAGATTTCAAACGATCGCTTTCTTCTGCTTTTTCCTTCGCCAGAATCAACTCAGCTGCTCGTTTCTCTTTCTCTTTGACTTGGCTGGCAAGCTCATTATTGGCAATTACCAATTCAGCTGCCCTCAATTCTTTCTCCCTGTTTTGGGCTTCAATAAGCTTATTCTTTTCAATAAGATCCAGCTCTGCCTTCTTAAGTTCAGAAATATCAACCCCTATAATGAGACAATGTTCGCCGTTATCGGTAACAATGCCCGAAAGAAAAACATACATCAGTGATTTGCTTTTGTTAGAAAGAGTCACCTCGCAGACTTCCCTCTTGCTGCTGATGAAAATATTACGAAGAAACAGTTTGAACACCGGTTTTGCCTCATCGCATAAATAAAAATCAAACGGATTGTTTTTTAACAGCGATCTTTCTTTCCCAAGCATCTGTGATCCATAAAGGTTTACATCCAGAATATTACCTTCTCTGGATAGTTCAAAATAACCAGAGGGTGCAAAATCATATAGTTCTGTATATTTTTCAGCTGCCAGTTCAGCAGCACGTTCTTTTGCAAGCACCAGTTCCTGGTTTTGCAATTCAAGTTCAATCTGATGTACCTCAAGCTCATGAATAATTTTAAGTACATCTGCTTCAGAATGAGACGAACCAGGAGCAGAGGGTTTCAATTTAAGCAACTCCATTGCCTTTTTTCTCAGGTTGGAGTATCCTGATATTTTATCTGTATTTTTCATGATATATTCTATATGTTTTCGTCATTGTGTTCACATGAAAATGTTCATCTGAATTATCGATCTCAACTGTTGACCGTTCTCGAATCATCTTACCCTATTTTAAGTATAACTCAAAACACAGAAAATGGTTGATGTTAAAAGCTAATCATTTTCATTAACAACTCAACGTTAGTTTATTACACCGAAAGTTACGAAATATTTAATAGATTTGCTTTAGGATTATTTTATATTTTACCGAAAACTTCAGGTTTGAAAATGGGAAAGATGCTTACTCAGCTTATTCTTTTAAAGAACCAGCTGGAGTCAGGAATGTTTCCATCATTATTCATTTGTAATTTTTCGCTAAAAACTTATACTTGTCTCTATATAAAACCAAATAAACATTCAACAATGAAGCATATTCCTGTCCTCCTGATTGCTCTTTTTCTCTTCTCGTGTGCCCCTAAACCTGAGACAGTGAGTCAATGGCGCGGTCCAAACCGCAGCGGCGTTTATAATGAAACTGGTTTGCTGACTGAGTGGCCTGCCGAAGGTCCGAAACTGCTCTGGGCGTTAGACTCTACCGGTAATGGGTTCGGTTCTCCGGTGCTAACCGATGATCAGCTCTTTATAAATGGAGAAAAAGACAGTACTGGATATCTGTACGCATATAACCTTAAGGGAAAAATCATGTGGAAATCGGTCTATGGGAAGGAATGGATGAAAAACTTCCCGGGATCACGTTCAACCCCTACAGTGGTGGGTGACCTTATATATGTATGCTCAGGAATGGGCGACATTGCCTGTTTCGATAAGAAAAAGGGTACAAAAAAATGGTCACTCAACATGGTTAAAGACCTTAAAGGAATAGATAACATGTTCGGCTATGCCGAATCTTTGCTTGTCAATGGTGATTTGGTGTATTGTCAACCTGGAGGTATAGAGAACAATGTGGTTGCCCTGAACCGCTTCACGGGTAAAATGGTATGGACTCAAAAAGCCGTTGGCCAGTTGGAAGCCTATAATTCGCCTGTCATCGTCAAAAGAGGAAAGCTTGATCTGTTGCTTACCTTTTCGGAAGACTGTTTCCTTGGTCTCGATGGACAGACTGGTAAACTATTGTGGACACAACCACAGGATACTGCCGGAAACCTGCATGGGAATATACCTGTTGTAGACGGAAACGATTTAATCTATACTGAAGGCGACGGAAACCATACCGTAAAGAATAAACTTTCTGAGGACGGAAGTTCGATCACTGAAGTGATGCGAAACCCCTGGTTCGACAATATAATGGGTGGAGTAGTAAAGATTGGTGATAAAATCTATGGGACGGCACATCGGCAAATGTATCTGAAGTGCCTGGATATGAAATCAGGACTTGTCACCGATTCCCTCAAAATGTTCAGAGGAAGCACTATTGCCGCCGATGGAATGCTTTATGTCTTTACTGAAAAAGGAGATGTAAATCTTGTAAAACTGAACCCAACAGGGATGCAACTGGTCAGTACTTTTAAAATCACCAGAGGAACCAAAGAATTTTTTACTCATCCTGTCATTCACGACGGAGTGCTTTATGTCCGTCATGGTCAGGCACTGATGGCCTATTCTATCAGAAAGAGCGCATAGAAGAGTTTTGTTTCTATAAATAGATCTTCAAATCGTCAAGAATTTACGACAAAATTTCGGTAGTAGAAAACATTAGTTTAAATTTGAGATGTTAACTGTTATAAAAACACAAAATCATGAAAAAATTACTGATGTTATCTGTTTGCATGGCTTTTGTTATTTGCGTTTCATCCATGAATCAAAAAGAGGTACAAATTCCTGCAGCTGCTAAAACAGGATTTGCCGCAAAATTCCCCACTGCACAAAAGGTAAAATGGAGTATTGAAAAACCTGGTGAGTTTGAAGCTGAATTTAAGTTGAATAAAGTTGAAACCTCAGCTGTATTCGATGCCAAAGGAAATCTGATAGAAACTGAGACAGAAATCAAAGAAAGTTATCTTCCTCAGGCAGTGAAAGCAACAATTGCAAAGGATTTTGCCGGGTATAAAATTGATGAGATTGAAAAAGCCACTAACGCCAAAGGGGCCACTACTTATGAAATGGAAGCTACCAAAGGAAAAGACGAACTGGAGATTTCATTTGATGCAAGCGGTAAATTGCTTGCAAAAAATCCCCTGAAAGAGGATAATGAAGACAAAGAAAAAAAATAATCAACCCTCTCTGACTTCAGCAGGTGGGTGTGTTATTTGATTTCAAAAACAATTTACATAGAGAAATATTGAGATACACAGAGTTTTTCCCTCCGTGGTCCTCTGTGTTTTCCACTCTGTGGCACTCTGAGTAACTGGATTTCATAAAATATCAAACGGGAATACAGACGAAACAATCCTTCAAGGTTTATAAAGCCATGAGGGATTGTTC
>Ga0118677_10001434_pt1 | contig 50580 bp, 48 predicted proteins | sample AliMusrvi5mmetaG_FD_86154 | JGI IMG/M metagenome (GOLD analysis project Ga0118677, IMG submission 86154) | reverse complement strand
CATCGTTTGTGGACGGGAATTATAGACAAAACTAGAATCATTGTCAAGTGGTTTTTGGGGGAATTTGGAAAGAATTTGCAATTCGTGGGAAGTTTGTGGGATTTCGTAATGAAATCCCTGTTTTTTGATTTGGTTTGCTTATAAAACGAAGATTCTTATACGTTTTGCTTTGATGCTTATCTCTTTTAGTTTGGAAATCATATCTGCATTACAATCTCTTTTAATCGCAACATATGCATCTTTTTGTAAAATATCTATATTTCCTATGCAATCTTTCTCTAATCCAAGAGTTTTTATAAAAGTTCCAACTATATCTCCAGCGCGAATCTTGTCTTTTTTTCCTGCAAGAAGATGCAGAGTTACATATTTTGATTGAATTGGAGTTTTACTCTTACATGTAAGCTCTTTGAGCGCTATCTCTTCGATATCTGTTTTTACAAGTTCTTTGATGGCATCTAATTGGTCTCTGTCACTCTCGCTATATAAGCTTACACTTACACCCTCATCTCCAGCTCTTGCAGTTCTGCCAACTCTATGAAGATAGACCTCTTTATCTTGTGGCAAATCGTAGTTGATGACCAATGAGACATCTTTGATATCAATACCGCGTGCTGCAAGATTTGTGGTCACTAAAACAGGGATGCTTTTGTTAGAAAACATCAGTAACATCTCATTTCGTATATTCTGTTCTAAGCCGCCGTGAAGGTACTCTGTGTCAAATCCATCATTGTAGAGTTTATGAGTCACTTCTTCAACATCTATCTTCGTGTTACAAAAGATGATCACCGAATCTGGTCTATATGAAAGAAGAACAGTTTTAAGCGCATTATATTTATCCTCTTTTTTGACCTTACATGTAAGCTGTTTTAAATACCCGTCATTATCTTCATCTATTGTCACTGTTTTAGGGTTGTGCATTACACTTTTTACAAGAGTTTTAATATTTTCAGGATATGTCGCTGAAAAAAGAAGAGTTTGCAGTTTTGTTGGAAGTTTTGTTTTGATGTAAGAGATATCATCATAAAATCCCATATCAAGCATTCTGTCCGCTTCATCAAGGACTAGCATCTTAATCTTACTCAAATCAATCGTTTCTTTTCCAATATGATCGATAATGCGTCCAGGCGTACCTACAACTATGTGCGCGCCATAATCAAGCGAGCGTCTTTGATTGTATAGAGATTCTCCGCCATATATCGTGACTATTTTTACATTATGTTGTAAACGTGCGAGTTTGCGCAGTTCAGATGCTACCTGTTCGCAGAGTTCACGCGTAGGACAAATAACCAAAAACTGGATATCAAAGTTTTTGACATCGAGGTTTTGGAGTATTCCTATCCCAAAAGCGATGGTTTTTCCACTGCCTGTTTTAGACTTTGCAATAAGGTCATCACCTTGCATGATGATAGGAATCGCTTGTTTTTGAATCGTAGTCATTGACGAGAAATTCAATGATTCGAGATTTTCTAAGAGTTTTGTGTCTAAATTTAACGAAGAGAATTTGTTTTCTGGCATGTTCAATCTTTTTTACGACAGTATAACACATATGCTATTTTTGGCATGGATTGTGCTAAGTGGCTACTATGTATATATCAACATTCAGCACATACGTCAGTTCTGTCCAGCCTTACACCAAACAGCAACCTGCAACGCCATCCAAATCTGAGAGCAGTTTTAAAGAGCTCCTGGCACAAAAACAGTTAGCTGCATATACTCTCAATAAATCGTTTCCAGTAGATTATGTCAATAAAGAAAGCACACTTTTTAATCAGATCAGAATGCAGACAGAAAAAAATCCTGATACATCTAAAAGTCTGGAAGAAAGCTTGCATGTAAGGAGTTTTGATCTTTTAAAGACAAGAACAGACGTGTATACGGAAAATGCAAATAAAACAAAATCACTATATAAATATACCCAGCCGCTAACACCAAATCTGGGTGATACAAAATTTGACGTGCAAAAACAAAAGATAGCAAACATCTACCTCAGTAATAATGCCTACTTCAATAAAATAGCAATTTAAAATAATAAAGCGGTTCTCTCTTTAAAGCTACCCGATGTTTTGAAGAGTCTAAAAGAGTTTGTACTTTTATAATTAATTAGTATACTGTCCCCGGATTATTACTACGCAGGTTAGAGCTTTTGCAATATCTTTTCAACTACCTCAGCAGGATTTTGTGCTTGATAGATCGGACGTCCTACAACGATGAAATCTACCATTGCCGAATGTGCGAAGTCGATATCTGCTACGCGTTCTTGATCTCCCGCATCTTCGCCAAATGGACGGATTCCCGGAGTAAGCGTCATGAACTCTTTGGATGTCGTCTTTTTGATCGACTCACTTTCAAAAGCACTACACACTACGCCATCAAGCCCGCTTTTATAAGCATCTCTTGCAAACTTATCAGCTTTGGAAGTGATATCTTCATTGTAAATGTATGAAAACTCCTCTTCATTAAAAGAGGTAAGCGCTGTTACAGCCAAGACGATCGGGCGGTTTTCATACTTTTCGAGTCTTTTCATTACTGTACTCATCGCTTTTTTGCCTGCACTTGCGTGGACATTGAACATATCTACGCCAAGTCCCATTATCGACTCTGCGGCATCTGCCATCGTGTTTGGAATGTCGTAAAGTTTGAGGTCTAAAAAGATTTTAAAATCGGGATTGATTGTTTTGATGGCTTCTATAAACTCAGCTCCATCACGGATGTAAGAGCGAAAACCGACTTTAAGCCAAACGTCATACTCTTTTATTTTTTCTACAAGGGAGAGATTCTCCTCTTTTGTGGGTAAGTCAAGGGCGATACAAAGTTGCATATTTTCTCTTTTTTTTACGGAATTATAACATTTAAAAGGCTTACATGCAAAGTGCCCTGTGGGTGTAAGGACTTTAAAAGAGCATAATGAGTTCTGAAGAGTGTAAAGACTTTTGGGAGAGTTTCGTGTGCAAAAAGCACACGAATGAAGAAGAGTAAGAGTTAACCTCTAACCATTTTTTCGATTTTTGCAACTACTGTTGGATCTTCAAGAGTTGAGATATCTTGAGTGATCGCTTCGCCTCTTGCAATTGAGCGAAGGATACGACGCATAATCTTACCTGAACGTGTTTTAGGAAGTCCCGGAGCGAAAACGACATCATCACATAAAGCAATATTTCCTATCTCTTTTTGGATCACACGATTAATCGCTTTGATCTCTTCGAGTTCATCTGCAACGCCTGTATCAGACTTCAGTACTACATAAGCAAAGATCCCCTCGCCTTTGATCTCATGTGGTTTTCCAACAACTGCAACTTCTGCAACATTTGGATGCTTTTTGATCGCTGCTTCGACTTCCGCTGTTCCCATTCTGTGGCCTGAAACGTTGATTACATCATCAGTACGTCCAGTGATAGTGATGTAACCATCTTCATCATAGTTCGCGCCATCACCTGTAAAGTAAACAGGTTTTCCATCTTTTTTCACATCACCAAAGTAAGATTTGACAAATCTTTTTTCATCTCCCCAAATTCCACGGATCATAGCAGGCCAAGGACGTGTTACACACATATAACCACCCTCACCTACTTCAGCTTTTTTCCCTGTTTTTGGATCTAAGATCTCAGCCATGATTCCTGGAAGTGGGAATGTTGCACATGCAGGTTTGATCGGTGTAGCACCTGGAAGCGGAGAAACGATATGTCCGCCAGTTTCAGTTTGCCAGTAAGTATCTACTATCGCACATCTACTTCCACCAACTGCTTCATAGTACCATTTCCATGCTGGAGGATCGATAGGCTCACCAACTGTTCCAAGAACTTTTAAGCTTGAAAGGTCATATTTTGCTGGTTCATTTTCTCCCATTTTATGTAAAACACGGATCGCAGTAGGCGCTGTGTAGAACTGGTTAATTTTATATTCTTCAACCATTTTCCAAGGACGTCCAGCATCTGGATAAGTAGGAACACCTTCAAACATAACAGTTGTCGCACCCATAGCAAGTGGTCCGTAAACGATGTAAGTATGACCTGTAATCCAACCAACATCGGCAGTACACCAGTAAGTGTCATTTTCTTTCACGTCAAATACCCATTCCATAGTCATCTGCGCCCAAAGAATGTATCCCGCTGAGTTATGTTGAACACCTTTTGGCTTACCAGTTGATCCTGAAGTATAAAGCAAGAACAGAGGATCTTCCGCGTCCATAACCTCTGGGTCACATTTCGTTGGTTGGTGTTTGATAAGTTCATTGTATGAATAGTCACGTCCTGCTACCCAAGTCACATCTTCGCCATTTCGTTCAACAACCAAAACTTTTTCTACAGGTGTTTTACCGCTTAATGCTTCATCAACAACTGGTTTAAGCATGTATGGTTTATCTTTTCTAAATGCGCCATCAGCCGTGATAACCACTTTTGCATCTGCATCTTTGATACGATCACGTAATGCATCAGCAGAGAATCCGCCAAACACTATTGAATGTATTGCACCGATTCTCGCACATGCAAGCATGGCATAAGCAGACTCAAGAATCATTGGCATGTAAATGATAACGCGGTCACCTTTTTTTACACCAAACTCATTTTTAAGCAGGTTTGCAAAACGGTTTACATTGTAATAAAGTTCCAAATATGTAACGATTTGTTTGTCACCTCGGTCACCCTCAAAGATAATAGCCGCTTTGTTTTTGCGAGAATCCAAATGACGATCGATACATTGAGCTGAAACATTTAGTTTTCCGCCCTCAAACCATTTTACAAAAGGAAAGTTACTTTCATCCATTACATTTGTGAACGGTTTTATCCAAGAAAGTTTCTCTTTTGCATAAGAGCCCCAAAAACCTTCATAATCTTCCATCGCATAATCTTGAAGAGCCTGATACTCACACATATTTTTAATTCTAGCCGTTTTTGCAAACTCTTTATTTGGTTTAAAAACTGGTTTTACGTTGTCTGACATTAATTTTTCTCCTTGGTTAGTTTTAAATATATCATAGCTGTCATGATGGCATCATTGACTGCATTATGCGCTCCCATATCTGGGACCTTACAATTTTTGAGGATTGTATCGAAGCGTAAATCAATATTACCTTCTGGTATAAACGTAATTGTTTTTTCAAAATAGATTTCAGAAACTTCAATCATTTTGTTCGGCAATGTTATACCCAACATAGGTTTTATATACCGATTTATCATCGCTACATCAAACTCTAAATAATATCCAATTAAGGCTCTAGAACCAATAAAATTTAAAAAGTTTTTTACAGCTTCTGTAGGATCTTTCGCATCAACGAGATCACACTCCCTAATTCCGTGAATCAAAATGCTTTTTGAATCAATATTTTTTGAATTTTTGAGATAGATTTCAAAGGTTTGTGAAGTAAGTATTTTATTATCTTTTATCTTCACCGCACCGATGGAAAGTATCTCATCATTTTTGGTGTCAAGCCCCGTTGTTTCCGTATCAAAAACAACATATTCGCCACTGCTATCTTCTTCAAATAAAAAGGAAAAACTCGGATCTTTCAAATTTGCAAGATTTCGTTTTTTTTTCCAATTATTATAAAGTGATAAAAACATCAGCTCACCATATTTAGATGAAAATGAAAAGCCATAAATTTTTTCAATTTATTGACGACTTTAAAGCTGTCTTTGAGCAAATCTATCTCTATTTTTTGCAATTTTTTTGGATTGATATAGTTCATCTCTTCAACACTTTTAGCTTCCAACATCGCTTGAAGTCTAATCGATGACAAAGTATCAAAACACTCGATAAGCTCAGTCGCAAATGTTTTATCAAATATCCCTTGATTGTTCAATGCTTTTATTCTCTCAATGGTGTTCGTTGCATCGATTTTATACTCTAAAGAAAGCGTTCTTATCCCATGAACAAGGGCAAAAATACCCCCTTTTTTGAGATCAAGTTTATTTTCATGTTGTTTTTCTAAAATAAATCTTGAGAACAAAGAGAGCGGCGTCTCAAAGCTTAAAGCCGCTTTTGCCATATGCGCGAGTACATCAGTCCGTGAACTAAAGTTACTGTGTAAGAAGTTTTTGAGATTATCGAGTAAAGTTTTATCTCCCCCAAGAGATTTTGCATCTAAAAAAATGCTCAGATTTTGCAAACTATCCGAGCTTAAACTCTCAACCCAAACACTGATCTGCTCTTTATAAGCTGATTCACTTTGTCTCCAAAAAGGGTTACTTACCATTACATTGCCCAGACATGGCGGAAAACCAAGATCAAGAAGATACGCATTTAAACGTATCATCGGTTCTTTAAAAAGTTCTATATCCACGCCATCTCTAATAATAAGGGCATTGTCTTGATCTGTTTTTATACTCTGTTCTTCTCTACCCTCTGAGCCCATAACCAATAAAGCACAATCTTTTTGTAACTCTTCATCCACACAAATATCAAAAAGTTTTTTATAAATTTTTTCATTGAGAGTTGCGATGAGTTTTGTGATATAACGAACTTTTACCCCTTTTGCATCAAGGGAAATGATAATATTTTTAAGCTCTTTTTGAAGGTTTTTCAACTCATCGAGATTTTCTGCTTTTTCTATTTGCACCATCACGAGATGAGAATGATTTGCAAAGTAACTTAAAAGGTCAAGCTGTTCGAGCACTCCTTTAACTTCGCCCTTCTCCATAACGACAACTCTTTTAATACTTTTTTGTGTCATAAGTAAAAGTGCATTAAATAAAAAATCGTTGTAATCAATACTGACCACATTTTTTGAAGCGATCTTTTCAATAGGCTCTTCAACTGATATCTTTCCTAAAAGAACACCTTCTTTAAGATTTGTATCTGTAACGATGGCATAAGATATTGGGGTCTTAACCAAAATAATGCTAGCTTTTAACTCTTTTTGTTTGAGAAGCGCATCGTAAATACTTGTATTTTCATCTACAATACAAGCATTATGAAGATAAATATCACTTATTTTTGCGATCAAAAATGGTGAAAGGTCGCTTTGATTGTGATACTCCTTAAGCTGTTGGTGTCGAGTTATGAAATCTTGTAAAAAATAACTTTGTACATCTTTATTTTCTAAAAGAGTTAGAAAATCATCTTTTTTTATTTCATAGCAGATTAGGTCTTCATCAACTACAAATTTTCCCTCGGTTTGACCATAGATCAGGGCATCAGCATCAAAACTGTCGCCTGAAACATAAAAATTATAAACTTCATCATCAATCAACTCTGAGACAGAGCCTTTAATGATGATATAAAAAGCGATAGACGAAAGCGCTTTAGAGATGAGCAGAGTCCCTTTTGGATAATAAGCTATATCCATTTTTTGCATCAGATCATCCAGTATTGTTGGGCTTAAAAGCCCAAATGGATGGATAGACTCGATTAGTTTTCTCTGCTCAAAAATACTCATGCCTAATGCTCGCTTGCGCCCTCAGCACCGATACCAGTTTGACTTCTGATAAATTGTGCTTCAAAAGCTTCACGTTCAGCTTTTGCACCTTCTGAATTATCTGTCACTGAGAAGATATAAATTCCAACAAACGCCGCTATAACAGAAAATAGTGCTGGATATTTGTATGGGAAAATAGGTGATGCATTTTTAAGTAAATCTACCCAAACAGTCGGTCCAAGGATTACAAGGATAACTGCCGTTGCAAGTCCAATAGTTCCACCTATAACAGCACCACGAGTCGTTAATTTTCTCCAGTACATTGAAAGGAAAAGGATCGGAAAGTTCGCAGATGCCGCGATAGCAAAAGCAAGACCGACAACAAACGCGATGTTTTGTTTTTCAAAAGCAATACCCATAATGATAGCTATGATTCCAAGTCCTACAGTCGCCATTTTAGAAACTTGCATCTCTTTAAGACCATCAACTTGACCTTTTTTCCATACAGAAGCGTACAAGTCATGAGAGATCGCAGATGCACCAGCAAGTGTAAGACCAGAAACAACCGCTAAAATAGTAGCAAATGCAACCGCCGAGATAAATCCTAAGAAGAAATCTCCACCAACTGCGTGTGACAAGTGAATCGCCGCCATATCATTTCCACCAAGAATAGGAGAGCCGCCTTCAATGGCTTGTTTTGCCATATCCAAATACTGAGGGTTCTTGAAAACCATAACGATCGCACCAAAACCGATGATGAAAGTTAAGATATAAAAATAGCCGATAAAACCTGTCGCATAAAAAACTGATTTACGTGCTTCTTTTGCATCGCTCACTGTAAAAAATCTCATCAAAATGTGTGGAAGACCAGCCGTACCAAACATCAATGCCACAGCAAGAGAGATGGCAGAAATTGGATCACTGACGAGTTTACCCGGGCTCATGATAGAGATATCTTTAAGTTCAGTAGCCGTTGCAAAAAGTTTTCCAAAACTAAAGTCATAATGTGCCATAACAGCTATCGCCATAAATGTAGCCCCAGCTAAAAGTAAGAATGCTTTTACGATTTGTACCCAAGTCGTTGCAAGCATACCACCGAATGTGACATAAAGAACCATTAGTACACCAACTAAGATAACAGCCACTTCATACTGAAGACCAAAAAGAAGTTGGATAAGTTTACCCGAACCAACGATTTGAGCGATGAGATACAAAATAACAGTCGTGATAGAACCAAACGCCGCTAAAGTACGAATCGGCCCTTGGCGAAGTCTGTAAGACGCAACGTCTGCAAATGTGTATTTTCCAAGATTTCTAAGAGGCTCAGCAATCATGAAAAGGATGATCGGCCAACCAACTAGAAAACCGATAGAGTAGATAAGTCCATCATACCCTTTTGAATAAACGAGACCAGAAATACCCAAAAATGACGCCGCTGACATATAGTCCCCCGCTATTGCCATACCATTTTGAAAACCTGTAATTCCTCCACCTGCTGTGTAGAAATCTTTTGCACTTTTTGTACGTTTTGCTGCCCAGTACGTGATACCTAAAGTAGCACCTACAAAGATGAAAAACATCACGATAGCAGACATGTTTAGCCCTTGTTTTTGCACTTCGCCTGTGATTGCATCTGAAGCAAAAAGAGTAAGTGCAGAAAGAATTAAGAAAGTTAAAACTCTTTGCATTAAAGATCCTTTACTGATTTTTTGATTTTGTTTGAAAGATCATCAAACTCTGTATTTGCTCTTCTTGTATAGATACCAGTAAGGATAAAAGCAAAGACAATAACAGCCATACCTATAGGAATACCTATTGTTGTAACTGAGTCACTCGACATCGGTGTCCCAAGCAAAGTTGGATCAAACGCTATTGTTAAAATAAATGCAAAATAGACTACTAATATCGCAATAGTGAGTTTGATTGAAAACGCTGTACGTTTTGTAACTAGCTCTATATAATTCGGATCATTTTTGATCTTATCTACAAGTTCTTTTCTCATAACTTTTCCTTTATTTTTTAGAAATTATAGTTAGCTATAACTCTATATTCGTCCCAACCCAATGGTCCAGTCGCTGTTTCATAAAAATTTCTTGGAAAATTTCCACGTAATTTCAATTCAAGATTTTTCACAACTGCTGGTTTGTAAGCAATATCAAATCCCGGTTCAGTTGCTGTTCTTGCAATTCCATAACCACTATTTTTATCCATATCAAATGATGTATAAAAAGCACTTGCGACTACGTTTGTACCTAAGTTTTTAAAATCATATGATGCCGCAACTTTTGTTGCTTTTGTTCCTGCCATAAACTGATGGCGTGTTACCATCCCTTGTGTATATGCCGGCATTCCGCCCCATGGAGTAATTGTCGCTTTATTTAATGCACTTAGCCCTGATGGTACTGCGGATGAGTCATCCTTGCTTTGCTCAGAATAAGCAATATATGCACTTGCATCGCCTACAGCAACATTAAATTTTGCCGCTGCAAAGAGACTGTTTACATCGCCCGCATATCTATTACCCACAGCATTTTCTTTGATCATCTGTGCTGATAACGATGGTTTTATTTTATCTGTTAAAAGACAATTCCAACCAACATTAGCTTCACCATATACAGCATTTAAAATATCGTAAGCGTAATAATCCCATACCTGAGCTTTGAAATTTCTACTTGGCGCATATGTTGCAGATGCAACGGTTACACCATCCGTACTTTTACCGACTGCATACTCTCCCATATTTAAAAAATCACCTGTCTTGTCAACATTTATTTGATATGTATAACCCGATGTTGCAGATAAGAGATTTGGTGGACCATACAAACTAGATGCATAATATGCACGCCCAAAACTCCCTTGAGCAAACTTTGTCACTTGTGCCAAGAGTAAAGTAGTATTAGGAATATCTTTGTTTGTTAGCACATAAGCTTCAAAAAGACTTGGAAGCATTCTTGCATCATCAGAACCGGCTAGTGGAGTATCAAGTTTTTGACGTCCGCCTTTAAATGTCGTGTTGTCATATTTGTATTGTACATATGCTTCACCTAAGATTGAATACCCATCACTATTTTTTCCAAACAATGATGGATCTTTATCTGGAGATGATGCCACTTCATTCGTTGTATAAAATGCAGTTCCAAAACTAAGACCTTTATAATCAGCCGTTTCAAACTTCAAGTACCCTCCAAGTGCCGTAGCATTACGGTGTAAAGTTTTAGTTCCCTCAAACTGTCGATCTATGTAAAAGGCACGAATCTGGCCACTTACATTCCCATCTTTGAACATTGAACTTAAATCATCCGCTGCATGTGCAGAACTAAGTAACCCTACTGCCACTAAACTCATGACTAAATTTTTTTTCATTTTCACTCTCCTAAAGTTATTAGGGTAATCTTAAATGAGAAAAATAGCATGAACGTAGCATTGTTACTTATTAGAAAAACAAATTGTTAGTTTGTTCTATATGCTACAAAAAGTTACATCTTCTTTTCTTTTTTTTGAACTATACTCACTGAACAGGTCATGCCCGCTACTAAAGTGAAACCTTTTGGAACATTGTCTATATGTATTCGCACTGGAATACGCTGAGCTAGACGAACCCATGTAAAAGTTGGATTGACATTTGCCAAAAGTCGCTGATCGGTAACATTATCTCTATCAGAGATCCCACTTGCAATACTCTCAATATGACCTTTAACTATGTAATCAGTTCCAAGCATATTCATGCGCGCCTCTTCCCCTACATGTAAGAGTGAAAGTTTGTTCTCCTCAAAATATCCATACACCCAAAAAGAATCTTTTTTGATCATCGCCATATGACTCTCCCCTCTTTGAATATAATCTCCTTTACGCATGAGAAGATTGCTCACCCAACCATCACATGGAGCTTTAATCTCAGAGCGGTGGAGATCAAGCTCTGCGGTTTCAACTTGTGTCAAAGTTTCTTCATATTTGGCTTTTGCAACGGCAACTTCGAGCTGTGCATCATTACGATTTTCCTCTGAGACTACCTCATCACTCAGACCTGCACGTCTTTGATACTGATTTTGTTTCATCTCATATTCTGCTTTTCTTAGCTTGCTGATCGCTTTTGTTTGGGCTAAAGCGTGTTCAAATCTTACTTTATCGATAGCAAAAAGCAGATCACCGCGTTTAACAAATTGATTGTCGATGACGGCAACATCGCTTACAAGACCACTTACATCAGGCGCTATCATTACGACTTCGGCACGCACACGTCCATCGCGCGTCCAAGAGCTGTTCATGTAGTTGTTCCACAGTTTAAGTCCAAGAAAAATAGCAAGACCAACGACGCTAAGCGTAATTAAATAACGTAAAATTTTAAAGAAAGTGTTTTTCATAAGTTCCTCAGTGGTAGATATATAAACATGGTAAAGTAAAAAAACAGACAAAAAGAGCTACTTTAAAAAGCCCCGGATGCCAAACATGACGATATAGACCGGTTTCTGCGATAATGCTATCAACTGTAACCTGCAAAATAGCAACAATGACAAAAATTGGTAAAAGCGTAGGCATCTGAATACCGTATAAAGTGATATCTAACGGCATGACTCCTCCTTAAATACAGGGATAGAAACTCTGCTTAATAAAATAGTCTTAATAAGTGAAAGCTGAGCGATAATATGAATCTCCTCTTTTTGCTTTACATGTAAGGATTTGATTGTACTTTCGAGTGAGTCCAGCAAAGTTTGTTTTAAAGCCTCTGTCGGTGTTTGAAAATACTCTTTTATTGCCTCTAAGGTTTGATCTACTAGCTTACACTCAGCCTCAAGTCGGTTAAGATTTTTTCTAATTCTCATTATCGCACCGCCTATTTCCAAAGTTGTTAACAACCACTCATAGACAAGTCTACTTGAGCGGTTATTAAGGCGTCCTTGCGTTGAAAACTGCTGTATCATATCTCGTCCAAGACTCTCTAGTGATCCGCGTTGCAAATTTAAAGGTGCATTACAAAGATAAACAATCTGCCCTCGTAAAACTTTAGCCACCCTTCTTTGCGAGAGTGAGCAAGACCAAAAGTTCACAAGAATATACGCCGCACCTGCAAAACTCACCCCAAGTAAAGAAGCGATAGTCGTCTCCATAAATGTTGTCGGATCGATTTTATAGTAAAGATCAAAAGAGCTTTGCGAGAAAAATAAAAAGACAAACCCTAAAGAAAATCCTGTCCATTTAGGTCTTGTGGTCATCCATCCGACAAATGCAAAAACTGGAATAATCACAAGACCCAGCGTATAAACATCTGTCGTGTACTCCGGAACGATATAAAAATCATACAAAGCCGCTACAAAAGCCGCACTTACAGCACCCTTTAAAAAGTTCATCACAGCATCCAAAGGTCTTGGAAGCGTACCAATGAGCAGACCGATAACGACAGACATCGTAATAGTCAATGTGCCATACTTCCAACCGCTGAGTAACCAAAATGCCATTGTAACAAGCAAAACACCACTGCCTCGAAGTGCTGCAAGAACAACGAGCACATTATCCGTATGTGTTTTAAAACGCACGACTCGTGTCAACTCTTTGCTTACTTTTCCAGAACTTTTGAGTTTAATGTATGCATAATAACTATTTGCATAGATAAAATACTCCTCTACTACTCTTGTTATAAGATAAGCAGCAGAATTAAATGTATCATATTCATCACTTTTTAAATTTATTGGCACCTGAGAATGCGTGCTTTCTTTTAACTCTTTGAGTTGGTTTAGCATATCAACAAAGCCCGCATCATCGAACTTAGGAATACTTTGAAGCACTTTTGCAAAGGGAGTATAGAGTTCTTTTAGGGCATCAACAGTTGAAGCTGAGGCACGCAGTTCTATATCTCTTATAATATTTTTGAGTGAATGAAAAGTTGTTGAAAGATGCATAAACTCCAAGTTTAACTGTTCAAGATAAAGTCTGTTTCGTTTGTCTGTTGCACTTTCAAAAGCACTGTTTACCGCAATGGCGTGAACACCAACCACTCCGCTTGAAAATTTTACGACATCTACATCTTTTGTATCTTGTGCGCCAAAGAGTGAGGAGATATTTCCAAGTGATGCAAAAACATTCTCAAATCTTTCCCTTTCACTTGAAAGTAGGGAATCAGAAAGCTTTCTTGGAAAAAGTACTTCACTCACGACAGTCGCACAGAGTATTCCTACCATGACTTCTGAAAAGCGCGAAGTAGCGATCTGAAATATCTCCATCGGTTGTTCAATAACAGGAAGCGCTACGATACACAAAGTATATCCTGCCAATACAAAGCCGTAAGACTGAAAATTTCTATACTTTACACCTGCTGCTGTAGTTATCCCGATCCAAATCGCAAAGAAAAAAATAAATAATTTTGGCTCTTGTGCAAAAGCCCCAATCATCAAAACAGACATTATAACGCCGGCAATCGTTCCAAGAACACGGTAATAGCTTTTAGAAAAAACAAGACCACTTTGAGGTTGCATAACGATAAACGTCGTAAACATCGCTGTTCTTGGATCTGCTAATGTAAGAGTCATAGAAACAAACATCGCAAGCAAAGCGGCGATTGTCGCTTTTGCCATATAGATCAGCGTCGGTGCATCTTTTACTAGCCACTCTTCGAAGGTATTTTTTACAGAAATAGCAAGAGACTGGCTCGATGGCATAACTTTACTTGGTAACATTTTTATCCTCAAAACCGCCGCCAAGTGCCTTGATAAGATGCACTTCCAATAAAGCTTTTGCATCATGCAAGTCAACTTCATTGAGTCCTGCAAGTGTCACTTCTCTTTGTGCTTGAAGGTATGGCAATTTATTTGTTAGTCCCGCGCTAAATTTTTGCTGAGCTATTTGTACATTGAACTCTTTGGCTTCTACTTCCTTTACATGTAAGTCTAATTCTGAGTCTACAATCTTTGATTTTTTTAGCGTTGCGACCACTTCATTTGCGGCTTTTATAACGACATTGTTATAATCATTGACAGAACTGTTATAGTCACTCGTTTGTATAGAAAGATTTGCTTTTCGCTCTCCCCCATCAAAAAGAGGCAAAGAAAAAGCAACTCCTGAAGATGGAGCAAAAGAGCTGTATCCAAGGAATTTAGCCAAATCAAACGAGACAAAACCTATCATCGCAGAGAGACTGATATTTGGGTAAAACTGAGCCTTTGCATTTTCTATATTTTGTCCCTTACTGAGCACAATATACTTTTGCACGGTGATATCTGCTCTATGAGCGATAAGATTTAAAACCACCTCTCTTGGCAGAGGGGCTTTGAAACTTTTTATATTTGGTGTTTTCCATTTATCTGCCACTGAGGGCATAAAGCCACCCAAGATTGCGATGCTCTCTTTTTTGCCTTCAATAGAGCGTTTAAGCATTTGTATTTGTCTCTCTATCTGCGCGATTTCGGACTTTTTAGTGTTCAATAAACTCGCATCACTGAGTCCGCTTTTCAAGTTTTTATAACAGATATTTTCCTCTTGTATCAGCAGAGTTTTTAATTCCAAGAGAACCTGAACTCTTTTTTCGTCAAAATCCCAAGAAAGGTATATCTCACAAATAGTGGTTGAAAGCAAGAGCTTTACCTCATCAATATAAGCTTTTTGAGCCATGGCACTGTATTTTGCCGACTGAATTTTAGAACCTCTTGAGTTCCAAAAATCAAAATCATAGTTTAAAGATAAACCTGTTTGATACAAACTTTCAGTTCCACCGCCCAAAGGTGGCGGAAAAATGTAGTTTTCACTGAAACGCTCACGGGAAAGTGCAGCATTTGCTGAGACACTAGGAAGATTTGCGGCTTGTGTTGATGCGATGATACTGTTTGCCTGAGCATATTTTGCTTCTATACTTTTAATGCTCGGGGAGTCTTTGAGTGTAAAAGCAATGATTTTATCAAGTTGTGTATCGCCGTAATCTTTGTACCAATCGGCTTTGAGTTTTGCACTATCAGAGATGGCGCCGTTTTTTTCAATATCATTTTTGATATCGAGTTTTTGGAGAGGCTTTTGTGTTTCTATTTTAGGAACACACGCACTAAAAAACAAAAGAGGTAACAACAATAAAAAAGATAATTTAAGACTCATTTTCCACCCATAAAATTTCGAAATTATATTTGTTTTAAAACTCTTATACCATACATATAAACACATAATAAATTACATTATTTGCTATAAAAGTTATCAATTATTGCTATAATCGCATTTATGAAAAAAGATATCGCACTTCATCGAACAAAGATCACAAATGATCTGATGCATTACATCTATGAGAATATCGATTCACAAATCAACTTAGATACACTAAGCCAAGATTTTCATCTATCGAAATTTCACATGCATCGCATTTTCAAGCAGGAATTTGACTCCAACATCTATGAAACCATAGTATCCATACGGCTTCAAAAAGCTTCCAATCTTCTTATCACAAATAAAAACTCCACTATATCTAAAATATCTTCGATTTGTGGTTACAGTTCTCAAACCTCTTTCATACGGGCGTTTGGTGCGAGATTTGGAATGAGTCCAAAAAAATGGAGAAAAGGTGGATATATGGAGTACTCAAATCAGATTATCAACGACGTTCCAAAAGGTTTGACCTCAGATATCCAGTACAATAAACTCTCACCGCTAATCAAAAAGATGCCCTCATTTGAAGTTTATTATATCCGTCATCACGGCTATGATGAGAGCATAAAAAAGTGTTGGCAACAGCTCCAAGCACTTGTCTTAAGCGAGGAGATCGAAGAGTACACGCAAATCGCCATCTATCATGACAATCCCATTATCACACCACTCAAAGAGTGCAACTATGTCGCTTGTCTTAAGGTTGAAGATAAAACAAAATTCTCTACTATCAAACTACCCTCATTTGAAGTACATGCAGGAGTCTATGCGGAGTTTAGTGCGCAAGGTTATCATGATGATATCTTAAAACTGATACAGCAGATCTATCATGAATGGCTTCCAACAAGCGGTTTTGAAACCACAAATAAGCCTCCCTATGCCATCTATAAAGAGAACAATTTTTTAAATGAAAAGGGTTTTTTCTCGCTGAAATATTATGTTCCGATAGTGCTGGCGTGATTATGGCTTATCGATCATATAGCCCATCCCGCGTACATTAATGATAACATCTTCATGAAGTGATTTTTTAAGGCGGTTGATCTCTGCGCGAATAGTTGCGTTATCTACAATATTTTCATCCCAGACGTAAAGGGAAAACTGTTCAAAATCTACGACTCTTCCACGGTTACGTGCGAGCAGATCGATGATTTGGGATTGTCTTTTTGTAAGAACTTGCGACTCTCCCTGAAATATAAGCGTATTGTGTTCCTGATCGTAACTGTAGTTTTTTGACAAACGCAAATGTACTCGCGGCACCTCATTTGAAAGTTTGATCCTATCAAGGCGAAGAGCAAGTTCTTTGAGATGAAACGGCTTTTTCAAGTAATCATAACATCCAAGATTATACGCGCGGGAAATATCCTCGATATCTACTAATGCACTAATATAGATAGTGGGCGCGTGAATTTTTAGCTCATGAAGACGCTCCAAAAAAGTCAGTCCATCCAAGCCTGGAACATTGATATCGAGGATAAGAAGATCATAACTCTTACTTTTTAAGTCATCAAAAGCCTTGAGTCCATCAAAATAAGTATCGACACTATGTCCCTCAGACTCTAAAAATTCTTGGATCGATTCATTTAACATTACCTCATCTTCTAAAAGCAAAATCTTCATCACTCACCCATCATCTTAAATTTATATGTAAAAGTTGTTCGCTCATCTTGTGACTCTAAAGATATCAAAACGCTCTCCTCTTTGCATATACTGTTTACAAGCTGTAAACCAATCCCAAAGCCTTCTCGAGACTGATTTTCTCTATAATAAGCATCAAATATTTTGTCAGTATTTTGAATCGTTTTTGATCTGCTTCCCATCGAAAGTTCTATTAAAGTTCCATCTTCTTTAAGGCTTACATATACACTCTCATCTGCAAGAGTGTATTTGATCGCATTGGTAATTGTATTGTCTATGATCCGTTGGAGTTTTGTTTCATTAAAGTAGATATATCTTCCCTTTAACTCAGTATGATAGAGAAACTTGACCTTTGAAAGCTCCGCAACCTCTGCAAAAAAGTCAAGTCTTGAAACTAAAAAAAGATCCAGATCAATAGCCATTTTTGGATACTCCACTTGATCTTTTTTTACAAGGTAACTCAGATCATCATAAATATTAAAGATATTTTTAGCCGCCGCTTCTATCTTTGAGAGTTGTCTGTCTTTTTGATTTTTCATCACAAATAGTTCTATGCTAGTGAGTATCACGCTCAAAGGGGTATTTGTCTCATGAACCGTGTAGCGTAAGAACTCTTTTTGTGCTTGGAGTATCTCATCTTTTTGCGCTTTTTCTATCAACAGCGTTTCGTTGATACGCTTGAGATCACCTGCTTTTGCTCTTACTTTATCTTCAAGACTTACATTGAGTTCTTTAAGCGTTTCCTTTTGCTCACGAATAGTATCGAGCATCTCATTGATGTGCCAAACCATCTGTTTAAAATCATCAAAAAACAGGGTTTTTTCGTCTATCACTTTATCATTATGAGCAGCATCTTTAAAAAAAGTCAAAAACTTTTCAATATCTCTTTGTAAAAAAGCGTTAAATATCTTAAAAAAGCCAAGGGCTACGGCAAAAAGGATAAATGACAGAGTCACAATCGCTAAAATTGTTTTAATTAAAACAGACTTTAAAATCTGTTGCTTGTGCTCTAAGATTTTTGTATCAGAAATATTTGGATTTTGTATTAGATGGCTAGATATCAAAGATTTTTCATAATCATGATACATATCTGAAACCAGCAAGCCTACAAAGAGCAAACTAAATAAAAAGATAATAATCATCGTAATAATATTCGCTTTTTTAATGCTCATAGTTTTAAAAAAAAGTTTCATTTTCATGCCGAGATTATGACACAAAATAGACTTCTTGTAAAACTTTGACTATAATTGCAAAAATAAAATAATTAAAGGCAAAACAATGGCACTATTTGGAAAAGACTTAAAAAAATACGAAATCAATGAAACTGAATTAGCAAAAGCGCAATGGGCGAAGATGACTACAAGCAAAGGTGTATTATGGATCAAACTTTATCCTGAAGAAACTCCTATCACTGTTACAAACTTCGCTCATTTAGTAAGCGAAGGTTTTTACAATGGTCTTGATTTTCATCGTGTCATCCCAGGATTTATGGCTCAAGGCGGTTGTCCTACAGGAAGCGGAACAGGCGGACCGGGTTGGTCAATCCCTTGTGAAACAAAACTCAATACACACAAACACGTAAAAGGTACACTTTCAATGGCTCACGCTGGACCAAACACAGGTGGAAGCCAATTTTTCATCTGTTTCGTTCCTTGTCCTCACCTTGATGGCGGACATACAGTATTTGGTGGCATCGAAGCTACAGATGCAGAAAGTATGGCAGTTTTGGATTCTTTAAAAATGAAAGACAAAATCGAAACTGTTGAAATCTTAGAATCTAAATAATCGATTAGAACTATGTGCAACTGTTTTGAAGTAAAATTACAAGAGATCAATATACGGATCAGACATCTTCAAAATGTGAGCGATGTTCACTCCTCGTGGAGTGATATCGCTCTCAATCTTAAAGAAAACTCAGAGATAGGAGTTTCACTGCAATCTTCCTATAAAATCGAAAATAGTTCGAATCCTCTGCAAGAGATAAAAAATAACACTTTTTTTATCCCTTTTTCTTATTGCCCTTTTTGTGGAGAAACTCTTTTAGTGGAAGAACCTGCCGCTGTTTTATCTGAACAAGAGCTTGAAGATAAGGAAGCTTTTGCAACTTTTACAAAACTTGAAGAGGATTTAGAAGAAAGATTTGGCAATATTACAGTCAAAAATCTAAGTGAAGCTTATGATATTTGTTACCTTTTCTTAGAACAAATCAATCTAGCATTTACCGTTACAAAGTTCAATGAAGAAAATAGAATGCTTATCCTTTATAAAGGTCATTTCGATGACCATTCCATCGAGATCTTCCTTGAAGCTGATGAGGATGAGGGAAATATTTATACAGTAACGGTTTTTTAAACCGATGCTTGTACATATCTGCTGTTCCGTTGACAGCCACTTTTTTTTAGAAAAACTCCAAAACGACTTTCCCGAGGAAAAGCTTACGGGCTTTTTTTATGACCCAAATATCCATCCCTACTCTGAATACCAACTCCGCTATCTTGATGTACAACGCTCATGCAAAAAACTCGGCATCGATCTTTTAGAAGGCGAGTATGACTTTGAAGCTTGGATGATTGCTGTTCGTGGCTTAGAAAATGAGCCTGAAAAAGGGAAACGCTGTGAAGTCTGTTTTGACAAGCGCTTTGATGTCAGTGCGCATAAAGCCTTGGAACTTGGCGAGAAAAAAATGACGACGACCTTGCTTGTTAGTCCCCTCAAATCTCAAGAACAGCTCAAACGTGTAGGCGATGAGTTTTACAAAAAAAATGGTGTTGAGTTTATTGCTGTGGATTATAGAAGCGGCGGCGGAACGAATGACCAAAGTCGTGTAACCAAAGAGGAACAGCTATACCGTCAGGATTATTGTGGCTGTATTTTCGGGTTAACAATGCAAAGAGAGTCTCAAGACAAACTGATGGATGAGATGTTTTCTCCACTCTGCGGAACTATCATGCCAGCTTCCATAGAAGAACGTTTAGAACTTTACAAAAGAAGAATGCAACTTGAAGATGAGGGCAAAGAATATAAGATAGTCAAACATAAATTTTTAAACTACAGACAGCTTACATGTAAGCTTGTTCAAGGCAAAAAAAACTCCATTCCTGCGTATGCACTTTCTTACTCGGCGCTGCCAAGAAAACGTGCTGAGGGAAGGATAGAATTTGAGATCGAAGGGATACATTTTTTCAATCGTGATGAGATCCGTTTTCTTACTTTGTCAAAGTTTAATGAGCTTACATGTAAAGACTTTTCATCTCTAACTGAGCTTATTTACAACCCTTTATCCTTCAAAGATGAACTCGATTTACGCTATAAAATCACACAAAATATCTATGATCTCACTCCAATTATTGTCGTAGAAAACATCACAAATGAGAAGCTTTCTTTGACTCTTGAAGCAAAAACTTATGAAGATACTAAAGAGATTTTAGTGGAGAAGAAAGATGATAGAGTTTAAAACTTTTTCAAATGGATTTCCTTATATTGAAGTTACAAATAGCGTTTCAAGTGCAAAAATAGCACTTCAGGGAGCGCATGTTTTTGAGTATAAAAAGGAAGGGAAAAGTGAACTTTTATGGCTGAGCTCACTCGCACTTTTTGAAGAAAACAAACCTATCCGAGGTGGAATCCCTATCTGCTGGCCTTGGTTTGGACCACACAGTGATTCTGCACTTCCTCAACACGGTTTTGCAAGAATCAGCCGCTTTACCTTTGTTTCTTGTGATGAAAAAGATGAGGCAACAAGCATAGTGACACTCAAACTCACAGACTCGCCAAAAACTAGAATTCTTTGGGATTTTAGTTTTGAACTTCTTGTCACTATTACCATCTCAAAAAAGTTACATGTAAGCCTTAAAACAACCAATACTGATATAAAAGAGTTCAAGATTACTCAGGCACTTCATAGCTATTTAAGCGTTGAAAATATTTCAGATGTTGAAGTTTTTGGTGTTAAAAATTGCACCTATTTTGATCAACTCAGCAAAACTATGGAAGTCCAAAAAGATGACTTGCATGTTAATCAGGAGATTGACAGAATTTATACTCATTTGAATAAAAACATTATATTAAAAGAAAAAAATCGCGCTATTTTCCTACAAAACAGCAATTCAAATTCCCTTGTCATTTGGAATCCTTGGAGTAAAAAAGCCAAATTCATCAAGGACATGCAAGATTATGAGTACAAAAATATGTTGTGTATTGAGAGTGCAAATGTGCTTGATGACTACAAAATCCTCCAAGCAAATTGCTCAACGACTCTGAGTTTAAAACTTTCTTATATCTCATATTAACCTTTATTTTGGTAAAATATCCGGCTTAATATAATATAAGGTTTTAATAAATGATGGATGTTATAGAGATTCAAGAAATTATCCCACACCGCTTTCCATTTCTACTTGTTGACAGAGTTACTGAGGTCACAAACGGTGAAAGTTTAATAGGCTACAAAAACGTAAGTATAGGCGAACAAGTTTTTCAAGGTCACTTTCCAGGTCACCCGATCTATCCAGGCGTTATGATTCTCGAAGGTCTTGCACAAGCAGGCGGGATTTTAGCGTTTAAAAGTATGGATATGACTAAAGAACAAGCGGCGGAGAAAGTCGTTTATTTTATGAGTATCGACAATGCAAAATTTCGTGCTCCTGTTCGCCCGGGCGATCGTTTAGAATACAGAGTTAGTGTCATCAAAAATAAAGGCGCTATCTGGTTACTCGATGGTAAAGCGTATGTTGATGACAAGATAGTCGCACAAGCTGAACTTAAAGCAATGGTTGTAGACAAATAATGGATAAAATATCTCACTTGGCTATCATCGAAGAGGGCGCTGTTATTGGTGCAAATGTAGAGATTGGAGCGTATTGTTTCATCTCTGCTGGAGCGACCATAGGTGATGGCACAATCATCGATCAAGGAAGCTGTATTTACGGCAAGACAACACTTGGCAAAAACAACCATGTATTTTCTCACTCTGTACTTGGCTCTGTTCCTCAGGATCTTAAATTTGGCGGCGAAGATGTAGAACTCATCATCGGCGACAACAACAAGATAAGAGAGTTTACACTTTTCAATCCAGGAACAAAAGGTGGCGGCGGAAGAACAATCATCGGCAACCACAACCTTTTTATGGGTTATGTACATATTGGTCATGATGTTATCATCGGAAATCACTGTATTTTGGCAAATGCCGCAACTCTTGCTGGACATGTTGAGATGGGTGACTATGTCGTTATCGGCGGCATGACTCCGATTCACCAGTTTGTTCATATCGGTGACTTTGCTATGATCGCTGGAGCTTCAGCGTTAGCACAAGATATTCCCCCTTTTTGTATGGCTGAGGGAAATCGTGCAAGTATCAGAGGCCTTAATCTCACAGGTCTTAGACGTCACATGGAAAGAGCTGATATTGATGATCTTAAATCAGCGTATCGTGATCTTTTTGAATCAGGACAACCGCTGAAAGATGTTGCAAATAATCTTTTAGAAACAAGCCCTAACCACCATGTTCAACAAATTTGTAATTTTATTATTAAAACAAAACGCGGTATTCCGTTTGAGAGGAAAAACTAATGATTCATAGACACTGCAGCTTTTGCGAGGCAAAAGAGAGTGATGAAAATCCATTAATCGCCGGAAACGGTGTTTACATCTGTAAAAACTGTGTTTTTTCAGCTTATAAGATTATGTTTGGCGACGAACATGAGAGTAAAGAGAACAGCAAAAAATTAGTTGAAGCCGTTGGAGAACTTATGACTCCAAAAGAACTTGATAACTTTTTGGGCCAGTATATCATCGGTCAAGAGCGTGCAAGAAAACTTTTAAGCGTTGCTGTTTATAACCACTACAAAAGAATTTTTAAAACTCACAATGTACAAGATGATGATACTGAAATCGCTAAATCAAATGTCTTACTCATCGGTCCAACAGGAAGCGGAAAGACTCTTTTAGCGCAGACTATTGCACGTGTTTTAAATGTACCTATCGCTATCTCAGATGCGACAAGTTTAACAGAAGCGGGATATGTAGGTGAAGATGTTGAAAACATTCTCACTCGCTTACTTCAAGCAGCAGATGGTGATATAGAACGAGCGCAACAGGGAATCGTCTTTATCGATGAAGTCGATAAAATCTCGAGAATGAGTGAAAACCGTTCAATCACGAGAGATGTTTCAGGCGAAGGCGTTCAACAAGCACTTCTTAAAATCATCGAGGGTTCAATGGTCAATATTCCGCCAAAAGGTGGACGTAAACATCCAAATCAAGAGTTTACTCAGATCGATACTTCTGGAATTCTTTTTATCTGTGGCGGTGCATTTGATGGACTCGAAGAGATACTTAAGAAAAAACAAGGTGAAAATGTTCTTGGATTTGGACATGATAAAAAAAGTCAAAAAGAGCGAAAACCAACTTTTGATATGGTAGAGCCAGAAGATTTAGTGCATTATGGACTTATCCCTGAACTTATCGGGCGTTTGCCGATCATCGCATCTTTAAGCGAAATCAGCGAAGAGCAAATGGTAAGAATTTTAACAGAACCAAAGAACTCTCTTGTTCGTCAGTATAAAAAACTTTTCGCTATCGACAATGTTGAACTCAACTTTGAAGAGGATGCATTGTTAGCAATCGCTAAAAAATCAATAGATAGAAAAACAGGCGCGCGAGGTCTGCGAGCTATTTTGGAAGAAAATATGATCGACATCATGTATGAACTCCCTGAATACAGCGGCTACGAAGTTATCGTCACAAAAGATGTAATCGACAATGGTGAAAAGCCTATTTACGTCAAAAAAACTGAGAAAAAAATAGCATAAGGCATATACACTATGATACTAAATAAATTAATTGGACTCTTTTCAAATGATCTCTCTATAGACCTCGGTACTGCAAATACTCTAGTAATTGCTAAAGGAAGAGGTATTATCATCAACGAGCCATCAGTCGTTGCTGTAAAAACAGAAAAATATGGTCAACAGAGAGTACTCGCTGTCGGTCATGAAGCAAAAGAGATGGTCGGTAAAACTCCAGGCAACATCAAAGCGATCCGTCCGATGAGAGATGGTGTCATCGCCGACTTTGATATGACTGAAAAAATGATAAGAAAATTCATAGAAAAAGCGCACGGAAGAAAAAGCCTTATCAGCCCACGTATCATCATCTGTGTGCCTTATGGTCTAACACAAGTTGAACGTAAAGCTGTTCGTGAATCAGCACTCAGTGCTGGTGCACGCGAAGTTTTCCTTATCGAAGAACCAATGGCTGCAGCAATCGGTGCAGGGATTGATATCCGTCAACCTCAAGGAAACTTAGTTGTTGATATTGGTGGTGGTACTACGGAGATAGGTGTTGTTTCTCTTGGTGGTCTTGTTCTATCAAAATCTATCCGCGTTGCGGGAGATAAACTTGATAAAGCGATCGTAGATTATGTCAAAAGAAAATATAATCTCTTGATTGGTGAGAGAACTGCAGAAGTGATCAAAATCGCTATCGGTACAGCTATACCTCTTGAAGAAGAATTAAACATCGTTGTAAATGGGCGGGATCAGGTTGAAGGACTTTTAAGTTCTATCGAGCTTACAAGTGAAGATGCAAGAGAAGCGATGCGTGAACCGCTTCGTGAAATCTCTGAGGCATTACGAGATGTTTTAGAGCAAATGCCTCCAGACCTTGCCGGAGATATCGTCAATAACGGTATTATCCTTACAGGTGGTGGAGCTTTGATCCGTCATCTTGATAAATTTTTATCAGATATCGTAAAAATCCCTGTTTATGTAGCAGATGAGCCTCTTTTGGCCGTTGCTCGTGGAACAGGTCGCGCTCTAGAGGAGATAGATTTACTACAAGAACTTTTTGAGAATGAATAAGGGTTTACTTGTTTTTTTTACAATCTTTATAGTACTGCTTGGCGGTGCTATATATTACTCTACGACTATACAATCCCCATTTATATCACTTTCAAATGCCGTTCAAAACAGCTACTTTAACTCTGTAAAATCTTTTTCTGATGGAATCGATGAACATTTTCATCAGCAACAACGCATACAAGAACTAACTCAAAAACTTGAACATTATGATAAAGATCATCTTCTTATGCAACAACTTTCATCAGAACTCAATAGTATTTACAAAGAAAGCAATACAACTCTCAAAACGGACCCTAATATCCAACTTGTACGCACTGTTTCTTATGTAAAGTTTTCAGATATCAATAAACTTTGGTTGCAAATGAAGGATTTTAACTCTTCAAAAATTTATGGGCTTGTGTATAAGGATAGTATTGCAGGTATTGCAGTATCATATGAAAATAGGCCAATTGCACTCCTTAATGGAGATATGAAATGTACCTATGCTGTTTATATCGGAGAAAACAGTGCTCCTGGGATTGCCCGAGGAAATAATGATGGTACAATTATCGTGAACTTTATTCCCTCTTGGATGCCCATAAAAGTGGGAGATGAAGTTGTCTCATCAGGTCTAGATAAGCTTTTTTTCAAAGGGATGAAAGTTGGAAAAGTGACTGCGATTAAAACATCTCAGGGCTATCAAGTCGCTGTCATCTCTCCTTACTATAAATCAAAAGAACCAAGATATTTTTATCTTATTAAGGAGGTATTATGAAGTTTTTAGTTTTTTTATTTCTACTCATCACACAAATTGTTGCGCAAACGCAAACGACGCCATTGTCAATAGGTGCAGGTCCCTACTTTCAAACACAGCCATATAAAGGTGCAGATACAAAAGTAGTGCCCTCTCCAGTTGTATTTTTTGACAATAATCTTTTTTATGTCAGATGGACACGAGTCGGCGTTTATTTTTTGGGCGATAAAAAAGATGATTTTAGTTGGGCATTTTCACTGAGTGCTGAGCCGCAACCTCTGGGATATGCCTCAAAAGATTCATCTGCCCTTACTGGCATGAAAAACAAAGACAACAGCATTCAAGGTGGTCTTGGATTTGATATGCAGTATAAAGATACTTTTTTAAATGCTGTTTTATTTCAAGATCTTTTAAACAAAAGCAACTCATATATTGCCAGAGCAGAAGTCGGACAACATGTTAAACTCGAAAATTGGGATTTTTATCCAAGTGTCATGGCAACGTACCATGCAGCAAAATTCAATGACTATTATTATGGTGTTTCTTCAAGTGAAGCTACATTAAACAGACCCGTATATTCTCCATCATCGAGTGTTGATCTGTCATTTGAAACATACGCAAAATACGAGTTTACAAAAAAGTGGTCTACTCTACTCAACTTCCGCGCGGACTATTTAGGAAAATCGGAACAAGACTCTCCAATCATTTCGGATAAATATATGTTTAGCGGACTTATTTCTCTTATGTATCGATGGGAAATTTAACAAGAACCAACCTCTAACAACTTTACATGCAAAGAGTTCTCAAATTTCTTACATGTAAGGCTCTCACTTTCTATAAAATCATCAAATTTTAAGTGCTTTTTTCGTATAATAAAAAAATTTTGTACAAACTTTTCTAAAGGTTAAAAATGCCAAAACGCACTGATATAAAAACTATACTTCTGATTGGATCAGGTCCGATCATCATCGGTCAAGCTTGTGAATTTGATTACTCTGGGACTCAAGCGGTCAAGACTCTTAAAGAACTTGGATATAGAGTTATTCTTATCAACTCAAATCCGGCAACCATCATGACAGACCCTGAATTTGCAGACCGCACATATATCGAACCAATCAAAGAAGATATCATTGCCGAGATAATCAAAAAAGAAAAAGTCGATGCTATCCTTCCTACAATGGGCGGACAAACTGCACTCAACGTTGCGATGAAGATGCATGAAAAAGGGATGTTAGAGGGAATTGAGTTCCTTGGAGCAAATCCTGAGGCAATTCACAAAGGTGAAGATAGACAAGCCTTTAAAGAAGCAATGCTAAAACTTGGCATGGACCTTCCATTTTCAAGATATGCATACAATCTTGAAGAAGCGGTAAGTGCGGCTGAAGAGATAGGTTTTCCTACGATCATCCGTGCTTCGTTTACACTAGCAGGTGGCGGAAGCGGGGTTGCTTACAATATCGATGAATTTAAAAAGCTCGCAGCGCGCGGTCTTGCAGAATCTCCTGTAAATGAGATCCTCATCGAAGAATCTCTTCTTGGTTGGAAAGAGTATGAGATGGAAGTTATACGCGACAAAGCGGATAACTGTATTATCGTATGTTCTATAGAAAACTTCGATCCTATGGGCGTTCACACGGGAGACTCTATCACCGTCGCTCCTGCGCTTACACTCACAGACAAAGAGTATCAACGTATGCGTGATGCTTCGTTTGCAATTTTACGCGAGATCGGTGTTGACACAGGCGGAAGTAATGTTCAGTTCTCAGTTGACCCTGAAACTGGACGTATGATTGTTATCGAGATGAATCCTCGCGTTTCTCGCTCATCTGCGCTTGCAAGTAAAGCTACAGGATATCCAATCGCAAAAGTCGCAACACTTTTAGCAGTCGGTTTTACACTCGATGAGATCGAAAATGATATCACGGGAACACCTGCGGCATTTGAACCAGTTATCGACTATATCGTAACTAAAATCCCTCGTTTTACTTTTGAAAAATTCCCTGAAGCTGAGAGTACACTTTCAACAAGTATGAAATCAGTGGGCGAAGTTATGGCTATTGGTCGTACTTTTAAAGAGTCTGTACAAAAAGCGCTTTGTTCTTTAGAAACTGGTCTTCGAGGTTTTGACGAACTTGATTGTGATGATGAGACGATGATCCATGAGATCCGCCGTCCAAATGCTGACCGCATCCTTTATGTTGCAGAAGGTTTTAGACGTGGGATGAGTGTGGATGATATCTTCAACGCATGTAAAATAGATCCATGGTTTTTATGTCAAATAGAAGAGATCATCAACTCAGAAAAAACTATCACTACAGAAACTCTAAAAGATGAAAAAGCTTTAAGAAAACTCAAATCTGATGGTTTTGCAGATATGAAGATCGCTCAACTTATCGAGAAAAATTCTCAAGCTAAAGTCAGTGAAAACGATGTTTACGATGCACGAAAAGCGCTTGACATTCACTTAGAGTACAATGAAGTCGATACTTGTGCGGCTGAGTTCTTAGCACTTACGCCATATTTGTATTCAACAACAAATATCACAAAGCTTCCAGATGTCAAACCTCGCCAAAGCGATAGAAAAAAAGTGATGATCATCGGTGGTGGACCAAATAGAATTGGTCAGGGTATTGAGTTTGACTACTGTTGTGTTCACGCGGCATTTGCTCTTAAAGAGATGGATATCGAGACGATTATGTACAACTGTAATCCTGAAACAGTTTCAACAGATTATGATACTTCTGATGTTCTTTACTTTGAGCCTATCGATTTTGAACATGTTCGTGAAGTGATTGAAAACGAAAAACCAGATGGCATTATCGTACATTTTGGTGGACAAACTCCGCTGAAACTTGCAAATGCATTAACAAATATCGGAGCAAATATTTCGGGAACGACAGCCGCTGTTATCGACCTTGCTGAAGATAGAGAAAAATTCTCAGAGTTTGTTATAAATAACAATCTCAAACAACCAGAAAATGGTCTTGCCCGCACAAAAGAGGAATCTTATGTCATAGCTGAACGTCTTGGCTACCCAGTTTTGGTTCGTCCTTCGTATGTTCTTGGCGGACGTGGAATGCGTATCGTTTACAATCTAGATGAACTCAAAAAATATATGGATCTTGCGGTTTCTGTCAGTAATGATGCACCAGTTTTGGTTGATAAATTTTTAGATCAGGCTATCGAACTTGATGTTGATGCTATCTGTGATGGCGTAGATGTTTATATCGGTTCTGTTATGCAACACATCGAAGAAGCGGGAATTCACTCAGGCGATAGCGCTTGTTCATTGCCTCCAATGAATCTTAGCGATGCGATGATTCGCCAAGTAGAAGAGCAGACAAAAACTATCGCTCTTGGCCTTGGTGTGCATGGTCTTATGAACGTACAATATGCGATCCATGAGGGTGAAATCTACCTTATCGAGGTCAATCCTCGTGCTTCTCGTACAGTTCCTTTTGTAAGCAAAGCAACAGGAATTCCATTAGCAAAAGTTGCAACTCGTGTTATGATGGGTGAAACATTGAGAAGTTCTTTAGAGTATTATGACAAATATGATGTCGTAATGGAAGAGGATTCTATCCTAAAACCTAGACTCAAAAACCATGTTGCAGTTAAAGAAGCAGTTTTCCCTTTTAACAAACTCTATGGAGCGGATTTAGTTCTAAGTCCTGAGATGAAGTCTACGGGCGAAGTCATGGGTATCAGTAAAAACTTCGGTATCAGTTTTGCAAAAGCTCAGTTAGCTGCTGGAAACAATATCCCAACTTCTGGAACTGCATTTTTATCTTTCATTGAAATGGATAAGAAACACGCTCCTGAGATTGCTAAAGGACTTATCGATCACGGATTTAAGCTTGTTGCGACAGGTGGAACTGCAAAGATCATCAACGATGCTGGTCTTACATGTGAGACAGTACTCAAAATCTCAGAAGGTCGTCCAAATATTGAAGACCGTATGAAAAATGGAGAGATTCAAGTAGCAATAAATACTTCAGATAACAACACGTCTAAAAAAGATGCTATCGTTATCCGTCAGGAAGTTTTACGCCGCAATATTCCATATTTCACAACGCTCAGTGCGACTCGCGCGATGATTGCAGCACTCACAGAGATGAAAGATCCTGCTTGGAATGAGCCTCAAGCTTTACAAGATTTTTTAGCTTAAAATGTCAATCATTCTAGCACAGACAGATACAACTGTCGGTTTTTTATCTGCTGATGCTTCCCTTCTCGAAGAGGTCAAATCACGACCTCTTGGAAAAGAATTTTTAAAAGTTTATCCATCTTTTGAGGCCTTTAAGGCAGATGGAAATAGAGTCCCGCAAAAATATAAAAACCTTGTAAGAAGATCCAAAAAAACAACTTTTATTATCAAAAATAGAGCTTCAAGAGTCGTAAAAAACAATCCCCATCTTCAGGTGTTACAAAAACATCCTTGGCTTTACTCAACTTCTGCAAATAAAAGCGGAGAAAGATTTGATAAAGATTTTTGTATAAGCAAAAGCGATATAATCGTGGAAGATTCTAGAGGGTTATGGGAAAGTACTCCATCAACTTTATATAAATTAAGTAACACCAGACAAAAAAAAATACGATAATAACAGCAAAATAATATCAATATTACTCAAAAAAAGAGGATGTCAAAGATGAAACATATCAATAGTCTCGCAGGCGGTATTGCAATTGGAAGTGCCGGTATTGTCTTAATGAGTGTTCTTGGAGGATGTAGCCAAGAGGAGAAAAAAGAACAAAATAAATTTTTAGTCATTGAGCAGCTTACAAATGGCAAATATGTCGTGGTTGAAGAGATGCCAACGGATGGACCAAGCCGCGCGATCATCCGTTCAAAAGATGCCAACGGAACAGTAACAGAGCGTATAATGAGCCAAGACGAGATGAAAAATGTTGCTTCTCAAGAGTATAACAAATACCAAAACGGTGGCTCAGAACTAAACCATGAAGGTGGTAGCGAGGGGATGGGTCTTGGAGGCACGATCCTTGCAGTTGCGGCGGGAAGTTTACTTGGCCATATGGTGGGAAATGCACTTATGAACAACTCAAATTTTGCAAATAAAGCGAACAGTGTCAACCGTTCTGCATATTCTCGTTCTGCAACAGGTGGCACGACTAGTAGTTCTGGAAGTTCAGCTAAAAAAAGCTTTTTTGGCGGTAGCAGCAGTGGAAGTTCGAAGACATCTTCGGGCGGAATGTTTGGAGGCTGAAAATGGTAAATCTTAAATCAATCAAACCGATCGATGATAAAGCTCTAGAAGAGATAGGCTTTACGTGGCACACAGATAGTGATGGAAGTAAATATGTAAGTGATAAACTCGTTCTCGTTACACATCAAGAAGCAGAAAACTATTATGAAGCGGTCAATGAGCTTTATGACATGTATGCAAAAGCGGCTGAGTATGTGATAGAAAATGATCTTTTCTTTGAAATAGGTATCCCTTTTAATCTCGTAGAGATGATCAAAAAAAGTTGGGAAAACGATGTGCACTGGCATGTATATGGCAGATTTGACCTCGCTGGCGGGATTGATGGCAAACCTATAAAACTTATAGAGTTCAATGCCGACACTCCGACTTCACTTTTTGAGACAGCTCTGCTTCAATGGGCACTTTTAAAGTTTAACAATATGAATGAAGAGGAGCAGTTTAACAATGTCTATGACGCACTTCGTGATAACTTTCGTCGTCTTATCACTCTCTTTGATGATCCAGAGATGTTTGATGAACGCTATGATGGATGGAAAATTTTATTTTCATGCGTAGAGGGAAATGCCGAAGAGGAAGTCACGACAAGACTCTTACAGCAGATCGCGACAGACGCGGGATTTAATACCTATTTTGAGTATATCCAAAATGTCCGTTTCAGTGATGAAGAGATATGCGACGCGAATGACAATCCTTATGAATACTGGTTTAAGCTCTATCCTTTTGAAGATATCGCTCATGATGAACCCGAACTTGCAACGATACTCACGCATGTGATGGAAAATCAAAAAGCGATTTTACTCAACCCTCCCTACACTCTGCTTTTTCAGTCAAAAGGGATAATGAAGATACTCTGCGACCTTTTTCCTGACTCGCCGTATCTACTTAAAACCTCATTTCTTCCTTTACATGTAAAGCAAGTAGAAAAACCTGTCTTTGGACGTGAGGGCGCAAATACCAAAGTTCTCTCATCTAGCGGCGAAGTTTTAAAAGCCAATGATGGTCCTTATGGAAACTATAAAAAAGTCTATCAGGAGTATGTCGAATTTCCGCAGGATGCTAATGGTAATAAATACCAAGCCGGCGTCTTTTTTGCTTATGAAGCATGTGGACTTGGATACCGTTGTGGCGGTGAGATACTTGACAATATGAGCAAATTTGTCGGTCATGTTTTGGTAGACTAATGAAAATTACTGAGCGCTTAAAAAACATGAACTTTAAAAAAACCCTCAAAGAGGTAGCTATTTTTGCTTTACTGCTTTTTATATTTAGCAATGCATTAAGCTATCTTAAGTCGCCAGATTTAAGTGATACAAAACTCCCTGAGGTTCAAGCGACTATGCTTGATGGCAAAAGTTTCGACTCTTTACATGTAAGTAAAGACAAACCACTTCTTATCCATTTCTGGGCAACTTGGTGTCCTACATGTAAGATGGAAAACTCTACAATCGATACACTTTCTAAAAAGTTTGACGTTATTACAATTGCCGTCAATTCAAAAAGTGACGCAGATATCCAAGCATTTTTAAAAGAAAAAAATCTTAGCTTTCAAGTTATCAACGATACAAATTCTAGCCTTGCAGAGCGCTTCCATGTAAGCGGTTTTCCGACAACATTTATCTACAATAAAAATGGAAATCTCGAGTTTAGCGAAGTTGGATACAGCTCATACATTACACTTTATCTCAAACTTTTATACGCTAGTAGGTAGGATATTTTGGGCCATTTTGAGTTTGAGCACCCCTTTGCATTTTTACTGCTTTTACTCATCATCTGTATTTACAGATGTCCGGCAACTCTTAAAAAAATTATCTTCCCACATCTTGGCTTGTTTAGTCTAAAAACAGGCTGGTTCAATAAAGAAAGATTGTTCTATTCCCTCATCTTAACGCTTTTAGTCACCGCCCTTGCCTCACCTATCACTTATGATTCCAAATCTAGCCAGCAACGAAAAGGACGTGATCTTGTCTTTGTCCTAGACTGTAGCGGTTCTATGGGCGAGAGTGGCTTTAAAGAACATTCAGAACAAAGTAAATTTGATGTACTAAAAGAGGTGATCTCAAAGTTTATCAAAGAGAGATTTGATGACAATGTCGGTGTCACAGTTTTTGGCTCATACGCATTTTCAAGTGTTCCTTTGACTTATGACATGAACGCGGTTGCCTATCTTATCAATTTTTTGGATGTAGGAATCGCTGGAGAAAATACCGCTATCGGCGAAGGAATAGCCAATGCCACACAGCTTTTAAAAATGGGTCAGGCAAAAGAGAAAGTGATGCTTTTAATTACCGATGGCTATCATAACAGTGGTACGATTTCGCCAAAAGTTGCTCTTGATATCGCCGTGAAAAATAATATTAAGATCTACACCATCGGCATTGGTAAAAAAGGGGATTTTGATGAAGCCCTTTTAAAACTCATAGCAAATAATTCTCACGCAAAGATGTTTGGGGCCTCTGACGCTTCAAAGCTCGAAGAGATCTATAGCGAGATAGACAAACTTGAACCAAGCCAGATACGTTCGCAAAACTATCTTAATAAACAGCTTCTAGCTTTTTATCCGCTACTCGCTGCTGCACTCTTGCTTTTAGCCTTGATCTCTAAGAGGAGAGCATGATGGGCTTTCTTTATCCTTGGGTATTTTTTACACTTATCCCACTCTATTTTCTTTACAAAAAGAATCAACAAAGTAGTACAGAATCTCACTTTTTAGAAAATAAAAAAATGCAGCAAAAACAGACAAAACTGCTGTATCTCTCACTCGCTTTTTTACTTCTCGCACTCACTAGACCTGTGATACAAAATGCTTCAAGTGAAGAAAAATTTGACGCACAAGAGTATATCATTGCTCTTGATGCCTCTTTTTCTATGCAAGCTGATGATATCAAGCCCACCCGTTATGAAGCTTCTAAAAGTCTGATAGAAGAGCTTTTAAAGCTCCATCCAAAAGACAGATTTTCCATCTTTGCATTTACTTCAAAGACTCTGCTTATCTCACCGCCCACGACAGATACTTCTATTAGCACTATGGCACTTGATGCGCTGAATCCTGCTAATATTCTCACAAAAAGTACAGATCTCAAACAGCTATTTCTTACGATAGCCAAAACATCAGCACAAAAGAAAAATCTTATTATTTTCAGCGATGGAGGGGATGAGACGGATTTGAGTGAGCTTCTTGAAATCTGCAAAAAATATTCTATCACTCCCTTTATCGTTGCCACTGCGTCAAAGGATGGAGTTGCTCTTAAAAAAGATGGTATAACCATTAAAGATCAGTACAGCTCTCTTGTGATCTCACGCATCAATCCAATGCTAAAAGATCTAGCAACTTCAAGCGGAGGGAAATATTATACATTGAGTTCTTCCACTCTCACACAACTTTCAAATGATCTTTCATCAAATAAGGGGAAAAAAGATGACACGACCATTCAGGTAAAAAGCTATTTTGAACTCTATTTTATTCCTCTTCTACTTGCGATGTTTCTTTTTTTAACAAGTGTGACGAAGCTTCATCAGCTCTATTTTCTAACTCTTTTTCTCTTTTTGCCGTACTCTGCAAAAGCTGATATTATTGATTTTTACCATTTTTCTAGAGCTGATAAAGCGTTTGCTGATAAACAATATCTCCAAGCCGCAAAAGAGTTTGAAAAAGCAACTCCGAGTGTACAAAGTTACTACAATATTGCGAGCTCTTATTACAAAGCTAAGCAGTATAAAAAAGCGCTGGAGTATTTTGATAAGATACAAACAAGCTCCAAAATCATAAAGCAAAAAATCTTTTATGATATGGCTGGATGTGCGATTCATCTGCAGCGCTATGACAGAGCCGAAGTTTTTTATGAACAGGCGCTTGCTCTGGGAGAAGATAAAGACGCTCTTTACAACCTGACTCTTTTACAAAAGCTCAACCTCAAAACTGGTGTCAATATCTTTGATATGATGCCTCCAAAAGATCCTCAAAGTAAAAAGAACAGCTCTAAAAAAACCGGGACTGTAAAAGATGATAAAAAAGAGGGTGGAGGCAAAAGTGGTTCAAGCCAGCAAGCTGGTGAAAGCAGTAACGGTGCAAGTGATGCTAAAAAAGGCGACACCAAAAAAGCAGAACAAAATACCCAAAAATCATCATCAAAAAATCAATACCAGATGGGATATCGTTCCTACGAAATGATCAACAAAGGATATACAGATGAAAAAGAACCTTGGTAAAATAATTTTATTTTTATTGCTTCCATTTGCCCTCTTTGGAGATTCAAATCTTGCAAGTTTTGCTCTTAGTGCAAACAAAAAAGATGCCCTAATAAAAGAACCTATTGAGATTACTTTTAGTGCAGATCAAAAAGATCACACAAATTCGATGTTTTTCTTTTTAGAAGTAAAAAAAAGTGATGCCTATGAAGTAGTTCTTTTAGATCAGGTTACAAACAAGATCTCAAATCACAATTCATCAACAACATTCAAATATCTTCTTTTCCCTCTAAAATCTGGTGATATCAATGTGGATTTTGATTTTACCATCAAAGTTGCAAGTGATGGCGGTTTGGCAAAGGTGTACACCGGAGGAAGAGATAATGTCAAATGGATGGATACAGTCAATTCAAAAATAGAAGTTCCCACTTTACACCTACATGTAAGCCCACTAAGTGAAAAAGTTGATCTTGTAGGCGACTTTACTCTTGATGCTAAACTGCAAAAAAGTGATATCAATCAATACGGCTCTGCAAATATCCGCTATACGCTCAGCGGCGCAGGATATAATGAAAAAAGTCTTCAGATGCTTAGCAAGATTGCCAATGTCACAGCTTTTTCGCAAGTAACAGATATTGCCTCCAAAGCTACACCAAACGGCTACGAGATCAAAAGAGAATACTCTTATGCACTCAGATCAAAAAACAATTTTACGATTCCAGCCATAGAGATCAAAGCTTACTCTCCAAAACAGAACAAATACTACACATTGAAATCTCAAAGCTATGATATAAAAGTCTCTTCCATCGATCCTAAAACTCTTGTCGATAACAAAGAGTTTCCACCAAGTAAAAGCTATGATTTTAAAAATCTCAAAGATATTGGCATCGCTCTTTTGATATTTTTAGCAGGATTTGTCAGTGCAAAAATTGCGCCCTCACTCAACTTTAAAAGAGTTAAAAAACAGAAGTTTCAAGATATCAAAGAGAGTAAAACGCCAAAAGAACTCATTATCGTTTTACTTCAAAACTATAAATCATCCATTTCAGAAAAATATATCAAAGAGTTAGAGCTTTTAGAATATAAAAAATCTGAGAGAAGTTTTCAAAAGATTAAATCTGATCTATTAAAAAATATTATGTAACCATATTGAGATAGTTGTGCAATAAGATTTCAGCAACAAATCTGTTTGAGGTCAACTTATGGAACTAAAAATACAACAAGTCCAACAACGTCTTATCAAGCGTTATTTCATTGTGAATGAAAATGCATCAATTATTATTGATGAAGAGTATGAGTTTATCGAAGAGTGCTTGCATGCGTCAATGAGTGTCGAAGAGGTTGCTCAAGAACTTATCAACATCTATATGGTAGCTTAAGTTGCAAGTCTCAGTACAGAACTACCTTGAACACAATTATGATGGGTTCAATAAACTTCCAACAATCCTCAAAAATATCTCAACAGCCCTACTTCGCAAACTCTTTCATGAGAGTGAAGTCAACAATTTTTTAGACAAACACCAGCACAAAGATGCTTATGGCTTTGTTGAGGCTGTTTTAGACCATTTTGAAGTGGATATCACTATCCACAAAAATCAACTCCAACGAATCCCGAGTTATGGCAGATGTGTCGTCATCGCAAACCATCCACTCGGTGCGCTCGATGCGCTTGCCCTTTTATATGTTTTAAAAGATATCCGTAAAGATATCAAAATCGTCGCGACGACATTTTTGGCTTCTATCGAAAACCTTCAAGATCTTATCGTTCCCGTGGATAACATCCGCGGGAAAATGGATAAAAGCTCGTTAGAGAGAATGTATGATGCACTCAAAAAAGAGCAACTTTTGATTCTTTTTCCCTCAGGCGAAGTGAGTCGTGCAAGGGTCAACGGGATCAAAGACACCAAATGGAGAAGCGGATTTTTACGTATTGCTTCAAAGATGCAAGCACCAATATTACCTATCTTTATAGGTGCAAAAAACAGCAAGTTTTTTTATACACTTTCTAGTTTCAATAAATCACTTGCGACTATCACTCTTCCAAATGAGATGTTTAAATTTCAAGGCAAAAAGATAGAGTTCAAAATCGGGAAGATGATCCCTTATGATAGTTACAATATTCCCTCACTCACGCTCAAAGATACAGTCAGACTCCTTAAAAAACATCTTGAACGTTTAGGTTCAAACAAACCATGTCTATTTAAAACACAAAATGAGATAGCACTTGCAGAAAACCATCAAGAGCTTAAAACTGAACTTTTAAAAGCACAAGAACTCGGTGAAACAAAAGATGGTAAAAAGATTTATCTTTATTCTTGCGGTGAAGAGAGTTCTGTTTTAAAAGAGATAGGACGTCTGCGTGAGATCTCTTTTCGTCATGTGAAAGAGGGAAGCGGTAAAAAAAGAGATATCGATGAGTATGATCTCATCTATGAACATATCGTTCTTTGGGATGATAAAGATGGCGAGATTGTCGGTTCATATAGAGTTGCTAAGTCCAAAGATGTTCTTCATACTTATGGAAAAGAGGGATTATATACTTCTACTTTATTTGATTATCAGGAAAGTTTTCAAGAATATATGAGAGAGGGACTTGAGCTTGGACGCAGTTTTATCCAGCCAAAATACCAAAACTCAAGAGCCCTTGATTATCTTTGGCAGGGGATCGGTGCATATCTCAAAAACAATCCTGATGTTCGCTATATGTTTGGACCTGTAAGTATCTCAAAATCTTACAATTATGAATCAACAGCGATGATGATCTACTTTTATATGAATTATTTTGGATCAAATCTCTTACATGTAAAGCATAAAGAGCGTTTTATACTCTCCTCGCATCTTGAAACAGAGTTTGAAACGATGTTTGAACATAATAATTTTAAAAAAGATCTCATAACTCTGCGAGATAAGCTACAACTCCAAGGACTTGCAATCCCTACTTTATATAAACAGTATAGTGATCTTTGTGAAGATGGTGGAGTTGTATTTACTGACTTTGGCTTAGACAAAGATTTTGAGGATTGTGTGGATGGTTTTATCATCGTGGATGTCACGAAGCTAAAACCACATAAAAGAGAGAGATATCTCGGTTAAATACGCTCTTAAGAGCGTTCTAATTATACTTCCATGTGAAATGAATCTGCCCAATAAATCTTTCTTATTATCATTATACAATAGACCTTTTCTGCTTCACTCGATAATTTAGAATATTAAAGGATATAATGATCAAATTGATATAAAAAATATTTATGTTCGGAGTAAGGCATGAAAATCGTAGAAAAATATTTTTCTGAAATTGAAAAATGTGTTAATGACTTTAACATAACTTTGGAAAATCTACAATCGAGTTATTCAAATGAACTTCTTTATACTCAGGCGATTAGAGAATATAAGAAATTATTTTTAAAACTTCTCCTATCTGAATCTGAAAATGATATTAAAAAAAATACAAAAGCTTTAGTATTTTATACTATAGAAAATGATATTTCATATCTGTTCTTGTACAGTGAACTTATAACCGTCGTACGCAACTTTTTGGGTAATCTCTTGGAAAAACATGAATTTGAATATATCAATGAAATTAACTACTTTTTTAAAGAGCATGAAAATCGTATTTCAGTTTTATACCTACAAAGATTTTTAAAACAGCTTAAACTAAAAAATGAACTGCGCTTATCACACATGGCAATTATGGCGGATAAAAAGTTTATGATTCATTATGAAAGTCACATTAGATGGATAATAGATCTTATTCAGTATATAGAAAAGAATAAGTTTGGAGACAACTATCCACAGCTCAATCCATCTCTTTGTGACTTTGGAAAATGGTTGCATTCTGCCACAACCTCATACCTCATTACGACGGCTCATTTTCAAATTATAGAAAAATTACATATTAATCTGCATGATTTAGCAGCAAATGTGATAAAGCATTGTAAAAGCAATGACATTCATCCATCGACCTTAATCCATCTAATCCAAAAAATCGATTATTATTCTCTTGAGATAGGCAATGAGATAGCCTTTTTAAATGAGATCGAAGAGAGTGCTAAAGATCCTCTCACTCATCTGCTTACAAGAAGACTGTTTAATAAGATCATGATAAATAAACTTGATATCGCAAAAGTGACAGGTAGAGAATTTGCTATGATTATGTGCGATCTTGATCACTTTAAACTAATTAATGATACTTATGGACATGCTATCGGCGATTTGGTATTACAACATTTCTCAAATATATTGGAGCGTAGTCTACGCAAATCAGATTATATATTTCGTTTTGGCGGAGAAGAATTTATAGTCTTACTCTCTATGACAGATAAAGACGAAGCTCTTAGTCTTGCTCAAAAAGTCTGTGATGCAACTGCATCATCGGAAGTTCTAGTAGAAAAAGTAACTGTCAAATATACAGTAAGTATAGGAACTATTTCCATCGTAGTAGATAACAAAACGGCCATTAATCAGGAGACTATTGATAGCTATATTTCTAAGGTCGATGAAAAGCTTTATCTTGCTAAAGAGCGCGGCAGAAACCGAGTGGAATAATAAAAAATTTTCTCTAAACTCCAAAGAACTGAAATAACTCAGTATCTCTAGAACTTTGCAAAAGCCTACAATAGGGCACTTACATAAATTTATTTCGGCAATAAACTTGAACGCTTATCACGTAAAAAATTCTACAAATACTTTATCAAGATATTTTTTCGTGCTTTCTACTTTTTCAATCTTTGTGTCAAAGATAGGTTTTGTGGAGGGAAAACGTTCAGCATATTCACGGTATAGATCACATTTCATATCCATATTTTTAATAAATTGATCCATCACAAGCTTCATATCATCAGGTGTTGCAATCCAACGCATAAAGTTTTGAAACATTCTCTCTCTAACATCAAGAGCAAAGTGTTCATCAAGCTCAGCACCCATTGCTTTTAAATCCCATCTTGAAAAGTAGATACCACTTTTTACTGGAGGCATAACCTCTTTATACATAGCAATAAGATAGTCAGGGTAATCTTCACGATCATCACTCTCGCATTCGCCTGTATCGCAACTTCCTTGCATTACATTATTTTGAAGAGCTTCTAATTCGCTTCGCAGTTCATTTAAATCATTAACGTCCATTTTTTAAATCCTCTATTAGATGTAGTGTGTAAAAATCTAGTAAATTATCAAATCCAATATATCCGCTTAAGTGCTTCAAACTGGAAAATGTTTTAGAATCTTTCAAATCCAAATTCATCTTTGCTCCTTTGGCGATGCAAGAAGAGAGATCTTCCAAAGTTGTATCTATTAGGAGATCAAAATCGCTAAAATCTACGCCATTAGGGCTAAGAAAGTTGATATCTATGTTTAGATCTAAAACTTTGCTCATAGATAAAAGAGCCTCAATCTGCTGATCATAATAAGCGACCTCATATCCATCCAATAAAATGGCTAAGGCCTTCGCAAGTGGTTTATCACCGATAATTGCGATCTTTTTGATACTTTTATCTGAGTCTATAAACTCTTTTACAACATTACCAGAGATAAACTCTCCATGAAGTATTTGGCCAACTCTTTTTACAAAATCGCAACCACCACATTTTTTTACCATCATAGAGGAGCTGTCTAACAGGTCTAGTATATCTTTTTGGTATTCAAGTCCGAGCATTGAACCATTGACATGAGACTTTTTCATATTTGAGAGCGTAAAATAAAAGTCATCTTCTCGTATATTCATCGGTATCATCATACCGTCCATACTCTCTTCTTTAAGTACTTTATTGAAGTTATGACTGAGTCTGTTTGTAGATGCAGAAATAGCAATATAGCCATACAGTATAGTTTGCTGCCCTATTCTGTCATCTAGGTTCATAGAATTTTCTTCGTTCATCATATCCCCCATAATTCTCTTGCCTCATCCTCTTCTATCTGACATCTAGGGCAAAGCTTTTCGCCCTCTTTATACGCAAAATAAACGCCACACTCATCACAGCGTTTGATATCAAATTTGATCAGCTCTTCACTTTTGGGTTCAAAAAAGTTTTTAAGATTAAAACTCGGTCTTAAAGTAATTGATTTTGGTTCACATACATCATGGCAACTTGCACATTTTACACAAGCAAGAGGATTGAAGGCAATAAAAGAGCTTTTTATATCAGAACTAAGAGCACCTGTGGGACAGATACGATAGCACATCTGACAATCCGTACATGTAGAAGTATCAATATTTTTTTGCGATATGAAAGAGATATCATCAACACTGATAGTATGAAAAATCTCTGGAACTTCCGTGCGCTTCATTGCCATCAAAAGCAAACTTCTACGCTGTGGTACTTTTTTTTGTTTTATTTTTGCAATATCACTAAGCATTATCTCATGAGACTTTAGCTCATCATCACCAGCTTCTACTTGGTTTAAAAACTGCTGCTTTATCTGAGAAACACGTTTGAGTGAGTCTTTTGAAAGTAGTTCTCTTCGTGAAATTACTTCCTTTTCTTCGATCGTCGAGGGCTCACCTGAAACTTCCAAAGCCTCTACATGTAAGCATTTTGTCTGCGTCATCGCTTCGAGCAAAAAGTTTGTTTCCTCTGCACGATTTTTGATAATGTCAAGATTTGTTTTAGCAATCGCACATTCTGCACACGGACCTATATTGAGAGTTAGATCTACTTTAGAAAAAAGAGAAAGACTTAAAAGTTCTTCAACACTCAAAGCCGCAATACAAGGAAGTTCACTCTTACATGTAAGCACTTTTTGATCTGTTTCCATAAATTTGAAAATAAAGTTGATAGGATTAAAATCATCCAAACTGTAAGCTGCAGTCGGACAAGCTGCGCCACATCCGCCACATCCAATACATTCGCTTGGAGTAAAAGAGACTACAGAATTATTGATCTTGATCGTTTCAACCGGACAAACTTCTACACAAATATTACATGTAGCGTTTTTATTGCTCGAGTGGACACATTTGGAAATATCTAAAGTAAGTAAACTCATAGGTTATAGTTATACCCATTCTCTTTTAAGTGAGTCAAGTATTCAAAATCACTCATCATAAACTCTAGCGCGAGTTCTGCTGCGTCAAAGTAAAATGCACTTCCCGCTTCTGATTTGACATTGAGTAAAAACATCGGAGCCCATTCTAAGATATGCTCTTTAAGAAAGTTATATTGGATCTCGGCAATCTCGGCTGCTATCTCAGGCTGTCCATCTTCAAGCGCCTTATACTCAGCTTCACAAAGTTTGTACATAAATTCTAACTCAACACCAATATGATCAGCACTCATAACACGAGCAACATCAAGCTCAACTCTAAAGTCAAAATCATTATAAAGTGCTTGTACAGGATTATCTCCACCCGTTTCCATCATCTGGTCATCTCTTCTATAAAAAGACTCATAAGGGATAAGGTGCATTAAAAAAAGGTTAGTAAAATCAACGTTTAAGTATTTTTCTATAAGATCTTTTATACTCAATTCTTTACGTTTTTCCCATTTTTCAAATGAGGGGAAAAAAGAGAGCATATTTTCATCTTCGATTATTGATTTTAATAGCGTTTCATCAACTTCAGTCATTAAGATTCTAGAGATAAGTGCATAAATATTTACACGTGATAATTGTTCGATTTTAAGGGCTTCTTGCATATAAAATATACCTTTTAGGAAAATGTTTGTGAAGTATATTAAAGCGCCACTTGAAGTGGGCTTTAATATGAAAGTTATACGTCTTTGATAGAAACTGCGTAAGCTTTATCAGAAAGCGGAACAGCAGGACGAGGCATATGACGAGGACGACGCATAGTGTCCTTCGAATTAAGAGGACGAGTAAACTCATCTCTCCATCCTTGGTATACTTTAAAGTTGTTTTCATAGTTAACAACGATATCACCAATTTTATCATCAGCTTTTGCTTTTTCAAGGCTAACTTTTTGATGCCATCCGTGGTTACCCGCGATTGGATCTGGATGTGGCGCTGCAACAGCATTTTGCCATGCACCGCTAAGTCCATCCCACCAAATGTTTTCAAGATCTTTGTTATACTCTTTAAACTGCCATACATCATGGCGAGGTTTAATACCCTCAACTGGTTTAAGTGTTCCAATTTTACCATCATTTGTCATGTCATATCTTGGAGCACCAACTCCCATGATTCCTAGTTTATGTTCAAAACCTGGAATATCTACAGAGTCTTTTAGTTTCCAACGACCAGCGTGGTGTGAACAAGCTAAAACACCCGGACGAGTTGCTTCAGTTGGTACAGCCATTGCGATGAAATAACCGCTTTCTAAACCAGTTACAGTATCTGTGATTTTCACACGGATAGCATCACCACGTTTGATGCCAAGTTTCTCAGCATCTTTTGTATAGATCCAAACTGGATTATGGTTTTGTGAAATCTCCATAAGGTGTTTAGAGTTCACAGAACGTGTATGAATGTTATACGGCAAACGATAGATCGTATTTAAAGCGAACTCATTATCACCTTTCATATGACTATGGTGTACCTGAGTCATGATATGTTTCATTTTCTCATATTCACCCTCATTACGTGGATAAACAGGGACTGCATACTCTGGCCATTTCCATTCAGCAAACCACTCAGAGAAAAACTCTAGTTTTTTACTTAAAGTATGGAAGCCTTCATGAAGTTTACCATTGATCTCAAGTCCGATAGAGTGTTTATGTCCATCAGCTTCTGCCCACAATGTCCCAAATTTATCTTTTGTAACTTCAGATTTTGGAATCTTTTTACCTTCTACAGTATAGTTAGTACCATCAAATGCAAGCTCTTCCTCTTGAGGTTTGTACACATCAGTTTTCTCTGTCCATGCACCGTGATCACGTAAATACTCATATACTGGGTATTCAGCTTCAGGATACAGTTTTTTTGCTGTCTCAGAAAGTCTTGGAAGCAAGCTTAATGCTGCGTCAAAGTACTCAGGAACAGTTACTGCGCGTGATGGATCTTTTTTAGATGCCCAGTGTTTACGAACATCTAAACTTCCATCAGGATCAACATGGTGAACCATAAGGTTTGCCCAGAACTCTGTTTCTTCCCAGATCTCACCAAGACCGTATTTCATGTGTGCTTCAAGAGTTGCACGAGTTGGATCTTTTGCTTTCCAACCCATTTTTTCTGCTGCAACACGTAAAACTGCCTGACGGAACTCTATACGAGCTTCAGGTTTAGATGGAGTTGACTGTTGATCATGACGTTCACCAGCTAGACCTACTGGTAAGATATAATCACAATACCAGTTTGTCTCACTCCATGTAGGAGAAAGGTTTAAAGACATCTCAAATTTTGTTTCATCTTTTAATGCTTCTATCCATCTAAATCCATCGGGATTGATCCAAGCAGGATTATACATACGAGGGATATAAACAGCAACTTTAGTTGGAACATTCAATCCTTTTGCCTGCCATTTTTTCTGCCACTCAGTATCCATCAAAAGGTGAGGTAATAAATAACTCATCTCATATGTAGATAAAGGGAATTCAGGTGGCCACATAAGCTCATTCCAAACATCAACTTTACCTGGATATTCACCGGCAACTGTTGCACTATCACCTTTACCTGCAAGAGAAATCTCATGCCAGTGGTGTAAACCAGTTCCACCAATATCACCACGCATTGCACCACGAAGTACAAGCGAAAGGAAACCAGCACGAGTATTCATCCAACCGCCACGGTGACCGATAGTTCCTGCACGCCATAGATACGACGCTATTTTTGGACCCGCGCCAATATACATTTCCCATAGTTGGTCAAGCTTATAGCCCATACCTTCCATTTTACACTCTTTAAGAACGAATTCTGCAGTGTATGGTGCATAAAGCTCTTTAGCCAGCTCGATAAAGTCTGCGTAGCTCTCACCTGTTGGCACTTTAGAGATATAGCCATATCCGACCATCTTTTGGAGATACTCTTTATTTGCCATCAAACGATCCCAGTTTACCCATTCTTTAACGAAATCATGAGCTACTAAGTCATTCCCATTTTTATCTTTTTCATGTAAAACACGATTTGCAAGGTGCAGATAAAGAGCCGCTTCTGTTCCTGGCCAGATTGGCAACCAAAGGTCAGCCATACCAGCAGAGTTAGACATACGTGGATCGATAACAACCATTTTTGCGCCACGTTTACGAGCATCAGCAATCAAACCAGCTGATTGTTGAAAATAGTGACCAGCATCTGCAGCGTGAGATGACTGTAAGAAAATCAACTCGGCATTTGCCCAATCTGGAGAGTTTCTATCATCATTTGTCCATTGGATTGTTCCCTGACGAGCACCTGCTGAACAGATGTTTGTATGAGAGTTAAATCCGTCATTTCCTAATGAAGCTTGTACACGGTGACCAAAACCATTTTCATTTGGACGACCAACATGGTACATAATCGATTTTTTAGACATTTCATCGCCAACTTTAAGCGTATCATGCATTTTCTTACCAATCTCAGCCATAGCAATATCCCAAGTAACACGAACCCATTTACCTTCACCACGTTTAGAACCCGGAGCACGTTTTAGTGGGAATGGTATACGATCTGGATCATACATTTGAGAAGTTACAGCATAACCTTTTGCACAGTTACGTCCACGAGAACCTGTATGCAATGGATTACCCATATACTTACGAACTGTCATTGTGTCTTTATTTACCCATGCAGTCAAACCACAACCAGCTTCACAGTTTGAACAAACTGTAGGAACAAGCATGAAGTTATTTACTTGGATACCGTCTGGATTTTCTTTACTTTTTACACCGTGGCGTTCTATACCACCGCGTTTCCAATCTGTACCGTCTAGTTCAGCGAAATTATCCCACTCTTTTAAAGGAGGATAAAAAGACAAAGAATTCGGAGTATTCGTAAATTTTGATTCTGCCACAGATTCTGCAACAGCATCTGTACTAAATACACCCTTCGCTAATGTAACGCCTGCAACTGTAAATGCAGCGCCTTTTAAAAATGTTCTTCTTTCTAAATACATCTATAACCTCTTTAGCTTAAGTTCAATAATTGTGGAATGATCAACCAGACATGTTTAACAATCCATAGACCTGCGATCGCCAATATTGCTGCTAGTTTCAATAAGCTTTCACTTTTACTTGAAATACTAAGTAAAACTAAAACCATCGGTAGTACGAAAGCCATTAGTTGACCTAACCAGAACATTGTTGTATATTGACCCGCACCTTTTACTGCTTGTAAAGTTGCCATAACTTCTTCAGCTTTCATTGGTCCAAACACCATTTCACTCATGTAGAGTAAAAATGCCATAGCAGCACTTAGTCCAAGAACAATTCCTAGATCTCTTTTTGCTACATATGGAAGTTTCCCACCCATCAAAATGAGAGTCGCAGAACCTGTCAATGTAGCAGCAAGTATCATTTGTACCGCTTCAGTTGGCATTTGCCATAATTCACGAGCTGTTGCTTCAGCCATAATAGCAGCTGTATAAAGTGTAACAGGGATAGAAATAATCACAGCCCACGGTAACAACTTATCAAAAGCTACTGTATCTTTTTTCAAAAAGACCATATATGCCATCAGGAAAAGTACTCCGACCAAACCAGTAACGATCCATGCACCAACTGTAATCGCTGATGTAAAGTGAGGATGGAAGAAAATATGCCAGAATCTAAACATCTGATGTAAATCTAAAACCGTAAAGAGTAGGAAAATGTGAATAAACACAAGTGAAACTACAATTACTGGAAAACGTAAATATCCTGCTTCATTAGGATACTTTTTAAGCAGATAAAAAAGCATAAAGATAACACCCGTACCAATGCTTTTTGCCCACATATTCATAGTAATAATCCAACCCCAAACGATTCCCGGTAAGGCAACGTCTAAAGTAACTAGTGCGTGTGTTGCTTCAACTACTGTATGCATTAGTGGTGTCCTCCTACTGGTAAGTGTGTTAATTTACTAAATAAAGAGTAACCTTCAATACGCTCAGATGCCAGTGGATTTAGATTTACATCACCGCCACCTACATAATAATGATGAGGATCTGTACCTTTTTCAGGTTTTCTCACTCTTGTGTCTTTATGATCTTGAATATATTTGCTGATGTTTGATGTAGGATCATCCAAGTCACCAAAGATATTTGCTTCAACAGGACAAGCAACCACACAAGCTGGCATCATACTAGACGCAACACGGTGTGCACAATATGTACATTTATCAGCTGTTTGTGTTTCAGGATCTATATAAATAGCACCATATGGACAAGCCATAATACAACCAGCACATCCAATACAACGTTCTTTATCTATATTTACAATTCCATTATCGATATAGTGTAAAGCACTTACCGGACAGATACGTTCACAAGGTGCATTCGCACAATGGTTACAACGTAATGGTGTAAATGTACGCTTTGTTTCAGGGTACATTCCAACATCTACATACTTAACGCGAAGCCTCCATGTACTTAGTGGAACTTCATTTTCCACCTTACATGCTACCTCACAACCTTTACATCCCATACAAAGATGTAAATCAACTAGAAAGCCCAATTGCATATACTCTCCTTCACCTACTCTAGTAGATATTTAGCGTTTTATTAGTTGAACTAATTTTTATCATACAGATACCGTCCGACACGACACTTACAGCATTTTCGCTAGATGATGTTAGCCTATATTTCTTTAACTGAAACTAAAATTGTATTAATTTTTTTGATAAAAGTGTGATAAAAGAATATTTGAGTAATAAAGGAGAAGAGATTATTTTTTGTTATAACATCAGATGAACTCTTACGTAAAGAGTTCATCAATTTTATTTAATATCTAGTTAAGTCGAACGCGTACTGACTGCTCATGTGCGGTTAAACCTTCTGTATTTGCTATCATGGCACAAGCTTCTCCGATCTCATTTATCGCTTTAGAACTAAATGAAATAATAGAGCTTTTTTTCATAAAATTTTCTACACCAAGTGGCGAGTAAAACTTTGCTGTTCCCCCTGTTGGAAGAGTATGATTTGGTCCAGCCACGTAGTCGCCTATCGCTTCGGGAGTATTGTGTCCCAAAAAGATCGCTCCTGCATGCTTTATAAACGGTAAAAGCTCAAAAGGATTATTTGTAGCCACTTCAAGGTGTTCTGGCGCAATCAAGTTCATCAATCTTATCGCTTCTTCCATCGATTGCGCGACGATGATAGCTCCGCGCTCTTCTATGGACTTTCTTGCTATCTCTTCTCGTGGTAATTTTAAAAGCCAATTTTCTATCTCTATTTTTACTTCATCTGCTAGTTTTTGAGACGTTGTTATGAGGATAGAACTTGCCATCTCATCATGTTCAGCCTGAGAAAGCATATCTATAGCCATGTGAGAAGAGTTTGCGCTCTCATCTGCAAGGATTCCTATCTCACTTGGTCCTGCGATCATGTCAATGTTGACATCACCAAAAACCATCTTCTTTGCAGTTGCCACAAAGATATTTCCTGGACCTGTAATGACATCCACTTTAGGAATAGTCTCAGTACCATACGCCATAGCCGCGATAGCACTCGCACCTCCGACTTTATAGACTTCACTCACGTTACAAAGGTGACAAGCTGCAAGAAGAAGTTCATTTGGTTCATTATCAGGTGTCGGAGTACAAACGACTATTTTTTCAACGCCTGCGACCTGTGCTGGGATCACATTCATCAAAAGTGAAGATGGATACGCAGCTTTTCCACCAGGAATATACAATCCTGCAGAATCCACAGCCGTCACTTTTTGACCTAAAATAGTTCCATTTTCTTCTGTATCAAACCAGCTTTTTGGTTTTTGTTTTTGGTGATAGACTTTAATGCGATCATACGCAAGGTGTAAAGCGGCTTTAAGATCTTTATTTAATACATCATAAGCATTTTTCATCAGCGTCACATCTATTTTTAGATCTGCATCATCTTCTGGAGTCCACTTGTCAAACTTAGCGATGTGTGATTTTAGCGCAGTGTTTTTATCTTTTTTGATTTCATCGATAATACCGCCGACGATAGTGCTTACATGTGCCATATCCATTTTGCCGCGACCCAAAAGTTCTTCAAACTCTGAACTAAAATTTTGTGAGGACGTAGTTGTAAAAATCATAATCTGCTCTTCATATAGTTAGTTTGTTGTTCTTGTTTTTGTGTAGCAAAACTTTTTGATACCGTATCTAAAATCTTTAAAAGATTTTCTTCGTCCACAGCACCCATAATAGGCTCACTCATGGCTTTTCCCTCATCATCCAAAAACCAGATAGTTGGAGTAGCAGGACGCCAAAACTCTTCTGGAAAAGCGTCATCATCATCTGTATATGCGATGTATGTTACATAGTCTTTATTTAGTACTTCTATAACATCAGCTTTTGAAAGCGTTTCTTTTTCAAGCATAATACAGTATTTACATGTATGACGTGAAACGATAAACATGATTGGTTTTTGTGTCATATCTGCTTGAATCAGCGCATTTTTAAAGCTTTTTTCTAAAACAAGTTCAGATCCAAAAAGATTCATACATACAATTAAAACGAGTAAAATAATTTTTTTCATAACTTAGCCTTTTTTTGAATTTCTTTTACTATTTCTTCAACACTTTTTTCTGTAACATCTATAACGATATCAGCGACTTTTTTGTATTGTGCTTCTCTCTCATTATAAAGAACTTTTGCACGTTCGAGATCTTGCATCAATGGACGTTTTTTGAGTTTACTCGCTGCATTTGGATGATTGATGATTCTCTCATGAATCTTTTCAAAAGGGGAGTCTAACAAAATGACCGTTCCTATTTTATTGAGATTTTTGACTTTATAAAATCCACCACCCGTTGAGATGAGCGTATCTTTTACACTTTTTTCAAGCCACTTTGCAACTTTAAATTCCACATCTCTAAAATATTGTTCACCCTCAGTTGCAAAGATCTTTTTAATACTTCTATTTTCCATACTTTCTATGATGTCATCTGTATCGAGTGCAACAACTCCGAGTTGCTTGACCATTTCACGGGCCACACTACCCTTTCCGACACCCATAAAACCTATCAATACAATATTTTTCATTCTGATTTTTCTTTATTTTAATTTCTAATTTACGAGGATTATACTTTAAATGGGCTGACATGCACTTGAAAAATAGTGTTATTTTAAACACCATTTATACATTTTCTAAAGAAATATTTTGTGTAAACATGTTATAGTTCACGATTAAATTCGTAATTTATATTAAGGTTGAAAGTATGAAGATCTCTTTTTATCTCTCAGTTATTGCAGTAATGCTGTTTTCAGGCTGTTCGACGCAATCATTTAAAATGTTTGACGGCAACAATACTGTTGTAAAAACAGTTTCAGACAAAGAATACATGCAAGAAACCCAATTTGAATGGAAAATTGCTAAAGATGATCGTGTTGAGATCAGTATTGTCAACCAAACTATACTACCCCAGAAAAATCAAACAGCTATTTCTAAAGTTTAATTCTCAATAGAGTAAACTTAAATAATAAAAATAAGGGTAAAGATAT
>Ga0118677_10001433_pt1 | contig 50591 bp, 41 predicted proteins | sample AliMusrvi5mmetaG_FD_86154 | JGI IMG/M metagenome (GOLD analysis project Ga0118677, IMG submission 86154) | reverse complement strand
TATTAATGAGAAAATCATTTTATTGAAGACTCATCTTGAAACGCCAAAGAAGGAATCAAAACCTGATGACTTGAATGATACTAATCAGAATTCTGCCGGGAATGGAAACAGGGGAAGAGTGATTTATGATGCAACTGCCTGTCCACAGGACATTGCTTATCCGACAGACTTGAATCTGCTTTCTGATGCGAGGGAGAAATCCGAACACCTGATTGACGAGATCTATGATCGTTCTATTCATAAAAAGAAGCCACGGACTTATCGAGAAGTTGCAAGAAAAAGGTATCTGCATACAGCACAAAAGAAGAATAAGAGTGGCACAGAAATACGTTCAGCTGTTGGGGGGCAGTTGCGGTTTTTGAACAGAAATCTAAAATCCATTAACAAGCTGCTCAACTCGTTCTCCACTGTAAGCATCCCGTTGGAGAAGAGAGATTTCAAATACCTGCTGGTGATCAACTTTCTCTATCAACAGCAAAAGGAGATGTACGATCAGCGAAAACATACGATAGAAGATCGCATTGTAAGCATCCATCAGCCACATGTTCGCCCTATTGTAAGAGGTAAAACCACAGCCAAAGTAGAATTTGGAGCCAAGATCCACGTTTCGATAATTGATGGCATCTCTTTTCTGGACGAGATTAGCTGGGATGCCTTCAATGAAGGAAGTCATATGGTTGAATACGTTGAAAAATACAAGGTTCGATTCGGCTGTTATCCAAGAGAATTATTGGCTGATAAAATCTACTGTACCCGTTTCAATCGTGCATGGCTCAAAGAGAGAGGCATTAAGCTTATAGCCAAGCCCCTTGGAAGACCATCGGCAGTGCAAAATCACGTAAGACCGGGAGAGCGCAATCCAATTGAGGGTAAGTTTGGTCAGGCTAAAACGGCATACGGATTAGACTGCATCAAAGCGAGACTAAGAAACACAAGCGAATCATGGATTGCCAGCATCATTTTGGTGCTTAACCTGGTCAAGTTGGCCGGGGCGGCTCTCCCGTGCACTCTGTTAAAATGGTGGAATAGTTTTTCAGCACAAGGTGTTAAAATAGATTTAAACCAAATCGTTGAACAAATTATACAACGGTGGTCTCTCTCTTTTGATTCTTTGAAACTAAATCAAGAATGGGTATCCGGAAAAATCTAAGAATGAGTTTTTCAGCAGACCCTACTTAGAGAATATTTGCTCATTCACTTACCCTACCCGCAATACCCGTCAGCATATTAACCGCCTTTCGCAATGTTTTGATTTCATTGAAATTGATACTTAGCTTCCCTTTCCCCTCCTTAACGCGGCATTTTGATGGATTCTGAACGACCCATTGCATGAGCTTCTGAAAATGAATCGTTTGATAATAATTCGAGGCGGGATCGGATGGCAAATAGCAAATCATCTTTGATTCCTTGAGTATGATTCGCTCGATATTGAGCGATATGGCAATCCATCTCAAACGTACAACATCAATCAGCTCTCGCGAAGGTTCCGGAATGGGACCAAAACGATCGATGAGTCCTTTTTCAAACAATTGCACCATGGTTTCGTTTTCCATATTATCCAGTTCACGATAAAGCAACATCCGCTCTGAAACACTCGAGATATATTTGTCGGGAAAAAGCAATTGCAGGTCTGTATCAATATTACAGTCGTTAACATAGCTTAGATCAAGAAAAGCTCCTGTAGCCTTTGTATTTTCATCTTCGAAAAGATCCTGAAATTCGCCCGATTTCAGTTCCATCATCGCTTCATTCAGAATCCGATGGTAAGCTTCAAAACCAATATCTGCAATAAATCCGCTCTGTTCGCCGCCGAGCAGATTACCTGCACCTCGGATATCGAGATCCTGCATTGCAATACTGAATCCGCTACCTATTTCGGAGAACTCTTCGATGGCCTGCAACCGCCTCCTTGCATCGGTTGACATCACATTCAATGGCGGGGCTAATAAATAACAGAATGCCTTTTTATTCGACCGGCCTACACGTCCACGCAACTGGTGAAGCTCACTCAACCCAAAATTTTGAGCATTATTAATAATGATCGTGTTGGTATTCGGTATATCCAATCCTGATTCAATTATTGTAGTTGCAATCAGCACATCAAAATCACCGTTCACGAAGTCAAACATCACTTTCTCGAGCTTATTGCCATCCATCTGACCATGTCCAACAATTGTGCGAACGCCCGGACATAGTCGGTTAATCAGCAACTCTATTTCATAGATATTCGATACCCTGTTATTGATAAAGAAGGCCTGTCCTCCCCTGGCAACTTCATAATTGATGGCATCGCGTATAATCTCCTCGTCAAAAACACTTACTTCTGTATTTATAGGATAGCGGTTAGGTGGCGGCGTATTAATAATTGAAAGGTCACGCGCACCCATAAGCGAGAATTGCAAAGTGCGCGGAATCGGTGTAGCAGTCAGTGTCAAAGTATCAACATTGGCCTTCAACTGCTTCAATTTCTCTTTTACAGAAACACCGAAGTGTTGTTCTTCATCGATGATCAGTAATCCAAGGTCCTTAAACTTAACATCCTTCCCAATCAACTTATGGGTACCAATAATAATGTCGACTTTCCCTTCGCTCAATTCCTTAAGTACATTCTTTACATCAGCAGGATTTCGCAGTCTGCTAATATACTGCACATTGCAAGGAAAGTCTTTCAACCTTTCTTTAAAAGTTTTAAAATGTTGCAAAGCTAATATCGTCGTAGGGACCAGCACTGCAACCTGTTTGCTATCTGCCACGGCTTTGAATGCGGCTCTGATTGCTACTTCAGTCTTACCAAACCCTACATCACCACAAACCAATCGGTCCATAGGCATGGGTTTCTCCATGTCTTCCTTAATAGAATAAGTCGCTTTCAATTGATCAGGAGTATCTTCATAAATAAAGCTGGCCTCCAGTTCCTCCTGGAGATAGGAATCAACTGAAAAAGCAAATCCGTTCTCCATTTTTCGTTTGGCGTACAGGGCTATCAATTCGCGTGCTATATCCTTAACCTTATTCTTGGTTTTGGTTTTAAGATTTTGCCAGGCAGCAGTTCCTAATTTATTAATTGTTGGCTCCTGCCCCTCTTTTCCTTTATATTTTGCAATGCGATGCAATGAGTGGATGCTGACCAATAATGAATCGTTATCCTTATAAATCAGACGTATCGCCTCCTGGATATTTCCATTGATCTCTGTTTTTACAAGACCGGCAAATTTCCCTACTCCATGATCGATATGAACGACAAAGTCTCCAGGATGAAGCTTACTCAGCTCTTTAATTGTGATCGCTTGCCGCGACGATTTTTTTGATCGTAACTTAAAACGGTGATATCGTTCGAAAATCTGGTGATCGGTATAACAGCATATTTTCAGGTCATGATCAATAAACCCTTCATTTATGGCAAATAATAAACTATCGATCTTTTGCGGATCACCTTTATCGTCAAATATTGCATGAAGTCGCTCGATCTGCTTGGGACTTGATGTCAAAAGAATATTCCTGTACCCTTTTTGCCGGTTTGATTTCAGATTCTGCCCCAGTAAATCGAAGTTTTTATTAAATACAGGTTGCTTAGATGTATTAAAGATGAATTCATCCGCCTGGCTGAAATAGTGGGCAGTTCCAAATTCGACACAAGTAAAAGCATTTATTCCGCTCTTAAAATCCTTCCCCGAAATGACCAGATCGGCAATTTCAGTGTCGGTAAACTTCTCAGCAGCTTCCTCTTGCAATTGCTTTATCTGACCAGCAACATAAGTAAAGCTTTTCGCTGCAACTACTATCTTTTTATCTAAAAAATCAAAAATGGAAACCCGTTTTTCGTCTTGAATTCCCTCCTGAATATTAGGAATTATTGAGATTCGGGTCAGTGTCTCTTTCGATATCTGGTCTTCAATATCAAACGTTCTTATTGAGTCGACCTCATCGCCGAAAAAGTCAATCCGGTAAGGATCTTCATTCGAGAACGAGAAAATATCGATTATTGACCCTCTAAGTGAGTACTGTCCAGGTTCGTAAACAAATTCAACCCGCTCAAATCCATACTCATACAACACCTCGTTGATAAACGAGATCGAAAGTTTTTCCCCCTTCCGGATATGAAGCGTGTTTTTCGCAAGTCCTGTTCCCGAGATCACTTTCTCCATAATGGCCTCTGGATAAGTGATTACCATATAACCCGTTTCGTTGAGCGCCAATTTATTCAGCACCTCAGTTCGGAATATAATATTCTCACTCTCAATTCGTTCATGAACAAAACTTCGGCGGTAAGATGACGGAAAAAACAATACATGTTCCTCGAGACCTAATGCATTGAGATCATCATAGAAGTAAGCAGCTTCTTCCCTATCGCTTAAAATTGTAATCGTACTAAACGGATTTATCTGATAAGCAGCATTTAAAACAACGGCAGACGACGATCCGGTCAATCCTTTGAGTGAAATTTTTGCGGCACCAGATTCAGAAATCTTTTCGCGTAACCCGATTACAGATGGGTGTGAAGTGTAATATTTGAGTAGTTCCTTAAGTTCCAAAGTCTATAAATTTCAGACAACCGCCAAAATTACAAAAATATTGGAGTATTAGCACTGAAATATTCGTGACAACATTTATTGTTTTAACAGTTAGACTTTTATCCCTTAATAATCAATATAAATCACAAATTTTTATTATTTCCAATAATGTGTTCAGATTTCTTGTTGTCGCCCTTACTTCCAACTTTTTTTCAAAAAAATTATTGCTAAGCATCGTGTTACCGTAACCAGTAGGGCAATACAAATAAATAGCTCTATCTATAACTAAAAATTTATCAGGCAAATAACTGACATGTTCAATGCTTTCTAAAAATTGCTTCCCAGGAATCATTGATAAAAATGTAATGTGAAGTTTTGTAATGTCTATATTCATCTCATTGAAAAATGGATTCTGCGACAAGACATTTTTAAATTCTGAAACTTTTCTGACCAAAACTGTGATATTAGCAGAAAACTGCAATAAAAGAGCGTCAGATATCAATTGCTCCAGTTCTTCGGGATGTGTGGCTATAGTTTGAAAAACAACATTTCCACTTTGAATAAAGGTATTAATATTCTTTAATCCCAAATTTCCATACAATTCCCTCAGTGAATCCATTTTGATGAGATTTTTTCCACCTACATTAATTCCTCTTATTATCGAAATATATGTTTCCATTTTGGGTCTTCATTTAAATTAACTCATACAAATCTACAAACTTATTTTCATTTGCCAAAATTTAAAACCCCGAACAATATAGTTTTCAGTTATTTACCAACATAACCGTTTTAAAACATTTAAAATAAAACTAAAATTTTCAGAGTTCATTCATTTCTGGCAGAATTTTTGTTTGTTATTTGATATAAAACTAAAATTGCATGCCATGAAAACTTCTATACGACATAGAAAGATCAAATATATTATACTGTCAGCATTTTTTTTAGCAATGACAATGTACATTCCAATTCAGGCGAAAGCTCAGTCAGAAAGCAAAAACGCATTATTGCAAATGATTGATGAAGACCGCACTACAGTTGATGCAATTGCAGAATATGATGCAAAAATTCAAAGGGATATTTTTCAGGTAGCGCAGACACCCGAAGTTCTGAACAAGATGGAAGAATTGCAAACAAGATCGAAGGATCAGTTCAGGGCAATTATCATTGACTATGACCATGATGCACAGGCTGCGTTTTATGAAATGGCGCGTTATCCAAATCTTATCGCTGATCTTGTAATTAATGGTAAACCCTCTACTTCAGAAGTCAATAACATAGTTTCGAATTATCCTGAGGATATTCATGAAACGGCAAAAAAATATGCACGGATCTATTTCGATGTCTTCCTTCGTATCGACAAGTTAAACAGCGAAATTGACAGGGCGTTTCAATCATACCTTGAGCCTTATAATCCGCAAACACGCGAAAGCGTAAATGCTTTACTGGCATATCCTGAAATTGTTTCAATTCTTGCTGAAGATAAGGATTTCACTTCGCTTTTGGGAGAAGTGTATAGTGAAGATCAGGAATGGGTCGTAAGCAACTTGAACAAAATCTCACAAGAACTTGCAGAACAGAAAAAAGAAGATTTGGATGCTTACAAAAATCAGATACAGAGCGATCCTGAAGCTTATAACGAAATGCTCGATGCATCTGAAAAATATGCCAGGGAGAATAACGAATCGAGGTACGAAAGTTCAACAGATCCAATTATTGATGTAAGGATCGTCAATAGTTATCCTTTCTGGTTTGGACATCCCTACTGGTATTCAGATCCTTACTGGAGACCACTTCCGTTTTATTATCACACTGGTTTTTACAGAAATCATTATGGAAATGTCGTTTTTATCGGACTACCATCCTACCACTTTATGCACTGGCAGACTTACAATCACCCAACTTTATTCCCCCATTTATCGTATAATTACTACAGCTATTACGAGAATCATTATATGAATCGTTATCGCAACTCGAACCGCCCGATTCCACATAACGGATTTTACAGATCGATTGAATTAAATGTAGTCAATAACCCAAGGGTGAATAACTCAAAACTTGAAAGAATTGATCAACAACGAGGCAACAATATTGTCCGTCGACCAAATATAGAATCCGGATCAAACGGCACATACAGTCGTCGTGGCAACGCGACAATAAACAGGGGTGAAAATCAACAAAGAAGTTTTGAGAGACCAGGCGGAGTTTCAAATCGAAGAGAATATAATGCGGTAAATCCCGGAAGGTCGGAGGGTTCAATAAATCGAAGTGGTTCTGGAATAGGTAACGGTACGATTGACAGGCAGCCGTCTCCTAGTTCCGTTACTCCTTCTTATGAAAGATCGCAGCAAGGCTCATCAACGAATCGCGGAAACAATGAAAACCCACGATTCAATCCTTCAAATAATGGCAGGAATGATAACCCTTCAGCAACCCGTCAACCTTCTTCATATAATGCGGGAAGCAGAGTTTCACCAGGTAATACTTCCCAATCTGAAAGATCTGCAACACCAGCAAGAAGAGAAGCATCACCGTCACAAAAATCTGCTGTTCCTGATCGGACATCAAGAAGAGCAGAACGACGCGAAGTCAAAGCAACAAACAAACAATCAGAAAACAGAAGATCAGGACGTGAAAGATAAATATAAAAAAAAGTTCAATTTAAATTATGATGCCATGAAAACTAATTTATTTAGAGTGATGTTACCGATCCTATTGGTAATTATTCTTGCCGGATGTGCCGGTATTAAAGTGAGCTCCGACTATGACCGCAAAGCTGACTTTTCGAAATACAAAACCTTCAATTTCAGCAAAGAAGTTGACAAAGTAACATTGAATGATTTAAATCGTCGCAGGCTAAAAGATGCAATCACCAAAGAAATGGAAGCAAAAGGATTTCAGATTGCCGAATCTCCTGATATCCTCGTAAATGCTTTTGTAAAAGGGAAGACCAAATATTCCGCTACAGCAAATACTAACTACTTTGGTGGAATGTACTATCGTGGATTTGGAATGTCTAACACATATGTTGATGTAAACAAATCAATTGAAGGGACTCTATTTATTGATTTGATAGCCGTTCAGGAGAAAACAATGATTTGGGAAGGTGTCGCTGAAGGGTTGGTAAATCCGAGAACCGAAACCAGGGAAGACCAAATAAATAATGTTGTAGGAATGATTTTTAAGAACTTTCCACACTAATAAAAAAGTTAATCAATGAATCAGGCCGGAAACTAATTCCGGCCTTTTCTGTTTACTTCAAAATAAGTTCATTAATGGGTTCGTCGCTATTAATGCATTATATGCTTAATTTTCCTAATTTTGCACCGCTTTAATTTATAATTTTATGACCGAAAAGAAACTTCCTTTTACAAAAGAAGCATTAGAGAAAATAATCGAAAAGTATCCGACTCCATTTCATATTTATGATGAAAAGGGGATGAAATCATATGCCAAAAGATTTGTGAAGGCATTTGACTGGAATGAAGGGTTTAAAGAATATTACGCAATTAAAGCTGCACCAAATCCATATTTAATGAAAATCCTTCGGAATGAGGGATTTGGAATTGATTGTAGCTCTATAGCAGAACTTGAATTGGCCGAGAGGATCGGAATGCGTGGCGAAGAAATCATGTTTACTTCGAACGATACACCTGCCGAGGAATTCAAAAAAGCAATGGAATTAGGAGCGATTATCAATCTTGATGATATTGCTCATATACAATATCTTGATGAAAATATTGGTTTGCCTGAACTCGTTTGTTGCCGATATAACCCAGGGTCCTTAAAGGAGGGAAATGCAATTATCGGACATCCCGAAGAGGCAAAATATGGTTTTACAAGAAGCCAGCTTTTCGAAGGATACCAATTGCTGATTGACAAGGGGGTAAAACGGTTTGGAATCCATACAATGGTAGCATCCAACGAACTCGGCTCCGACTACTTTGCAGGAACGGCACAGATTCTCTTTGAACTGATTGCCGACCTCTCGAAAAAACTAAATATCACCTTTGAATTTGCCAATCTTGGCGGAGGAATCGGAATCCCTTATAAACCAGATCAGGAGGAGGTAAATCTGGAAAAAATGAGCGAAGGTATCCGGGTTAATTACGAAAAATATATCCTTGGGAATGGCCTCAAACCCATTAAACTATACTTTGAATCGGGACGAGCAATTACCGGACCTTTTGGCTTTTTGGTAAGTAAGGTGCTTCATATCAAAAATACATACAAAAAATACGCAGGTCTTGATTCAAGTATGGCTAATCTGATGAGACCCGCACTCTATGGTTCTTATCATCACATAACCGTGCCAGGCAAGGAAGATTCGGCAACGAAGATCATGTACGATGTGACAGGTTCACTTTGTGAAAACAACGATAAATTTGCCATTAACAGGGTATTACCTAAATTAGCACCAGGCGATGTTGTTGTGATACATGACACCGGTGCGCATGGTCATTCCATGGGTTTTAACTATAACGGAAAACTTCGATCGGCGGAGTTGTTGCTTCGTGAAGATGGTGAAGTCGTCCAGATCAGGAGAGCCGAGACCGTTGAAGATTATTTTGCGACACTTGATTTTAATGGAATACCTGGATTTAAAGTATAAATGACCCTAAATTAAAGGGATTACACAAAATAAAACGAATGAAAGTTTGTGGTTTCAGTTTTGTAAAAAATGCGGTGAAATATGACTATCCTGTAATTGAAGCCATTACCTCAATATTGCCAGTTTGTGACAAATTTATTGTGGCTGTTGGCGATTGTGATGATGGGACAAGAGAGTTGATAGAATCGATTAATTCCAATAAGATTGAAATCATTGATACAGTGTGGGATCCGTTATTACGCGAACGAGGCCGAGTCCTTGCTTCTGAAACCAACAAAGCTTTTGATTTCATTCCGGCAGAATACGACTGGTGTTTCTACATCCAAGGTGATGAAGTGATGCATGAAAAATACCTGCCCGGAATTATACTTTCCATGAAAAAATTCCTGGATGTCAAGGAAGTTGATGGTCTGATTATGCATTATACCCACTTTTATGGGACTTTCGATTATTATGCCGATTCAAGGCGCTGGTACAGGAGTGAAATCCGTATTATAAAGAATAATAAAGAGATCAGGTCGTGGAACGATGCCCAGGGTTTTCGCTGGAAAAATGCAAAAAAACTGACCGGAGTTTTTATTGACGCAAATATGTACCATTATGGGTGGGTAAGGCCACCCAAGTTAATGATGAATAAATTGGAAGGATCAAAACAATACTGGTCGGCCAACTCGAAACATATCAAAACGATAGAGCAGGAATTTGATGAATTCAAATATGAAGAAGGGATTGATAGTCTCAAACTATTCAGAGGAACACATCCCCAAGTGATGCAACCTCGCATTGATGCACTTAACTGGCACCCAAAACTTTCAACAAAAAAGAAAAAATTTAAAGTGCGATATTTTGTTTTGTATTATTTTGAAAAATTATTCAATTATCGTCCTTTTGAGAATAAACACTTTATTGAATACAAAGAATCATGAGTATTAGTTTTGTTGACGACATAGTAAAAGCTGTCGAAGTACTTCGATCCGGTGGTGTCATTCTATATCCTACCGACACCATTTGGGGAATCGGTTGCGATGCAACGAATGCGGCAGCAGTTAACCGTATCTATGAAATTAAGCAACGGCAGGATACAAAGAGCATGCTCATTTTAATGGAAAATCCAAATTTGCTTAACTCCTATATCTCTGAAGTTCCAGAGATTGCTTGGGAACTTATTGACGTTGCTGATACACCGCTTACTATTATTTATCCTGGAGCTAAAAATCTAGCTCACAATTTATTAGCCCAAGACAAGAGTATTGGAATCAGGATAACAAATGAAGCTTTCACACAACAATTGATTCAACGGTTCCGAAAACCCGTTGTTTCAACTTCCGCCAATATCAGTGGACAAAGATCACCGCAGAATTTTGCCGAAATCAGCGAAGAGATAAAGAAAGCTGTTGATTTTATCGTCAAGTTCAGGCAAGATGATCTTTCGAAGTCGAACCCTTCCGGCATTATTAAACTTGGCATAGGTGGTCAGGTTGAAGTTATCAGGAAATAACCGTAGCTACTCTTGCAACTGGCAACCAGCAAAAAAATGCAAGTTACCAGCTGCAAGTCTACCATATCACTATTTGTCTTCCTTCACTTTACCAGAACCAGCAATCGTAGAATCTACTGAAGGATTTCCACGATATATTACATTGCCAGATCCTGCAAGTTTAACTTCCAGCTTTTTAACGGAATTCACCCAGCAATTACCCGATCCGGAAATTTTAACATCAACATTATCAGCAGGAAATTCAATCGCTTTAACGTTTCCTGAACCAGAAATAATAGCCTTAAGTTCTGATGCATTCTCTTTTCCGGAAAGTTGAATATTTCCAGAACCCGATAGAGTAGCAGAGACCTTATCTGCCTTTAGGTCTGCCAATTTAATATCGCCACTTCCACTAATCGTTGCATCCAAAATTCTGGAATCTATTTTACTCTCAGAGAAAATTGATCCTGATCCTGAAATGACGAGAGCATCAATTTGTGGCATCGTTACATAAATATCAACTGTTCCCGGATTCCATTTACTAAACCAGGTATCACCAGGATATCTGATCACTAACTTCCGATCCTTTACTTCTGTAATTAATTTTGCCAATGTAGATTCGCTGCATTTCACTTCAACCGACTGAGATTCTCCCTGTTTCAGGTGAACATTTGCTCCAATCTTCAATGATATCTCCGTGAAAGCGGAAACTTCCCTTTTTTGACTTGTTTGAGCAACCAGCAATTGTGTTCCGGCAATTACCAGAATTGCAACTAATGTAATTAATCGTGATTTCATGATAAAGTAATTGAATTAATAAATTATAATTGAGCAAGTTCTTATAAAGCTCGTCCCCATTCCATGAGACTCGTCTCTAATCTTCAAAAAAAATGCTTTATAATAAGGACGCACAAACAAGCGGAAAGTTGCACTATCAACAAAATATTTTAATCAAGGTATATTTCGATTAATCCATTGGGACAATTCAGGTGCATTTCCCTCTTTTCCTCATTGACCGAAGTGATGACCTCATCTGAGAGTGGTATCATAATTTCGGCACGTGGATGATTTACTGTAATTACAAGATTTCCTGAAAAATCATCAACCCTGCTGATAAGTCCAATATCGCCAAATTTTGTATCAAAAATTCTCATTCCAATCAAAGTCGAAGCAATTCCCTGATCTTCAGAATCAATTACTTCATGATCAAACACATAAACTTTGCATCCCACCATATCTTTTGCTTTCGAAAGTGAATCGACAAACTTAAGTCTGCAAATGGCACTCTCGTCGTTTCTGAAGTTTACTCCTTCATCTTCAATATAAAAAGGGACCAAACCACCATCAACTTCAACGAAAAGGAATTCAAGATCCTCAATCGTTTCTTCAAACTCCTTTTCGAATGCTAAGATAACTTCGCCTTTTAGTCCATGCGGCTTTTGAATATAACCCACCTCTACACAATCATCCTTATTTATTTGAATCATAGCAAAATACGAATAATGAAATACAAAGATATAAAAAAAAGAGCGATGGTTGAATTAACCATCGCTCTTTGTAATTTTTTCAGCTAATTGCTGCAAAAAGCCTTTTCCGATTTATGCCTCTTCAGTAGGTTCAGCTACCTCAGCTTCTGGTTCTACCTCTTTTACCGCTTTCACGATAAGAGCAGCGGCAGCAGCAGCATTTTTCTTTGCGATTTCAGCAATTCGTGTCTCATTAACCTTTGTTTCAGCAACAAGACGTTTTTTCATGTCTTCATTAAAACCGGCAGTAAGACCATCTTTTTTAGCCTGAACTGCATTTTCTTTTTCTTTCATCCATGCATCAAACCTTTTATCGGCTTCAGCAAGATCAAAAGCTCCTTTTTTAACACCTTCGAGAAGATGTTTCTTCATCATTACCCCCTTGTGCGACAATATTGTGCGACAAGTATCGGTAGGTTGAGCGCCATTGTTAAGCCATTCAATAGCTTTATCAAAATTAAGATCGATGGTGGCAGGATTAGAATTCGGATTGTATGAACCAATCCTTTCAATAAACCTGCCATCTCGTGGCGATCTGCTGTTAGCTACCACTATGTGGTAATATGCATGTTGTTTGCGACCATGCCTTGCCAAACGAATCTTTACTGACATAACGTTTTACGTTAAAATTTATAATTTTTATTTGTGGGGCAAAGATACAATATTATTTTGTACAAAAAATAGCTGTATCATTTTAAGAAAGTTTGAAGCCAACGCAACCGTTCAGAACCATGTGACGTCTTATTCATATTGTTTTGTTTGGGAAGATTTGAGAGAAATATGCAGATTTGGTTAACTTTGCTTTGCATTTTCATCTAGCAAAATAACGGATGATCGATATTAAACATGAAAAAGTACAATTATTTATTAAACTATTACAAATGAAAAAACTACATTTATTAACCCTGATTGCATTGATTATGATTAGTCTATCAGGTTGCGAAAAAGCAAAAGTCACCAATGGGGCTTCAGCTGATGTATTCGTAAAAGCAATTAAAAATGCACAGGGAATAACTGTTTATACTGCAGTCCATTCGGTATTTTCATATAATACCATGACTTCGGTCAGTGTAACATCTCCAACTGGCACGGTCACGCAGTTAATAGATTATGGCAAAACAGGTATGTCCTTTTATAATGAGCCAACTGATGCTGATTATTCACCAACTCCTCCATCAATGGGCACTTATACCTATTCCGTTACTTTTAATGATGGTGAGGTTATTTCCTATAACAATTCCTTATCCTCCTCTACTCTTCTACCATCAGTCATCACATCGCTAGCAAAATCAGCAGATGGAGATTCTGTTTATATTAAATTTAATGCAATTGCAAATGTCAACTTTTATCAGGTAGAAGTTACTAAAGGAACTACCCAAATTTATTATTCGGATAAATTTTATGACGGCAGCTCCCCTTTAAAAACAAACCTGAGTTTAGGATTCAATATAACCAACCTGATATCAGCCGGAGGTAGTGGCACATTCACTTTCAATATCAATGGATTGCTCTATGAAACAACCTTATATGATTATTTACAAGCTACAAGCACAGCATCCAGTGACATAGTACTTTAGCTGATAAAATCTAAAAAACTTTTAAGTATACATTAACTGGATAGTAAATTGAAAGTTAAACTTTTCAATTCCATTTGACTGGATAAAATCCGATCAGAACCAAAAGAAGGTTAACCCATGGGTTTCCTTCTTTTTTTATGAATAATATTTCACCAAATTTAATAATCGCAAACATCTAATCGTAATGATTTGAATCTAAATGCAATATTAATCTATATCTATTAGTTATCAACATCCGAATGTATTCGGAATAAATTCCCTATTTTTAACCGTGCGACAAAATGCACCAATGGGAAACAACATTCCCATTCATTCAAAAGGTTTTAACTATGGTATCATTTACCCATCTACATGTCCACAGTCAATATTCAATCCTCGACGGTGCTGCTGCAGTTACAGATCTGGTAAAAAAAGCTAAAAAGGACGGTATGACTGCCCTCGCGCTTACCGATCACGGCAACATGTTTGGAATAAAAGAATTTCACGAAACATGCAAAAAATTCGAAATTAAGCCCATTCTGGGTGTCGAAACATATGTTGCGTCACGCGGAATCCATTTCAAAGACAAAAGCGAGAAAGATGATCGATCGGGAGATCATCTTATTTTATTGGCAAAGAATGAAAAAGGATACCGTAATTTATTGAAATTAGTCACATTAGCCAATACGGAAGGGTTTTATTACAAACCTCGGATTGATAAACATCTGCTCGAAAAATACAGTGAAGGCCTAATTGTCTCAACTGCTTGTATTGGAGGAGAGATTCCTCAGTTTATTTTAAAGGGGGATCTGCCAGCGGCAGAGGAGGCAATAAAGTGGTTCCAAAGTATCTTCAAAGACGATTTTTATCTTGAGGTTCAGCGTCATAAAACGACTGATTCGCATTTACCAACGGATGTTTATGAAAGCCAGTTAATTGTAAATAGGGAACTGATACGTCTTGGTGAAAAGTTTGGAGTTAAAGTTATCGCTACAAATGACAGCCATTTCACTAACGGTGAAGATGCTGATGCTCATGATCTTCTCATTTGCCTGAATACTGGCAAAGATCTCGATGATCCCTCTCGTATGCGCTATACCAAGCAGGAATGGTTAAAAACGACCGACGAGATGAATCAATTATTTGGTGATTTGCCATATGCGCTTGCTAACACACAGGATATTACCGAAAAAGTCGAATTCTTTGAGTTGGACTCCGATCCTATCATGCCCGAATTTCCCATTCCCAAAAGCTTCGGAACAATGGAAGATTATAGGACGAGGTTTTCGGAAGAAGATATGATCGAAGAGTTTAAAAATGCCCCGAAAAAATTAGACTGCTATGAACATGCATTAAGGATAAAATTTGAGTGCGATTACCTAACCTACCTTGTTTATAAGGGTGCAACATCCCGTTACGGCCAAATACTTGAAAATGAAGTAAAAGAGCGTATAGAGTTCGAACTTGAAACGATAAAATCAATGGGATTCCCAGGTTATTTTCTTATTGTTCAAGATTTTATTGCTGCAGCCCGTGGAATGCAAGTAATCGTAGGCCCCGGTCGTGGCTCTGCTGCTGGATCGGTCGTTGCCTATTGCACGGGAATAACTAATGTCGATCCGATCAAACATGATCTCCTTTTTGAACGATTCCTTAATCCTGATAGGATATCGATGCCTGATATCGACATCGATTTCGATGATGACGGACGACAGAAGGTGCTCGACTGGGTAAAGGAAAAATACAGTAGAGAGAATGTTGCGCATATCTGTACTTTTGGAACAATGGCAGCGAAAATGGCCATCAGGGATGTATCGCGGGTATTGAAATTACCGCTCGCTGAAGCCGACAGGCTTGCCAAAATGGTGCCTGAAACGCCTAAGATTACACTTGCTAAGGCTTATATCGAAAATCCATTGCTTGAAGCAGAAAAAAAATCAAGTAATCCATTAATTGTCAAAACATTAAAATTTGCAGAAACGCTTGAAGGGTGTATCCGACAATTCGGCGTTCACGCCTGCGGTATTCTGATCGGAAGAGATAAACTCGACAATCATATCCCATTAATGCCGACAAAGGATGAAGATCTGCTCACAACTCAATATGATGGACATTTTGTTGAATCGATTGGATTACTCAAAATGGATTTTCTTGGACTGAAAACTTTATCAATCATTAAAGATTGCCTCGAGAATATCCACCTATCGAAGAAAATAGACCTCGATATTGACAAAATCCCATTCGATGACAAAAAAACCTTCGACCTTTTTAGCAACGGAAATACCACGGCAATATTCCAGTTCGAATCGACAGGTATGAAAAAATGGCTTAGGTTATTACAGCCTAGCCGTTTTGAAGATCTGGTGGCTATGAATGCCCTTTACCGACCAGGCCCGATGGACTACATTCCAAAGTATGTAAACAGGAAAATGGGAAGGGAAGAGATTGTTTACGACCACCCGATAATGGAACAGTTCTTATCTGATACCTATGGAATTACTGTTTACCAGGAACAGGTGATGCTTCAATCGCGTGCATTGGGTCTGTTTACACGAGGTGAATCCGACTCGCTGCGTAAGGCAATGGGTAAAAAAAATTTACCAATGATGGAAAAGCTGAAAGCGAAATTCATCGAAGGCTGTAAAAGTAATCCACTTTTTCTCGAGGGTTGTAAAACCGTAAACAAATCAACTGATAACCTGATTGATAAAATATGGAAAGACTGGGAAGCATTTACCCAATATGCCTTTAACAAATCCCATTCTGTCTGTTATGCTTACATTGCTTACCAAACAGGATATTTGAAAGCAAATTATCCTTCAGAGTTTATGGCGGCTGTCTTGAGTTGTAATCTTACCAACGCTGACAAAATATCCATCTTTATGGATGAGAGTAAGCACATGGGGTTAGCAGTTTTGGGACCAGATGTAAACGAATCACGTTCTAAATTCTTTGTCAACAAGACTGGTGGACTTCGTTTTGGGTTGTCCGCTATTAAAGGTGTAGGAGCAGGTGCAGTTGCAGATATCGTAAACGAAAGGGATTCAAACGGTGATTTCAAATCAATATTCGACTTTGTTGAAAGAGTTAATTTACAAACCATTAACAAAAAAAATCTCGAGTCATTGGCCATGGCTGGAGGTTTCGACAGCTTCGAGAATTTACATAGGTCTCAATATTTTGGTGATACCGGCGATGGAAATTCATTTATTGAGGCGTTGATCAAATACGGAAACAGGATTCAGAGTGATAAACAATCATCTATGGCATCATTATTTGGAGGATTTCAAACGATAGAGGTTAAATTGCCTACAATTCCAAACGTTCCCGAATGGCCCAAAATTGTGGCACTTGAGAAGGAGAAGAACCTGATCGGGATTTATCTATCCTCACATCCCTTGGATGATTATGCATTGGAGATCAAAAGCTATTGCACGAAAGATATCAACCTTTCGATGCTCAATAACGAAATGGAAACACTGAAGAACCGCGATCTGACTTTTGCAGGAATAGTTACAGAAACACAGGAAGGATTTACAAAAAACGGAAAACCTTTTTCCTCACTTACACTTACTGATTACACTGATTCATATAAGTTGATGTTTTTTGGAAACGATTTTGTCAATTTCGGGAATTTCTGCAAAAAAGGGTTATTCCTGCTTATTCGTGGAAAGATTGCAATCAAATGGCAAGGAGGCGATCAACTCGAATTTAAAGCCAATAAAATTGAATTACTTCAGGAAATAGCTGAGAAAGCAGAAAGTCTTCGGATATCAGTTAATGCTGATACCATGACCTCTGATCTGGTGGAAGAGTTTGATTCAAGGTTTTCCAAATCGCCCGGCAAAACATTGTTAAAATTTTCAGTCTACGATCAGACAACAAATATCAAACTTCACTTGTTCTCTAGGACAAGACGAGTTGGATTATCGGGCGAATTGAAAGCATATCTTCAAAAAAATCCCGATATCGTTTTTACAATAAATTAATTTGTAAATTTGTTCGCTTTATTTTTCAGACTTTATCAAACATTTAAAAATATATTGACATGGCAATAGAGGTAACAGATGCGAATTTTGATGAAATTGTCCTTCAGTCAGACAAGCCTGTATTAGTGGACTTTTGGGCGGAATGGTGTGGGCCCTGCCGAATGATCGGACCACTTGTAGCTGAGCTTTCTGATGATTACAATGGAAGAGCCGTTATAACAAAAATGGATGTTGACTCCAATCCCGGAACTGCAGCTAAGTTTGGGATACGTAATATCCCCACTATTTTATTTTTCAAGAAAGGTGAAGTTGCAGATAAACAGGTAGGAGCAGTTCCAAAAACGATCCTTGCCTCAAAGATTGATGCCTTGTTGTAGGTAATTGATGATTTTCAATATAATTCAGGCACAAGAATAACTCTTGCGCCTGAATTTTTTTTAGATTTTAATCAAGAAACAATTGACTGCGAACCGGAAAATGGTCGGAAAGGTATACCTTGTCTCGCTTATAATTCTGCACTTGAAACTTCTGACTACACAAGATATAATCGATTCTAAAAGAAGGTAATTCTCCGTTATAAGTGTTTGAAATACCCCATCCTGCTTCAACAAATGCATCTTTTAGAGTGCCCCTTACTTTGTGGTATGAATAAGAAACTGGAGTATCATTAAAATCACCACAAATGATTACTGGGAAAGGAGATTTTCTAATGTGATCTGCTACCATTCTGGCCTGTAAGGCACGTATTTGGAAACCGGATTTAAGTTTGTAAGTTATTTTTCGGGCTTCATTAATTTGCATACTGTTACTACCCTTCCCAAGAGAATCGACAATTGAGTAATCATCTGGGTCGATGGAATATGACTGCAAATGACAATTATACACTCGAATAGTATGATGATCATTTACCTTTATGTCTGAAAACAACACCAGATTCGAAGATCCGGCAAACCTGATCTCACCAAAATTTATAATCGGATACTTCGAAAATGTAATCGAGCAAGCATCTGAGTTGTCTGACGACCTTTGAAAGAAATGAATTCCTGGCAAAAGGTCCCTGATTCCATGTGCACTTAGTGAACCATTATTGGCTCTTGAGGCTTCTTGTAGACAAATAATATCAGCTCTGGTAGATTTAAAATATTCAAGAACCTTTGGTGTATTCGTCCTTCTATTTCTCAAATCACTTTTAAAGCCATGGACATTAAAAGTCAGTACCTTAATTCCCTTTTCATAGAGTTGAGTTCTGGGAATAAGCTGGAAAGTGTTTGTGAAATTATAATACCCCAATAAAAGGGTAATTAACGGCAACAATAATCTATTCGATCGTTGTAAAACCCAAATCACCAGAAAAACAATATTAACCAAGGCGAGATACGGATATGATAACCCGAGGAAAGCAAGTGGCCAGAAGAAATCAGGTGGCAGAAATGGAGCCAAATATGCCAGCAAAAGTAGGAAAGCCGCCCCAATATTAAGGGTAAAACCAAATTTAGAAAAAAAATTCTTCACCCTATTATTTTTTTCTCCCCATTTTGAATAACATCTCCCTTTCTTCAAAAGTCAGACTATCATAACCCGATTTTCCAATTTTATCCAGTACATGGTTAATTTCTTCCTGCTGATTTCCTTTTTTCCTATTGTATTCGTAATCAGGATTAACACTATTATGTTTTATCTTAAGCTTTTTACGTGGTCTGAATAGTAAAAAAAAGGTGTCTGTGATACGGTCAAACCTGCCAGTTATATTTCTGCCTGCAATTAATTGTGACATATATAACCAGCCCCATAAAGCACCACCAATATGGGCAAAATTACCACCAGCATTATCACCGGACAGGTTAATTATATAGAGCAAAACCGATACAAAAGCGATCCATTTAATTTTTATCGGTCCAATAAATACAAGATGGATCAAATGGTTTGGAACATAAACAGCAATTGCAATAACAATTGCAATAACCGAAGCAGAGGCCCCAAGCAACTGGACATCAAAAATTGTTTGCTGGAAAACCGGGATAAGATTGTAAGCCAGCATGAAAGCCAGTCCACCGGCAAATCCGCCCATCAAATAAAGGCTCAATAACTTTTGTTGATTGTGATACTCTAGAAAAATCTTTCCAAACCAATAAAGCCACAGTATATTGAAAAGGATGTGTAAAAATTCGAAATGTAGAAACATGTAGGTCAGAATCGTCCAGGGGCGTGAAACAAATAGCTCAAATGAAGCTGGCAAAGCAAGCCATCCCAATATTTGCGAACTATCTGTACCACTTAATTTATAGCCCACGAAAACAAGCCTAACTAAAACCCAAAGTGCTATATTAATATAAATGAGTTTTGTAAGATAATTGCCATTCCTGAACGATAATTTTATTTCATCAACAATTCCCATCGGCTCAATATAATTTTTTTGTATTCTTTTCCCAATATTTCAATAAAATAAACCCGAAAAGCATCCCACCCAAATGTGCAAAGTGCGCAATATCGCTATTCGACTGTGTCACGCCCAAATACAATTCAATGGCGCCATAACCAATCACAAAATATTTTGCTTTGATTGGAACGGGTGGAAAAAGTAACATCAATTCCGTATTTGGAAACAGGTAACCAAAAGCAAGCAAAACACCGAAAACTGCTCCAGATGCACCTATTGTGGGAGTATCAATTTTCATTGTCAAAATCTCTTGAACCCAAGCAACCGCTTGCTGCGAATAAGCTGTATTATTAGGAGCAACACTCCAATTATTAATAAGATCGGCAACTTCGGATGGTAAATGTCCAAGATTTGACTTCACAAAAGCGGATAATAACTCGGGCGATGGGGTATTGACAAAAGCTGCAACAGTTTTCTGTAAATGAGAAATTTCAAGATAGGTCACGTAAGAATGAAGTGCTGCTGCCCCCAATCCGGTAACAAAAAAATAGATTAAAAACCGTTGTGAACCCCATACCATTTCAAGAACCTTCCCAAACATGTACAATGCAAACATATTAAATACCAGATGCATAATGTCCCCATGCATAAACAGGTGAGTAACAAACTGCCAGGAATGGAAAAGAGGTGACCCCAGATAATGGAGGCCCAATAGGTTGTCAAGGTCCCATTGAGAATTATGCAGGGCATATTTAGCGACCAGCATAACGATGTTAATCAGGATCAGGTTTTTTACAACCGGCGGCATCGAAAAAGGTGATGTCTGATATTGATTCATGTGTAAATAATTTGTTTATTAAACCTCGCCTGTGCGGGGTTGGAACCCTCCGGATAATTTCTCTCCTTAAGTGAGAATTTGATCATCGGGGTTTAATAGTAATAAAAAACTTGTTAATGCTACAAAAATAACGATTCGGACGGGATAGTTGTTCACTTAAGCATCTTTTCAAAATCCTGAAATGAGATAATTGACACAATTATTTTTCCCGATGGTGAATAATTTGGAGTACGGCAGGCAAAAAGGTTGTTAAAAAGATCCGAAATCTCCTCGGGTTTTAATGAGACTCCATAATTGATAGCCGTTGATTGGGCAAGAAGCAACGCGAGATGTTCTTTAATCTCCTCTTTCACATCGACTGGTCGGTTTTTAAAGTCTTCGATCAGTTTTTGTACAAGATCGGAAGCATTCAAATGACTTAATAATGCAGGAATCCCTTCAACCATGAAAATTCCGTTTTCACCCTGACGAATTTCAAAACCGAGTGCTTTAAGTTCTTCGTCAATTACAATTAATATCTCTTGATCAACTGCATTAAGTTCAAGAACCGCAGGAAACAGTTGCCGTTGACTTATAGCCAAGTGATTATCGATGATCCGCATGAAATTTTCGAACAAAACTCTCTCATGTGCCCGCCGCTGATCGATGACCATTAGGCCCGATTTAACCGGAGTAATTATATACTTATTCTTGAGCTGAAGAAAATTGTGATTTTCCTTGATTGCAATATCCTCATCTGTAAAAGTCTGTTGAAAGGCTTCCTGATTAAATTCATTCGAAATATCGGAAGGATAAACCGGAATTTGATCATCAGGTTTGCCCTCCTGTTCAAAGCCGTTGTAGAGTGCTTGCCAGTTATCAAGGTTTTGTCCATCTCTGTACGACGAGGCTTTGGAATAATCACGATCTGCACCTCGTTCCTGTTCGAACGGATTAAAATTAGGATTGATTCTTATTTCGGGTTCCGGAATTTTTGAACCTTGCATGGGGCTAATTGGAATATCTATCGACCCTGCCTGATCGAAATCTATGGACGGCATCAGATTAAATTTGCCCATTGACTCACGCAAAGAGGCTTGTATGATATGCCACGCGGAGCGCTCATCCTCAAACTTAATCTCTGTTTTTGTGGGATGAATATTGATATCTATGGTTGCCGGATCAACCTCAAAATAAAGAAAGTACGATGGGAATGTTTCAGGTGGAAGGATCCTGTCATAGGCTTGTTGAACAGCTCTGTTGAAAAACGGATGTTTCATAAATCGACCATTCACGAAAAAAAACTGCTCGCCTAAAGTTTTTTTTGCATATTTCGGTTGGCCAATGAACCCTGATATATTAATCACGGAGGTGCTTGTGTCAACAGGAATCAGACTTTGGTTGATATTCTTGCCAAACAACGAAACAATCCGCTTCCGGACATTCTCAGAAGGGAGGTTATAGATGACTGAATTATTGTGAAACAATTCAATGGCTAATTCAGGGTTAGCAAGTGCAACACGTTGTACTTCAGTGATGATGTATTTTAATTCAGAACTATTAGATTTCAGGAATTTGCGACGTGCAGGAATATTGAAAAATATGTTTTTCACTGAAAAATTCGTCCCTTCGGCACATTGATCCGCCTCCTGTTTCTGAATGGCAGAACCCAGAATGTGAATGAAAGTGCCAAGTTCTTCACCATGAGGGCGCGTGCGAACTTCAACATCGGCCACACCTGCGATTGAGGCTAGAGCTTCGCCCCTGAATCCCATTGTTCGTATCGCAAAAAGATCATTGGCTTCACGTATTTTGGAGGTGGCGTGACGCTCGAACGACATCCTTGCATCTGTAGGTGACATCCCTTTACCGTTATCAATTACCTGAATCAGAGTACGTCCCGAATCTTTAATATTAATTGTAATGGAAGTCGCTCCGGCATCAATTGCGTTTTCGACAAGTTCCTTTACGACCGAAGCCGGGCGCTGAATGACTTCTCCTGCAGCAATCTGATTTGCAACCGAATCGGGTAAAAGTTGGATTATATCGGGCACTTAAAATATCTTAGTTTAAATTACAAATATAACTCAAATTTCATTTCAGGTAATCACTTACCACCCATGAAATGCCCTTTTTTACGATTTCCCAAGTTTGTTTTTTAAAACTGATTGGAGCGTCGCTTTCATCGGCATCTGCAAAATAGGAAATGGCATTCGGAATGCTGATAGCCAACATTTGTGTGGAATATTTCTGTTTGTGCCAGCCAATCCATTGTTGCAGTGAATAATGCTGGAGTAATTCATATATATCCCAAAAATATGTTTTCTGTCCTCGCCCAAGAATGGCTTGAATTTTCATAGCAGAAATATCAGCATTATTGTACATCCGGATGTTGTCTTCCAAAATAAATTGTGCAATAGGGAGATGTGGAATGTAAACAATATCCACTTTTGTTTTTTGAATGTTACAGAAAATTCCAATCATTTTATGTCCACTTTCATAATTGAAATCACTCCTAAATTCATCAGCCAACTCGTTTTCAATACTTATATGGTCAAATTTTTCATGATAAAACAAATCCAGATCAACCTAACTGCGATGGCCATACCGAAGCGACAGTGCTGTTCCCCCACCAAAGAAAATGGCTGAAGAGATGGTAATTCCATCAGCTTTTTCAGTAAGGAAAAAGTGTGGGGTTCAACTGTCTCAATATGTAACATCTGAATTCATTTAGTGGTTTATCTATTACTGCGCTGGCAAGATGTATCCGATGTTCAGGTAGATATTTTGCGTGCAACAATGCGGCAGTAACTTTATCATCTCCATAATACCTGCGGCACTGGCGGATATCTTCCACATCGCCAAGTGAAAAAACTCTCTAAATCTATAAGTTAGCCTTCGCATCATAGTCAATCTGCTCAAAGTTCACATCCCAAAAGGGGCGTTTCTCGAATATGGGTTTTATTTTTGCATCCATACTGAGAAGATAATAAAAGAGACCTTGATATCGAATTGCCGGACTCAAGTTTTGAAAATCTTTGTGCCTAATACAAGTCGAATTAAAAAAAGCTCGTTTAGAAGTGAATACTATTAATTCAATTAATTATTGTAATTTTATCTTACGATAGTTAACTACCTGAATTATGCTTGTAAAAACCTATGGTAGTGCAGTTCATGGAATTGACGCAACCACGATTACTATTGAAACCGATGTATCCCGAGGGATTCGCTTTAACCTTGTCGGATTGCCAGATAATGCCGTGAAGGAGAGTCAGCAACGCATCGACTCCGCTTTGCGCTTTAATGGGTACAAACTTCCCGGGAAAAAGATTGTCATCAATATGGCCCCTGCGGATATCCGCAAAGAAGGCTCTGCTTACGACCTACCGATCGCAATAGGTATTTTGGCCGCCTCAGAACAGATTATTGCCCCTGAACTAAGTAAGTATATGCTAATGGGCGAACTTTCATTGGACGGAGGATTACAGACCGTAAAAGGAATTCTTCCGATTGCTATTCGGGCACGTGAAGAGGGATATGAAGGTTTTATAGTTCCGAAGCAAAACGCACGAGAAGCAGCTGTAGTCGACAAACTGAAGATTTTCGGTGTCGAAAACTTAAAAGAAGTGATCGATTTTCTGTCAGGTCACCTAGGTCTTGAACAAACCATTATTGATACACGTGAAGAATTTAAAGCCAAAATTTCAAATTATGATCTCGATTTCGCCGACGTAAAGGGTCAGGAAAATGTGAAACGGGCACTTGAAATTGCGGCCGCAGGGGGCCATAATTTAATTATGATCGGGCCGCCAGGTGCAGGTAAGACGATGCTGGCCAAACGAATACCTACAATACTTCCGCCCTTTACCCTGAAGGAGGCGCTGGAGACCACCAAGATACATTCAGTAGCTGGAAAGATTGAGCGCGAAACATCTTTGATGACAATGCGCCCTTTCCGGAGCCCCCATCACACGATCTCTGATGTAGCACTCGTTGGAGGTGGTACCTTTCCTCAGCCCGGAGAAATTTCACTTGCGCATAATGGCGTTTTATTTCTGGATGAGTTACCTGAGTTTAAACGAACAGTTCTTGAGGTTTTACGACAACCGCTTGAAGATAGATTGATTACCATTTCACGTGCCAAATTTTCAGTTGAATATCCAGCCTCCTTTATGCTTGTCGCATCGATGAATCCCTGTCCTTGTGGATTTTACAACCATCCTACCAAACCATGCGTATGCGGACCCGGTATGGTTCAAAAATACTTAAGCCGAATTTCAGGTCCTCTTCTCGACCGGATTGATATCCATCTCGAAGTCGTTCCTGTTCCATTCAACGAACTTACGGAAATGAAACCTGGTGAAAAAAGCGAAATTGTTCGTCAGCGCGTGATCCGTGCCCGCGAAATTCAACGTGAAAGATTTCATGAAACCGAAATATATTGCAATGCTCAAATGAGTTCAAAACTATTGCATCAATATTGCGTTCCTGATCAGGCAGGGCATCAGCTACTGAAAAATGCAATGGAAAAACTGGGTTTATCTGCCAGGGCTTACGACCGCATCCTGAAAGTATCACGCACAATTGCCGATCTTGAAGGAGCAGTATCTATCCAGGCAGATCACCTTGGAGAAGCAATTCAATACCGCAGCCTTGACCGCGAAGGATGGGGCGCGTAGTTATTTAACCATCTGTGAGTAATATTTAAATAAATTATAACTTCCTTTGGCTATCGGTTGAAAAATGGATAAAAGCAAGTATTGAGCCTGCCTACATCAATAAGATATTTACTTTTTAAGTGTTTAATCAACCGCTGAAATACAATTAATAGTCAATAATGATTCAAGATAAATATTTTAAAACAATACATCTTTTACATTGTTTTAATTAAAAATCAATCGATATGCCAGATAAATTTTCAGATCCTATTGGTAGGCTAATGGGGTTGCGCTACAAATCGCATCCCTGGCACGGGGTTCACATTGGTGATCATGTGCCAGAAAAAGTAACTGCTTTTATTGAAGTGGTTCCAACAGATACAGTAAAATATGAAGTTGATAAAGACACGGGTTATCTCAAAATCGACCGACCTCAACAATATTCAAATGTAGTACCTGCACTTTACGGATTTATTCCTCAGACCTATTGCGGAAAAAAAGTTGCAAAGTATTGTATGGATAAAGCTGATCTAAAAGGGGTAAAAGGTGATGGTGATCCACTTGATATCGTAGTACTTACAGAGAAGTCGATATTTCACGGCGATATCCTCGTTACAGCCCGTCCTATCGGGGGCTTCAGAATGCTCGATGGAAATGAAGCTGACGATAAAATTATAGCTGTACTCAACAACGATTTTGTGTATGGACATTTTGCCGACTTAACCGATGTTCCTGAATCCATTATCACGCGTCTTCGGCATTACTTTCTTACTTACAAAGATTTACCTGGTGAAGAAAAAAAATCAGTGATCACCCATGTCTACAACAAGGATGAAGCTTTTGAAGTGATCCAATGTGCTATTGATGACTATCATACCCGATTTGAGAACCTTGGGAAATTGTTGATCCTCGATGATTGAGTACTGTTTTTGCAACTAATTTTTTGAAACTTTAAAATCTTAAACACCCGGAAATCCTAACAGACAGAGTTTCCGGGTTTCTTGAATGTACTATTTCTATCTCCACTAAAGCTCTCCCATATCTTGTTAATGAGCCAATTCTTCTTCTGAAATTTAGATTCTCATGGTTAACCAGACAAAAGAGAATACTTGAAGATGGTGAAACTACATTCCTGGCAGATTCAATTTTGGCAGCATGGTTAGTAAATAATTGCCAGAATAAAATGTCGAATATACTATGGTTGTGCTTTCTTCGTAGTTTAAGTAAGGTTTGTATATAGTTGCTGTATTTTTTCTGTATTAATTATTACAGATACATTACACAAAGATTACAGAAACATTACACAAACTACGAAGTTGATAGTTTGAGAGTATATCTTAAACAATGGGTAAATGGATACAAGGTGTAAACTCCAAGAAATTTCATTGCATTTTTGAGCTAAATTTTGTGCTTGAGAATGTGTCACCTATTTATTCTCAATAATTATATCTGTGATCAGGAAAGTAAAAACACAGGCAGGTTGCCCTTGCCCTATTGCAGAGCACTTATTTTTATATGAAATAGCCATGGTTGATAAATCACAAACCGAAATGAATATCTTCATGGCTATTCCATTTGACCTTAAAAAAACAATTATATACAGTTGAAAAGCATGAGTAAAACGGATCATCAGTTTAAAAAAATATGATTACTTTTCGAGGCTTTTTTCAATTTGAATCCGGCAATCAATAAATCGTATTTTTTGAATTCAAACCGAATTAATTAAGGTTATGGGGATCAGGTATCGTCTTATATTAATGAATTTTTTGCAGTTTTTCATCTGGGGATCGTGGTTGATTTCGCTCGGTAGTTACATGGGAAATACCCTAAGTTTCACGGGTGGACAGATTGGGAGCATTTTTGCAACAATGGGAATTGCCTCGTTATTTATGCCCGGATTATTGGGAATTGTTGCCGACCGCTGGATCAATGCTGAGCGGGTTCTTGGGATGTGTCATATCGTTGGAGCAGCGCTTCTTTTTTGGGCATCAACCATTAAAGATCCTCATCTGATGTACTTGATCATGCTATTTAATGCAATGGCTTATATGCCCACAATAGCACTAAATAACACGGTATCCTACAATGTCCTCGAGCAAAAAGGTTTTGATGTAGTGAAAGATTTTCCACCGATTCGTGTTTGGGGAACCGTAGGGTTTATCTGCGCGATGTGGGTTGTTGATTTATGTGGCTGGAGTCTTAGCCCGTTGCAACTCTATATTGGAGCGGCATCTTCATTGTTTTTAGGTATTTATGCTTTCACAATGCCACCTTGTCCACCTGCCAGGTCAAAAGGGAAAAGATCGGTGATGTCAGCACTCGGATTCGACGCTTTTGTATTGTTTAAAAGGACAAAGATGGCTGTATTCTTCATTTTCGCGATGTTATTGGGTGCAGCCCTGCAGATTACCAATACGTTTGGCCAGATGTTCCTGCACGATTTTAATACTACCTATGCTGATTCATTTGCAGTTGCCCATCCTGGATTATTAATGTCGGTATCGCAGATATCAGAAACGTTGTTTATTCTTACAATTCCGTTTTTTCTTAATCGTTTCGGAATAAAAAAAGTAATGATTATAAGCATGTTTGCATGGGTATTGCGTTTCGGCCTTTTTGGATTTGGCAATCCCGGCCAAGGCCTTGTTTTGTTGGTTCTCTCGATGATCATCTATGGTATGGCGTTCGACTTCTTTAATATTTCGGGCTCACTCTTCGTTGAGACGGAAACAGAGCCAGGTATCCGGGCAAGCGCACAAGGTTTGTTTATGATCATGACCAACGGTTTTGGCGCATTTATTGGCGGAGTAACAAGCGGTTGGGTGGTCGATTTATTCACATCCGGCGGTGTCAAAGACTGGCGAAGTATCTGGTTTGTATTTGCCGGATATGCTTTATTGTTGGGAATTATCTTCCCATTTGTATTCAAGTTTAAACACGAACGGAAAGTAATAAAATTGGTTCAGGCAGAAGTAGCCAGTGATGGAACAACATTCAGGCCTTAATATTATTGTTATATAAATTTCGATAAACTCTTATTATTCTTCACTTTATGAAAATATAAACTGAATACAAATACTTTCAACTTAGGAGAAATAATATGACATCAAACGTGCCAACTGTAAGACAAGTTGCCTGGATTTATTTTATTCCGCAATTGTTTTTGATGGGAATATTAATTTATACCTACCAATTACTTGATTTTGGAGAACCTATTCTTCCTGGTGCATCAACTTATATAATCTTGTCTTTTGGATTAAAAAACTTATTCTCTAAAAGCCATAGGCAAGGGATGAAACTTGTAAAACAATACAAATTTAAAGATGCAATTCCTTACTTTGAGAGCAGTTTAGACTATTTCGATAAAAACAGATGGGTCGACAAATATCGCTTTTTGACACTATTAAGTTCATCAAAAATGACTTACAAAGAGATGGGTTTATGCAATATCGCTTTTTGTTATAGTCAGACAGGAAATGGATTAAAGGCGAAGTAATTTTACGAACAGATATTAAAGGAGCATCCTGAAAATGGTTTAGCAATTGCCGGACTTAACATGCTTAACTCATTATAAATCGAATTATCCAACTATTAACAACAGAAAAAACCACAAAAAAGTGCAAGACATAGCATCCCTTAATATTTAGAGATTTGCCATTCATATTTGATACTGACAGGATTTTATAAAAACAGGAGAATCAATCTAATCAAATACCAAACATGACCTTACACTAAAATTCTTTCAAGATCAATATTTGAATAGTTAAAGTTGTTTTCCTCATCGAACAGCGTTTCGCGCGCCAGCTCTTTCCATTCGCTAAAATCGATCTCCGGAAAAAAAGTATCCGCTTCGAAATCCTGATGTGCCATGGTGAGAAAAAGCTTTCCTGCAATGGGATAAAACTGCCGATAGATCATTCCACCACCAATCACAAATGCAAGTTCTTCGTTTCTCACTATTTCAACGGCTTCGTCAATTGAATAAACTGTTTCACATCCTTCGAATATTTCACCAGGAATATCGGTGATCACAATATTCCGGCGATTTGGCAACGGACCATTCGGTAATGAAAAAAGAGTTTTCTTACCCATAATGACCGCATGGCCTGATGTGATTTTTTTGAAACGCTTTAAATCATTGGGAAGATGAAACAACAGGTCGTTATTCTTTCCTATGGCGAAATTTTGAGCAATTGCCACAATAATGCCTATATTGGGATAGATCATATCGAAACCTCCCCTTTGATATGCGGATGGCACTGATAATTAACTAATTCGAAATCGTCGTATTTAAAGTCGAAAATGGATTTTACTTCCGGATTGATCTTCATCTGAGGTAAAGGGAAAGGTGTCCTTGAAAGTTGAAGGTTTACCTGATCGAAATGGTTATTATAAATATGGGCATCGCCAAAAGTATGCACAAAATCACCTGGTTTTAATCCTGTAACCTGGGCCACCATCATTGTCAGCAATGCATACGATGCGATATTGAACGGGACACCCAGAAAAATATCGGCGCTTCGCTGGTAAAGCTGGCACGAAAGCTTCCCTTCATTCACATAAAACTGAAACAACAAATGGCAAGGAGGCAGATTCATTTTATCCAGATCACCCACGTTCCATGCGCTTACAATTAATCTTCGTGAAGTAGGATTGGTCTTGATATCGTTGATCAACTGCGTAATCTGGTCTACAAAAGTACCTTCTGGCGTTGGCCAGGATCTCCACTGGTAGCCATAAATATGACCCAAATCGCCATTTTCGTCTGCCCATTCGTTCCAAATCCGCACCCCATTATCCTGAAGATATTTCACGTTGGTATCGCCTGCGAGGAACCAGAGCAACTCATGAATGATTGATTTTAAGTGGAGTTTTTTTGTGGTAACTACAGGGAATCCTTCTTCTAAGTTAAAACGCATCTGGTAACCAAACACGCTTTTTGTTCCAGTTCCTGTTCTGTCTTCACGTGGTCTTCCCTGCTCAATGACTTGACGTAAAAGATCAATATATTGTCTCAAAATGCTGGCTTTCTTTTATTGATTTCATCCCGGATTTCCGAAGCTTTCTCGTAATCCTCGTCGGTAATTGCCGCATCAAGCAGCTCATTTAGTTCATCCGGTGAATAATCGGAGTAATCAATATGGCGGGAAGAAGATTTCTTTGTGCTATCAGTCTCTTCGACCTCGTCACTACTTTCACCGGACTCATCAAACTCCATGTTTATACCAGCTTTATCGAGGATCTCTTCGGTAGTATAAATGGGGCATTCGAACCGAAGTGCAAGTGCAATGGCATCAGATGTTCTCGAATCAACCCTGATTCGGTTTGAATTTTGTTCGCAAACGATCTCAGCATAAAAAATTCCCTCTTCAAGTTTATGGATAAAAACCTCCGCAATTTCGATATCGAAGGCTAAAGCGACATTCAAAAATAGATCATGCGTTAAAGGTCGCGGCGGTTTTAGCCCTTCCAACTGAATTGCAATAGCCTGTGCTTCAACAGCGCCAATAATAATTGGAATTCTTCTATTGCCATCAGCTTCAGATAGGACCAGCGCATATGCCCCTGTTTGTGTCTGACTATATGACAAGCCAAGAATGTTTAATTTTATTTTTTTCATTACGAAAATGAAGTGCTTAGATATTTGAACAAATATAAAAATAGTTTTCCTTGTATTTTATTTTGTTCTCACAAAAACCAAAGTTGTATTCTTCTTTCCTGACTCCCGCTCATCGATTTCAAATTGATCGAAGCTTTTGATCAGAGGAACGAGTTTTTTGAAACCATAATTTCGCGGGTCAAAATCAGGTTGCTTTTTTAATATCAGGTTTCCCAGATCTCCAAGGAAAGCCCAGCCATTCTCATCAGCAAGGTCATTGATACTGTCAGATATCACCTTGGCCAGTTCCTTGTTTGCTATCTCAATTGCATTTACAGGAGGAGTTTGCGCAGTCTCCTTGGCTTTGGTTCGCGTTTTGGATTTGACTTTTGTGGTTATTACTTGTTTAACTACCGTTTCAACTGGTTTCAGGATTTCGAGATAGATAAATTTGTCGCATGCCGCAATGAAGGGGATTGGTGTTTTCTTCTCCCCTATTCCATAAACTTTCATTCCCGCTTCGCGCAATCGGGTTGCAAGCCTTGTAAAGTCGCTGTCGCTTGATACTATGCAAAATCCATCGACACGACCCGTATATAAAATATCCATTGCATCGATGATCATAGCCGAATCGGTAGCATTTTTTCCGGTAGTATAGCTGTATTGTTGTACAGGTGTGATGCCATTTTCAAGAAGAACTGTTTTCCAACCGGAAACAGTAGGCTTGGTCCAGTCGGCATAAATTCTTTTAAATGTGGGAGTTCCATATTTCGCGATTTCAGCAAGCATTCCTTTCACATTTGAGTAAGGAACATTATCTGCATCAAACAAAACGGCAAGCCGCGGGTCTCTTGTATAATCCATATTTCTGTATATTAAATGATCAAAAAGCTATTATTCTAAACCTCTGCGATGTAACAAAGATTTGATATCTGGCTCCTGACCTCTGAATTTTTTATAAATTGTCATTCCTTCGTCGGAGCCGCTTTTTGTCAGCATTTCGCGAAACCTTGCAGCCAATGCAGGATTGAACAAATCGCCACTCTCCTTAAAGGCGCTAAAAGCGTCGGCATCGAGGACTGCGGCCCAAAGATAGACGTAATATCCGGCAGAATAACCTCCGCTAAAGATATGCGAAAAATAGGTACTTCGGTAACGTGGCAGAATTTCAGGAATAAGTCCCTCTTTTGCAAGCGATTCAATTTCAAATGCACGAACATCCAAAATTACAGGAGAAGAAGGCGTATGGTATTTCATATCGAGAATCGATGCCGCAAGTAATTCAACTGTAAGGAATCCCTGATTAAACTGCCGACTCTTTTCAAGTTTGTCAATAAGTGCATCAGGTATTGATTCACCTGTTTGAAAATTTCTTGCATAAACCTTTAGAACAGCAGGTTCAGATGCCCAATTCTCCATAAACTGCGATGGCAATTCAACAAAATCGTTTGGCACATCGCCAGCAGTTCTGTGATAAGGCTGATCCTGAAACAGACTATGCAGCGCATGCCCAAACTCATGAAACATTGTAGTCACTTCGTAAAAACTAAGTAAGGCAGGAGTACCACCGGCAGGACGAGTAAAGTTCATCACCATTGACACAACGGGTGTAATCTTTTTCCCGTCACTGTATTTTTGCGACCGGAAAGTTGTGCACCATGCTCCCGCTTCTTTACCATCACGCGGGTGGAAATCCATATATAGCACACCTAAATGCGTCCCATCGGCATCCTTTACTTCATACGGCATCACTTCAGAATTATAAATCGGAATATCATTTCTAATTTCAAAAGTGATTCCATATAATTTATGGGCTACATAGAAGATTCCTTTCTGTACATTTTCGAGACTGAAATAGGGTTTGATCTCTGAATCATCAAGATCGTATTTTGCTTTACGTAATTTTTCGGCATAGAACCACCAATCCCACGACTGTAATTTGAATTTTCCTCCCTCCATGTCTACAATAGATTGCATCTCCTGAAGTTCGCTTTTGGCGCGACCTAAAGCCGGAACCCATAGTTTCTGAAGAAATGCATCAACTGCTTCAGGAGTTTTTGCCATATTTTCGGCGATCATAAAAGCTGCAAAATTCGGATATCCCATCAATTTTCCCTTCTCATCGCGAAACAGAACAATCTTCTTAATAATTTCATTGTTGTCGAAGCTATTTCCATTGTCACCCCGCATAAAATATCCACGATAAAGCTTTTCTCGTAAATCGCGATTTTTGGCATATTGCATGAAAGGCAGCATACTTGGCTTTTGAAGCGTAAAGCTCCATTTTCCAGCCATATTATCATTACCAGCCTGGATTGCTGCCGCTTCAACGACATCAGCAGGCAGACCTTCAAGATCGTTATTATTGTCGATTACCAACCGAAAGTTTTTATTGGTTTCTGCCAGCACGTTTTCACCAAACTCAAGACTTAATTTCGAAAGCGATTCGTTAAGGCTCCTAAGCTTTTTCTTTCCCGAAGACGAAAGGTTAGCTCCACCACGGACAAAATCATTGTAAATTTTCTCTACCACCCTTATTTGGTCAAAATTCAGACCACCGATTAACCGATGGTCATAAACACTTTTGATCTTTTTGAAAATCTTGGGATTGAGTGAAATATTGTCACTATGCCTGGTGAGTTTGGGTGAAATCTCACGTGCCAATTTTTGCATTGTGGGATTTGTATTGGCTCCGTTAAGATTGAAAAAAACCTTCGAAACCTTGTCAAGTAACTCACCAGAATTGTCGAAAGGCAAAATGGTATTTTCAAAGGTAGAAGCATCCTTTCTCGCTATAATCGTCTCTATTTCTGCCAACTGTTGTTTCATCCCCTCCTCAATCGCAGGCAAAAAATGCTCCGGTTTAATGTCATCAAAAGGAGGCACCTGAAAAGGCGTTTTGTATTCATAAAAAAAAGGATTGTTCCCGTTAAATGGCTTATCATTTTTTTGTGCAGCCGTTCCAAGTGTCATTAACAGACCGACAAATATAATGGTTTGTTTTTTCATATAAGATCTAAATTTTTAAGGTTGAAAGATAGTGATTTTGAATCAGAAAGCTTATGATATTTAAGGTCTAAATTATTGTACCAAAAGTTGACCAGAAAAGAATTAGCTAAAAAAAAATATCAGCGAATTTTTTCTTTCAGAATTTATTTAGATATTTGTCTAAATATACAACCTTCGAAATATGAATACTTTTTTCAAGGCATTAAACGATCCAACACGACGCGAAATACTTGAATTACTGAACAAAGGGGATCTCACCGCTGGTGAAATAGCCGATCATTTCAGCATGACAAAACCAAGCATATCGCACCATCTCGATCTGCTAAAGCAGGCAGAACTGGTTGTTTGTGTGCGGGAAGGGCAGTTTCAGAAATATTCGATCAATACAACTGTTTTCGATGGAATCGTTAAATGGATGATGCAATTTAAATAACCAATACAATAACACATGAAAAATCAAACCATTCGCAGAGAACTACTTATCATCATTTTAACAGTGATGCCAATTGTCTGGCTGCTCATAAATTGGAGCGCTCTTCCCGACCAAATGCCTATTCACTTCGATTTTGACGGAGAACCAAATGGTTACGGATCGAAGCTGGTTTTTATAATATTACCAATAGGGCTGTATCTGCTGATGCTTTTATTGCCGATCATCGATCCACGTAAAAAGAACTACGAAATATTTAGCGGCACTTATTTTAAACTGCGAATTATTTTAACCGCGTTTATCGGAATGATCGATTCTGTTATCCTATACAATACGCTACATGGGATAGACAAAATGGGAATAGTTGTTCCGATTTCGGTTTTTCTTCTTTTTACAATACTTGGAAACTATATGGGAAACTTTCGCCCCAATTATTTTGTCGGAATAAAGGTTCCCTGGACACTTAACAGTGATGAAGTATGGATTAAAACACATAGATTTGCCGGAAAATTATGGTTTTGGGGAGGGCTTTCAGGGATTGTTGTACTATTTTTTGTAAAAAATCCAATGACGGTAATGCTCCCAATCTTACTTATTATCATTGTTATACCAATTATTTATTCGTATATTATTTATCAGCAAATTGCAAATAATCAATGATTTATTTAAATAGTCAGCAATCTATTAATCCTATTTCAATTTAGTGTCCCTTCAAAATATTCCAAATGAAAGCCAATATTTTTACGATTCTAATCTTAATCTTCACTTTATCAAATCTATATTCCCAGACTGAGAAAATTGTCACGATGAAAACCACTACGGGTGATCTGGAAGGAACATTAATGATTCCCGAATCAAATTCATTGAAGATGGTTGCCTTAATTATTGCAGGCTCAGGCCCGACAGACAGAAACGGCAATAACCCGTCGATGACGAATAATTCATTAAAAATGCTTGCCACCGAATTGAATAAAAACGGTATAGCTTCGCTTAGATTCGACAAAAGAGGAATCGGCAAGAGCAAGCAGGCAGGACTCAAAGAAGCTGATCTTAGATTTGATAATTATGTGAACGATGCTACGATGTGGGTTGAATACCTAAAGAATGAACTTCAATTCAACAATATCATCATAATTGGCCACAGCGAAGGGTCTCTGATCGGAATGATTGCATCAATGAATAAAAATGTAAAGAAATTTATTTCACTTGCGGGGGCAGGACAATCAGCAGACAAAATTATAAGGGAACAACTCAAGAGCCAGCCAATGTCGGTCTCAATATCTGCAAATGCTATTCTTGATAAGTTAGTGAAAGGAGAAAGTGTAACAGATATCCCCCCAATTCTGAATTCGCTTTTCCGACCATCTGTCCAGCCATATATAATTTCCTGGTTCAAATACGATCCACAAAAGGAGATCGCAAAACTGAAAATTCCGGTATTGATTATTCAGGGAACTACAGATATTCAGGTAAGCTTAGATGATGCAAACCGCCTTTCCAAAGCACATCAAGGGGCAACATTAGCAATCATTGAAGGGATGAATCATATCTTAAAACAAGCACCCATCGACCGACAAATGAATATACTCACTTATACGCAACCTGATTTACCGCTTAAAAAAGAACTGATTGACAACATCATACTTTTCCTCAATCATAAATAAGAGAGTAAAAAGATTTTAGATGGTTTTGCTAAATTCGCTGAAATTTATCCCATTGTTGAATATAAGGTCTGATTAATGAAGAGAATTATCGAACTATTTAAAAAAGACAACTTTGCAAAAGGTTGCGGAATTGTAATTGAGGAGGTCAGGCCGGGATATGCGAAATGCTCGATGAAAGTGACGGTTAATCACCTCAACGGTATAGGAATACTAATGGGTGGTGCATTGTTTACATTGGCCGATTTTACTTTTTCGCTCGCTGCAAATAGTCATGGAATAATTGCAGTGACGCACGATGCCTCAATTTCTTACATTAAGAAATGTAATGATGGAGAAATAACAGCGATTGCGTCTGAAATAATGAGAAGTGATAAACTGGGCAACTATTCTGTTGAAATCACGAACGCTAAAGGGGAAAAAGTTGCCCAAATAACGGGCACTGCCTACTTTACGGGTAAAGCAATCAGAATTTAAAAACATCCTAAAATAATCGCCGCCAATCTCGAAATTTTTAGATTTTATGCGCTTTGGGACTTAAGATTTGTGTACTTCAAACAAAATTTAAGTACTTAAAAATTAATATTGCCGTATTTGTTAAAGCTGAATTGGAAGCTTCTCAAACCAATTCGCAATAAAAAATTATGTAATCATAAACAATAAAGCGTGATACGAACATGGTATAGGGAAGGTATAGGGAAGACAAGGAGAAAATCCAGACAAAGAAGTATATCATTATATTTAGTAAAGGATACCCCATTATTTGATTCGATTTACTTATCTTCCAAAAGGAAGAAAAATGCTGTAATTATTAAGAATATAATAACCTGATAATTATCCTTTATATCCAACAATCTTATTATTTTTGATTCGGCAAAATGCAATAGCTATTCAACTGACATTTTAATTCTTATTGCGGAAATTAATGATTAACTTTTCGGTTGTAGCCGGAATGTTTCTTTTATAATATTGGATGTTGAGAAATGGTGAAATTTAATCTGTTCATTCCGTTTATTTTCCTGACTGGATTGTTATTGATGGCAAATATATCCATGGCTGGCAATCCGAAAATATCTGAAGACAGCAAAACAGATACAATCAGCGTAAATCTTCTAAATCAGCAATGCTGGTCGCTAAGACGAACGAATCCGAAATCTGCAATTAGTATCGGGAATAATGCTTTAAAATTGGCTCAGCAGATTGGATATACCAGAGGCGAAGCTCAAATCTTGAATTACCTTGGCATTTGCTATCTTCGTCTTACCGATTCGCGTACCGCTACAGAATATTTTTTCAAAGCGCTAACGCTTAGTGATAGTCTAAATATCGTCATCGAGAAGGGCTATGCGTTGAATAATATTGCAAGCGCACTTCAATTTGACGGCGAATATGTTCAGGCACTAAAATATGTTCAAAAATCTTTGATTGTTCAAACTCAAAGTAAGAACATACAAGGGATTGCTTATGCCTGGATGAGGATGAGCGATGTCTACTTTAAACTTCAAAATTTTGATTCCTTACTGATTACATCCCAGAAAGCTTACGACCTTTTCAATGTGTTGATAATGAAAGAAAATGCATTAGTCGCGCTTAAAAATATCGGCCGTGCCTGGGAAGGGAAAAAACAATTCGATAAAGCCTTAAATTGCTATATGCAAGTTCTGAAATCGGATGAAATTTCAAAAGAAACTGCTCATGATGTCTATCCTGATCTCGAAAGGATGTACAATCTTTTAAACTTACCAGATCAATCGATTTACTACGGCAAAAAATGGTTAAGTACTGCAAATAGAAATGATCAGATTTTAAGAGAGATGGCAAAAGCCTATGCGCTGAAGAAAGATTGGCAGGAAGCATTCCGATACTCCCAAATGAGCATCATTGCCAGTGATAGTGTTGCTAAAGAAGAAAATTTTCATCAGATCAAAAATCTGCAAATCCTTTATGAAACCCGGGAGACTGAAAAGGAAAATATTGCCCTTAGGGTGTCGCTTTATAAAAAAAACAGGTTCGTATTTGCATTTGCAGCAATTATTATTCTGGCTTGCCTGTTTGTATTGATTCTCCTGAATAAAAGGGTTCATCAAAATCGATTGAATCAATTATTAAATAAAAAAAACGAAGAAATTTCAATTCAGCGTGACCACCTTGACGAACTCAACCAAACAAAAGATAAATTGTTTTCGATCATTGCACACGATTTACGCGGACCGATCGGAAACGCCTCTGTTTTTCTTGAATTTCTTACCTCCGGCGAAAATGAATTCACACAAACAGAACTCCACGAAAACCTGGATTTACTAAAAGATTCGTTAAAAGAAACTTTTAAGTTATTAGAAAACCTACTTACCTGGGCACTTGCTCAAAGGGGAGAGATCGCATTCAATCCAACAAAGAACAACCTATACAATGTAGCACAAACAAATATTGATCTTTTTTCGTCAAATGCGGAGAACAAAAAAGTACAATTATTTAATAAGTTAGACCCCGGGTTGAGCTTCGATTTCGATCACGAAATGATCAATACTGTGATTCGAAACCTCATTAATAATGCCATTAAATACACTTTTGAGGAGGGACAAATCACTATCTCAGCCAAAACGCTCAATAATAATATTGAAATAAGCATTCAAGATACAGGTATAGGGATGGACGATGAAACGGCACATTTACTGTTCATAATGAACATAGGCAAAAACAGTACCGCTGGTACCCATGGGGAAAAAGGAACCGGATTAGGTTTGATTATATGTAAGGAGTTTGTTTCAAAACATAAGGGAAATATTTGGGTCGAAAGCGAATTGGGCAAAGGAAGTACTTTCAAATTTACATTACCACTAAGCCATCCGAAGGGAGAAATTGATTAACAATTTTAATTTTGGTTCTATGACGTTTGGTATGGGTAATTGGATTGTGTAATGATTGCTTATGGCTATTTGTGATTGGCAACAGGCAGACCTTCTTACTAAAAATCAGGAATTATATAATTTTTAAATGATCAGAGTAAGATCGTTAGCACTATCAAGCCAACTGCAAGGTGCCAAATGCAAGTTATTCAATGTATAATTGATTCGAAAGCGAATTAAAGAATTTACCCTCACAATCGGTTTTAGAACCGAAATTATAAACCCATCATGGAATATCAAACAATACAATTTACCTGCCAGCTATTGTAACTTCATTTGTCTTAATAAATGTTTGGGATAACACTCTATGTGCAATCTTGCTAAACGTCCATGGGTAATAAATTCCAAAAGTAATAACTGTAAGCAAGATCTGTCCCCAAATAAAAAGAAAATCAGTAAGTTGATCGCCATCAAAGCCTAAAGAAATCTGCTTACCTTCCACAATATTACTCTTTGTGTGTTCAGTAAAATACCTGTACAACCGTATAAAGGCCATTGGAAAATAAAAACCTGCTGTTAGAACTGCCAAAAAAAGTTCGATCGCAATTTTTCCGGCTTCCGGGAAAAAATCGGCATTTAACAACATGACGTTAGTTACAAAGGTGAGCCATTTGAAAATAAAAACAAAAATGGCGGCCATAATAAGTTCAAGCCCAATCTTCCACATCGCAGAGAAGAAGCCAATATCCAGTTTGATAAGGTAATTCTTATACCTTATATTCGTCATCCAATTAAATACCAAATAGATAAACACAACAAAGAGAGAGATAACAATCACCTCATAAATCCAGATCTCGATATTCGATTGTAATAGCGTAAACACTACAAAACCGACGACAAGAAATGGGACAAAGATGGTTAGCGTCATCATTTGGAAAAGCGATATACCTTTTCCTTTAAAAGCAAATTTATGAGAATTGTAGGAGGCACCATTAATAAAAAACCGATGCATATTTTTGATTAACCAAGGGAAATAAATCCCAATAGAAATTATTGAGAGAACAAGTCCTGAAATGATTATACCAATATACTTACCGGTGTGATATTCACAATCGACCTTCAACCCCTTATATTCAAGGTTTTCTAAGACCAACTTAGCATTGAAAAAAGCAAAGGTAAAAACCATTGCTAAAAATATGAAAAGATAAACAAAGAACAATTTTGAAGGGCCACTTGCAGTAACATCCTCAGCTGTCATACTAATCAGCCCGTCGAGAAAGAGATAAAGTGGAATCAGAAAGAAAAAAAAGAACGCAATCCAAACCGGAAGAAATTGACTTCCTTTAAGTGTAAAATTCAAATAACTTTTCATCCTCTACGTTTATAATATATCGAAAGTCTTTACTAAATAAGGATTTAATCAGAAAGCTTAATTCTTATCAACTGATTATCTGAATATTCTGTCTCTCTAACTTTTCGACATAAAATTATAAAGTTCTTACGACAAAAGGTCAGATCATTAAAATATTAATGAAAAATTGATATTTGCTTTTTAAAACGGTAATAATAGAGTTAGCACATTCTGGAATTGGGATTAGTCAGAAGACCATTCCTTTTTCAATAACATCAATAGGAAAAAAAGTCCTATCACAAAAAACACTGCAATCGCTAAAACGGAGTAACGCATACTACCGGTAATCACCTCTATAACTCCAAAACTAAAGGTTCCAGCAACAGTAGCCAATTTTTCCATCACATCATAAAAACTAAAAAAAGAGGTATGGTCGGTTGTTTCAGGCAGCATTTTCGAATAAGTAGAACGTGCAAGTGACTGCGATCCGCCCATTACGATACCAATAAATACAGCAGCAATGATAAAACCTGAAGCCCCTTTAATTGTAAAGGCATATACGCAAATAACAATCCATACAATTACTGAAATGACAAGTGCTTTCAGATTACCGATTTTTCCGGAGAGTCGTGCAAAAAACCAGGCGCCAAACATGCCAACCAGTTGGATCATTAAAATTGTTGGAATCAATACGCTCTCATTTAATCCCAACTCCTTTTCGCCATAAGTTGCTGCCATAAACATTGTTGTAAGCATTCCCATCATTAAAAAGAAGAATGCTGCCAGAAAAACACTTAGCTGAAAGGACTTTCTTATTTCATTAAAAACGACCCGTAATTCACGGTATCCATTGGTGAGAATGCGCCCACCCTTAATACGTTTACTAAAAACATATTTGGGTAAATATTTGAAAGTAATGGTCGAAAAACCAATCCACCAAAAAAAGACACTCAAAAAAGAGATGCGTGCCGGCATATCCGAATGTTTGTCGAATCCGAAAAGCTCCGGCTTCATGATCATCAGCAAATTAAACAACAACAGAATTACACCCCCTAAATAACCCATCGAATAACCCCGTGCACTTATCCGATCCTGATCTTCGGGTTCTGCAATTACAGGAAGAAAAGAGTTGTAAAACACGATGCTACCGCCATAGCCCAATGTACCCAAAGCAAAGGAGATTACACCCAGTTCAATATGATTGGAATCAAAAAAGAAAAGCATTCCGCAACCTGTTGCTCCAATTATTGTAAACGCCCGCATAAATCCTTTACGCCGACCTGTGTAATCGGCCATTGAGGAGAAAAGCGGTGAACCTATAGCGACGATAAGATAAGCTGCTGCAATAGCCCATGAGTACAAAGCTGTATTGATGACTTTGAACCCGAAAAACGAAACTATAAAATCGGTTCCGTGCCTTGTCACTGTGTTGTAGTAAATCGGAAAGATGGCTGAGGCGATGGTTAACTGATAAACCGAGTTTGACCAGTCGTACATTACCCATGCCCTTACAACCTTCGGATCACCTTTCTTAATGGCCTGAATTTCCTTCCTTTTTATCAATGGTTTAACTATTAATTGTCAGGCTTCAAAAGTAGAAAATTCTTATTACTAATTCTCCTTGTCAAATTGGATGCCTTTAGTAGATTCAACCTGAAATTTACCGCTTTTATCAGAATAGATCATATAGGCTTCAAGTTCGGGATGGTGTTTGAGTACCTCTCGTGCCCCTTCGAGTCCAAGTACCATCAATGGAGTATCGTAGCCATCGGCAGTAAGGCCATCATTTGCTATTACGGTTACACTAAGCAAAGAGTTTTTATAAGGATAGCCAGTATGCGGATCGATAATATGTGAAAACTTCTGCCCGTTTTCTTCGAAGAATTTTCTGTAATTACCTGATGTGGTGACTGATTTGTTATCAAGCAGAAGAACAGTTTGCAAGCTTTCGTCAGTTGGGTTATTACCCTCCGTGGGTTTATCAACACCGATTCGCCACAGAACTCCTTTGGGGTTTTTCCCCTTTGATCTCACTTCGCCTCCAATCTCGACCATGAAATTTTTGATTCCAAGAGTCTCGAAGTAACGATAAACAACATCTACACTATATCCCTGTGCAATTGAATTGACATCAATCTTGATTCCAGGAAGCTTTTTAATCAGCTTACGGCCTTCGAGTCGGATTTTTTCCATTCCAACATATTGCAACAAACTATCAATTTTAGAGGAATCAATTTTGACCTTCTTTTCTGGACCAAATCCCCAGGCATTTACAAGCGGTCCAACAGTAAGATCTAAAGCGCCATGAGTTTCCATATTGATTTCGACTGACTTATTATAAACTTCGATAAACATGTCATCCAGAAGGACTGTAGAATCGTTGTTGTTGATTCTCGAAACAATTGAATTTGGAATGTATTCGGAGAAAGTAAGGTCAAAGGCCCTGAATATAGAATCAACTGATCCTGACAAATCTTTGTTATCGCTGTCTTCGTAAGTAATATGAAAGGTAGTTCCCTGAGTGAAGCCCGTAATCTTACGGTAGGGAGCCGGTTTGTTGGTTCCACAGCGTATAAATATCAATATCAATATCAGCAGGGCATAAACAGGAAGATTTCGCATTTCAATAAAATATTAAGCTATTTTGAAGATTTCAAAGATATAAAGATTAGAGAAAGGCAAAAGGATAAATTTACGAGTTATGAATAAACGTATTTGGTTATTCGCAATTTATTGTAATGCTATATCGGTTTATTTTTTTGAATAATGTGTGTCTCGTCACTCAGGTGTGAGCATCTCCTCACTCGATTAGTGAACGTCTCTTTACCCGGGTGTGAGATATCACAATCTTCTTTACACGAATTTATTCCTGATTATCAGATTGCAAATCAACATTTATATGAGCAGCCAATCGTGCGCGATGCAATCTCTCCTGCCTGATTACCGAAATCTTATAAGCAACAGTTGCGAGCAAGAAATAGACAATCATTTGGATGATCAAAAATTGAAGTTCAGGTCTGACATCACTGATCGGAACGCCCATTGTCCTGACCCGTAAAAATGCCGGAATCATTGATGTACTTGGAAATATATGTGATAAATGATTGAGCAAAGGTGGAATAGAAGTTTCGGGCCACGAAAGCCCGCTCACGAATAACACAATCGGAGATACAAAAACAAGGGTCATGATAGAATGTTCGCGGCGACGAAACAACATCGAGATCATTAAGCCAAGGAATATCACAGAAAAAAGGTAGGGTACCAATAGAATACAAACATCTGTAAAGCTCCCCTTGTTGGGAAAGCCAAACCATTTGGAGAGATAAACCAAAGTAAAGGCAATATTTACAAGGTAAATCATAAAGTAAGCCAGTCCTTTGCCAAAAACGACTGAAAACATCCCTTGCCTGACCCTTATTCCAGGCTTAACCATCTGATTATTTCGTCGTTCTTTCCCTGCTCCGCCAATCATACCAATACCAATCAAAAGCGTCTGTTGCAAAATAATAAGGATCATTCCAGGCATAACATACGAACCATACGAACCTGCAGGATTATACAAATTATAAAATTTTGAAGGCATTGGATCGCGTTGCTGCATGGCCTGCTCTTCACCACTTCCTCCCCCCATCAACCTTTTGATCTCAACACCTGCCGATAATGTTCCTGTTGCCTGGATAGTTGCGCCAAGCGTCTCTTTATAAATCAGGAAATAACTGGCATCGCAATAAACACTAACTGAAGTTTGATTACCCTTCAAAAGTTCTTTTTCAAATCCTTCAGGAATAAGAATCACTCCTTTTGAATTTCCATCCCAGAAAATCTGTCGTGCTTCGTGAAGACTGCCGACCTCCTGCGCTACGGAAATCTCTTTCGTCGCACCGAGCATTCTGATCATTTGCCTGCTTGTAACTGTATTGTCAAGATCGACTACCGATACAGGTATATCTCTGACAACGTTATTTTTATAGGCAAGCGAATATACAAGCGGATAAGCGAAAACAGCAAAAATCAAAATGAGCATCGCCCCTTTATCTCTGAATATGGTCTTCAACTCATCTACCAGCGAGAACCAAGTGAGATCAAGCCCTGAAATTACGGATTTCGGAATATTAAATAATCGCATTCTTCATGTATTTAATCATATTAATCAATGCAACGAATTCATGCAGGTTTTTCGCAATTACTCGCGGAACCAGTATTTGTGATGCGTAAGTTTTCGTTTCATTCCCGGGAAGGCAAGAATTCCCCCCAGAATAAAAGGGATAAAGGCCAAAAAAGGGAATACGACTTCTGTAATCGGCTCACCTCTTAAAGTCTGGCTCATAAAAATCTGAAGCCAGAACGTGTACGGAAAGATCAACGAAAATAATTTGGCAATCAATGGCATTGCCATCGATGGAAAGGTAAGACCCGAAAATGTGAGTGCCATCATCGTATAAGCACTTCCAAGCGATAATGACAACCTTAAATTGGCCGTCAGTTTTAAAAACAAAACTGCCAGCAACTGGTACGATATAATCAGCAGAATCTCTGATGCCAGGATAAGAAATAAACTTCCGTGAACAGGTGTCCCTAATGTCTTCATCAGAAAGATATTCATAACCATTATATCCATAAAGAACAAAAAGGTGTACGGGAACATTTTGCCGATAAGCGCTACTGTAACATTATTTTGGGCCAATGATATCAGTTTACCTGCCGTTCCTTCCTTCAGTTCCATTCCAAGCGCATAAACGGAACCAAGAAAAATAAAAACAACTGCAAGCAAAGGCAGCAAACCCAATACCAGGAAGTACGAGTAATTTCCGAATGGATTAAAAAGCAAATGAACATTGACTTTTACTGGCCGGGCTTTTTCAATCGCCTGTGAAGGAGTTTGCCCTTTTTTTATGGCTACCTGCACTTTAACGCCGGCAGAGATCGTCGAAAGTGTTGTATAAAGTCCCGATTTTAGCGCTCCACCCTTGACTACATTTGTGTTATTGATATAAACAGCGATAGCCGGAGACCCATTATTCAACACTTTTCGCTCGAGTTCAGTTGGCAGTACTACAATTGCATCAATTTTGCCGGCATCCATCATTCGTTTGGCTTCGTCTGTTGATCCCACTCGCCACATCACTTTACAGACAGGAGTAGCATCAATTAACCGCGTGACCTTCATTGAAAATGCAGTGTGATCCATATCTACCACAGCCACTGGCAAATCTCTGACAACCCCATCCGAAAAGAGCCAGATGATGATCAGAAAAGCCGAGACCGGAGCAATCATTGTCGTAAACAACAGCACCCAACTATCAGCAATTCGCCTCGTTTCGCGCCGAACGACCTTAAAAAGCGATGTATTCATTAACTTATTTACCATATTCTTTGGCGGTTCAAAATCAAGAATGAAGGATTAAAAAATAAATATTTCAATGTATTTCTTCTTATTTCATTTTCCTCACCTCATCCCAATTGACCAATGCAGACATGCCAGGCCGTAAACCATCAATTTTTTCAACCGGAACAGCATGAATCTCAAATGTTTTCATATCGAAATCACCCGATGTTTTTGTTGCATTCCATGTCGCAAATTCACCAAGTGCGTTGATATAATTCACTTTAAGCATTACCTCTTTCATACCGAGTGCAGGGAAACGGGCTTTGAATGTTGATCCCTTCTGGATCGCCGCGAGCAAATCTTCGCGAAGGTTAAATGTTACCCAAACATCCGCTAAATCAACAATTGTGATCACTGGATACCCTGACGGGACCAATTCGCCTCGCTCCGCAATGATATTGGAAATTTCACCTTTGATCGGCGCAAAAATCCGGGTTTCGCTAAGGTACGAATTCACTTCTGTCAATACGCCATCAGCCTGCATTACTAGGGCACCGGCAGATGCCTTATCTTCGTAACGGGCGCCTTTCTTCGCCTTGTCGTACAGTGATCTGGCAGCTTTCTCCGTTTCGACAGCAGCTTTCATACGCGTTTCTGCTTCGTCTTTCTGTTGCTCAGCTACTACCCCCGATTTGAAAAGATTATCAACACGCAGAAATGTCTTCTTAGCAAAATCGGCAGCCGCCAATGCGGTTTGCCACGAATTAAAAGCAGCCTGAATATCTTCTTTCTGCGCTCCGTTATCAGCCTTTTCCTTTTGAGCACCTGCAGCTTTTCGGACGGCAGAAGCCTGTAAATATTTGGCATCCAACTCAGGACTGCTAAGGGTGAAGAGTAGTGTTCCGTACTTTACTTCATCCCCTTTGTGCACTAAAAGGCTGTCAATCCGACCTATCAGTTTTGAAGCAACCTTCACCTGGGTTGCTTCTACCTCACCCTGAACCTCAAGTGGAATTGGCTTTGCCACGATCCAGATGGCGAACCCGATAAAAATGATCACTGCAAGAATAGCAGCTGCAATCACGTAATGTTTGGTCTTATTCATAATATGAGTTTCTATTTTTCTTTAATATTTTTGTTGGCGACTGGCGAACTACTTCTGATATCTGGCTCCAAATAGCCAATAAGAGATACTTTAATACCTTCCCTGTTTTGCATTTGGATTATTCATATAACTTACAAACTTGTCGGACATCCCGGAATAATAGAGCAATTTCGATAATGCAACGTCCCATGCATAAATCGCCTGTAACCTTTCAATTTTCACTTTCGCAACAGCCAGGTTTGCATCCGACACCTGTGTAGCAGTAGCCATCCCTTCCGAAAAGGCTTTTTCCCTTGCACGCGAATATTCGGCCGTAAAATCCATTGCCGCATCAAGTTCGTTGATTTGCTCAAAGTACATATTCAGCTCCTGGAAGTATTTGGTGATGGCTGAATTGATATCAGATTCAGCCTTTGCATAAAAATCATCTGCCTGCATGGCCTGAAACCTTGCTGCACTTACTTTTCGGTTCCGCGCAAATCCATCAAATAAACTCCATTGCAATCCAACGCCAACCATATAATCGGGAAGGTAGGGCGAAAGGTCTTTATTCACAATATCATAAGTTCCAGTGGCCGCAATTGTAGGCAAATAAGCCGATTGCTCAACCTTTACACCTTGAGCAGCCAACTCCTTTTTCTTGTTGACTTGTCCCAACAACGGACTGTTTTCCAATGACTTTTGTTTATAAAAATCCAGCGATTCGATTTTATCGATGTAGAAAAGTTCCGATAACGGGTGGATTGTCGATTTCTCCGATTCAGCAACTGTGTTTAAAACTGCCTCGTTCAATATTTCAACCTGGCGATCCGATTTCTTCAATTCGCGGTCAGCATCTGCAAAATAAACTTTGGCATTTAAAACCTCCACCTGGGCAATCATCCCCTCCTTCGCAAGTTTCTGTGCGTCGTCGAAATGTTTTTGCATTCCAGCCTTCACTTCCTGACGTACTTTCACCGCCTGATTAGCCAAAATCAAGCCGAAATAACGTTCGACCAATTCGCTTGTAAGCTCATGCGATTTTTGAACCGTCTCTATTTCAGATGCTTCAAATTTAATCTTAGCAGCTTTATTTGCTGCATTAATTTTGCCCCCCGTATAAAGCGGCATAACAAACCCTGCGTTGACCATCCCGAATTTTTTTTCCTGAATTGTCTGTATCCACTCTGCATTGTTGACCGTTTGGAGACCTTCGAGCATTTTCCCCCGAACAACTGCTGTTGAAACATCATCGGGAAGAAATGGCATTGCGGTGTTAGTACCCGGATCTGGATTCGGAACACCGCTAAATTTCCCATAATGTCCCAACGTACTATAAAGCGGCGTTATCGCATCGCGCACCGGAGTAAGGTCGAGTTGGATATTATCAGACATAATTGCATATGACGCACTTAGTGAAATCCTTGGCATATGCAACCCTTTCGCCGCTTTCACTTCCTGCTCCATCTGAAGCGATTTATTATTGTACTGCTTAATCAAATGGTTGTTTTGAAGAGAAAGACTCAGCGCTTCTTCAAAGGTGAGGTTTTTCGAAGCTGTCGGACTATCTTGTCCATAAACCGGAAAAACCGTCATTAAAAATAATACTATCAATACATTAGTTCTCATTCGTATCTGTTTATTTTAAGGCGTTGATTGAAAATTCTGCTACACGTTTTTGATCTTCACTTGTCCAACTGGCAATCCCGAAAAACCCTTTCATTCGAAGATTAATAAATTCGATGGGGTATATGACAACTATTCCATATGCCTCCTCATGCGAAATATTCGGGTTTACTTCACCGTTTTCAATTCCAACATGAATTACTTTTTCGCACAAACTCTTGATATGTAGTCGTTGTTCGTCCGATATCTGAAAATTATAATCGTGCATTAAAACGTGCATAAACTTGATCTCTTCGGGAGAATCAGTGGCCATTTTAAAAAACTCACCGATCAACTGGTTGATCACTTCCTTTATACGGGTGCAGGAATTCAATAAAAACTCGAGTTTTTCAATAATTTGTGCAACCTTAGCATAAAGCAGTTCGACAACAAGTTCTTGTTTACTCGCATAAAAGCGGTAAAGGTAGCCTTCCGCGACACCGGCACGACGTGCAATAGAAGAGATAGCTGCTCCTCCATACCCGTTCTCAACAACCAATTTTATTGTTGCTTCCCTGATTCGCTGAATTTTACCCTCGTCTATTAATCGCGCCATTCAAACCTATAATTAATGAATGATTATTCATTCATATTTTGATGCAAAAGTATATAAACATTTTAAATTGCAATATGGTTGATCGAAAAATTTACAATTCTTTAATACCCGACAGCTAATTTTGAGAGATATGAACTTGAATAAGGATACTTAATGGCAAAATGTTACTCTCTTTCAATTCCAATATGGTGGTGCAATGAAGTAATGACTAATATAATGTCGCGTTTTATGCTTGCATTTTCTGCTACATTTATCAATCGTACATTGAGATTCCGATTCGTGTTACTCATAAATAACCAATTGCGCTATTCAATCTCCCCGTTGTTCGGTGTTATACATCTCATAGTGAAACAAATGTACACCATTCAATTCATTTTACCAAGACGATATAACAGTGTATTATTCTAATTACTTTTTCACTCCGGGAACTACTATTCTTGCCGTCGATTTTTGTAAAATTTAAATATAGGGTGTAGGAATGTAGGATCGTAGGAAAAATCCCTTTTTTTCTACATTTCCTACGATCAAATATTCTACATATTCATTTGATTTACAATGGACTACTAAAGTTTTACTACGGTTTTCCTACGCTCCAATAATCTACTGATTCATTTGATTTACAATTGATTACAACGTTTTTCCTGCAGTTTTCCTACGATCCTACATTCCTACGGATACATTTAGCATGCAACCGATTCCTGCAGTTCCCCTATGCTCCTTTGTATACATTTGTTTTTCTGATGATTACAGCGTTCTTCCCGTAATTTTCCTGCGTCCTACGGTTTTCCTACAGTTTTCCTACGTTCCTATGATATTCCCTCGGATTCTATATACTATGTTTAATAGTGAAGGTTCCGTATCAGATTCGCATGCAATAAAAATGAATGGAGCCGATGGCATTATGACCTCTATTTATTTTCATTCTTTAATAATGATAACAATCTCAAAAAAATACCAAACCAGAGTAGAAATAAAACATGCAAAAAAATTGATAGGATTGTTCTGGATCAGATTCGAACGATCGATAGTACCTCAGTTGGATGGTGAAGCTGGTTTCAATTCTAATATGGTCCGATTAGATGTTTGAGAGTAGAGACGCACGGCCGTGCGTCTCTACAGTTTCAATTCCAATGGTGCGATTAGATGATGCAGGACTAAATCCCGCATTAATATATGCACAGTTTCAATTCCAATATGGTGCGATTAGATGGTATTTGATCCAATCGCGCCATCTTCAAGGGAACTGAGTTTCAATTCCAATATGGTGCGATTAGATGCGGTAAATTGTTATATTCTGACATATCATCATAATAGTTTCAATTCCAATATGGTGCGATTAGATGACATATTCGAAAGCGCCAATGTCGGGCAGTGAAAGGAGTTTCAATTCCAATATGGTGCGATTAGATGAAACTGCAATGCCGCGATTTAACCCAACTTGCAGCGTTTTGATCAAAAATAAAGAAAAATCGGTCTAAAATCAAGTTTTTTCATCTCCCCAAGGGGTATTTTTGGCTCCTGTGTTTTGTAAGTGACTGATATTC